>Ga0194063_10001092_pt1 | contig 18229 bp, 12 predicted proteins | sample SepL3720m_MetaG_FD_155459 | JGI IMG/M metagenome (GOLD analysis project Ga0194063, IMG submission 155459) | Anoxic zone freshwater microbial communities from boreal shield lake in IISD Experimental Lakes Area, Ontario, Canada - Sep2016-L373-20m | ecosystem: Environmental > Aquatic > Freshwater... | reverse complement strand
AGTGCAAAAACTCAAAGACGCTTCGGAACAAGTGAAGTATCGTTTAGAAAATCTCACTCCCAAACAAAAGAAAATCCTTTGTAATCTCTTTGTGGATAGGATTGAGATGTACCGCAAAAAAGAAGGAAAGAAGTGGAAAGTGAACGCCGAAATATTCTTTCGTTTCAATCCCTCAAAGTTCGCTGGAGCTGATGGGGAGGATAGAACTCCCGAAGCTTTACCAGAAAGCAAAAAAAAGACTTCTCAGAAAGAAAAAGTCTTCAATGGTGTGTAGGGACAGGTTATAAACCTGTCCTCTATAAACCGCTGGGGCGTCTGACTCGTTTGAGATTTCCCCATTGGGGCGCCCATCTCATTAAAATTTTTCCTGGGGCACGCCACCCAGTCTACCAACCCCTTCCTTTTTTTTGAAGAAGATCTTTCATTTTTCTTTTTTTTCCGGTAAGATACAGGAACACTTTTACACCAACACCACATGACCGAGACTTTTTACCAAAACTTTGCCCATAAATTTCGCATTGGAGTTATGGGCTCCGCCCAAGGACCAGATATTGTACGACAAGAAAATACAAAACTTGCCATTCGTATTGGAGAAGCTATTGCGACAACCGGAAATATTCTGGTAAATGGCGCGTGCCCAGGGCTACCCAATGACAGTGCCATTGGAGCAAAACACGCTGGTGGTTTTGTAATGGGGGTTTCTCCAGCATTTTCACGACGAGAACATCTCGATAAATACAACTCCCCCATTGATCCGTATGATATGATTTTGTATACCGGAATGGGGCTTATGCAACGCGATATTTTAAATATTCGTTTTTCTGACGCGGTTATTATTTTAGGGGGCGGAATTGGAACCCTGAACGAATTTACCGTTGCTTTTGACGAAGGGCGATATATTGGAGTCCTTACGAGTGCTGACGGAATATCATCCCATGTAAAAGAAGTCATTGCCATGTGTCACCGTGAAGAAGGAGACCGCATTTTCTTCTCGGAAAATCCAGAAGAACTGGTAAAAACATTGGTAGAAGCCATGGAAACTGGTCCTCAAGTCACCACAGAAGATGAACGAATCGTTTCCAAATACACATTTTTAAAGTAGCACATTTTAAAAAGCCCTCCTTGTAAGGGAGGAAGGGGGTAAAAATAAGCTCCCACAAACGATGATCCCCAAATAATATTTTGAAAAAGAGACTTGCCACCCAAGAAGGGTGGCTCTTTTTTTTGATTCTGATATAGTAGTGGCATGAAATGGCGTATTCCCCTCCTGCTGGCGGTTTTTCTCCTCTGCAGTGTTTTTGGTGATTTTGCCCAAGCCGAAACCCCTGCCCAAAAAGCAGATACCAAAAACGAAGAACTCAAAAAAACTATTATAGGAGGAAAAGCGGAAGTAAAATCGCTGATAAACGAAGCAAAGAATTTGCAGAGCCTTATTGATAAAAGTAAACCAAATACGGCGTGTGAAGGATCTTTTGGGAATCAAGTCGTAGCGGAAATACAGCTCCAATGGTTTGGCTTCCAAAATTTTCTTTTTGCGCAGTCCGATTACTGGAACTCCCGCTGTTTTTTAGGAGATTTAGAAGAATTAGAATCCCTCCTGTCCAATATTTTAAAAACTTTTCCCCGAACCGAACTAGCGTGCGGAGACGAGAGCAGTAGTGAAGTAAAAATAAAAGCCAAAGACATTCAAAAACGACTAGAAAAAGTCCTCGTTGCGTTTGACCAATGGCGATACCACCAAGGCGCAGTACTGGAAAACCAGGGAGTTTCCGAATACGAAAAAGAACAGTGTAAAGATGATCCCAAAAAAGAACTCTTCACGGCGACCAAAACGGCATGGGCGCAGCTCATGCAAAGTATAGAGGATATTAAAAGCTCCCCCATTATTGAAGGAATATCGCAGATTGGGAAAGATGACCCCAAAGGACAATCTGGAAACTCCAATACTTCGTTTTTTTCTTTTTCCGATACCACACTTGCACGGCTAGATGCAGAGGCACAAGCAGAATCCAAGAATTTTTATCAGGGAATATTTCAAACCTTTGACATCTCGGCTTCCGATAGCATGGGCAATAGCTTTTCGCTCCGTCTTTTACCACACGATAAAAAAGGAGAAATGCTGTATGGAATTTCTCCCATTACCGGCCCACAAGATGAAGAAGACTATAAAACAAAAGCGCGCATTGAAATGCCCAAACAATCATATCCCCTGCTCTCTCAAATGGCAGAAGAACTCCAACGGCGAGATGCCCAATCCCAAAAAATGTGGGAAGACTACATGAAAGAAAGAACGGAACTCGAAAGTATTATAGATTATGGAACACCGCTGGAATCGGCTATTTCTCAGGCATTAGACCCTTTACAAAACAGTACGGATTCTGCCACCAAATTTTTAAAAGAGGCAACCAAAGGCATTACCCGTGTGGCAGAAAAACAGGCCACCAATAAACCCATTAAAGTAAAATAAGGGCTTCAAGCGCGCATATATTCCTGCAAAAATATAGCCGCCGCCATATCGTCTTTTTTGCCCCGCTGTTTACGAGAAGATTCCCCCATTTGGGAAAGAGAATCCCCCGCTGTTTTGCTGGAGAATCGCTCACAATACAATTCCACCGGAATCCGTAAAAAATCTTCTGCGTCATCTGCAAAAGACTCGTATTTTTTAATATGTGCTCCTCGTTCCCCAGAAAGTGGTAATGGGTAGCCAAGAATAATACGATCTATTTTTTCCTGCTGACAAAACTGCGCCAAAACTGGCAAAAGATTTTCCGTGTTCTCCAAAATTCCTCTGGGAAATGCAATCCCCAAGTCCGTGTTCCCTACGGCCAAACCTACTCGCTTTTCGCCGTAATCAATGGCTAAAATTTTCATCGGTCATCAAACAAAAACATGATTTAATTACCAGAAGGGCGCAATGCATTGCGCCCCTACAAAAGACACGCCCCACCTTAATTCTTCATTTGTTCCATCATTTGCAATTCTTTAGCATGGATTGCTACGCTCGTGACCTCGCTCGCAATGACGGAACATTCCTAATTCTTAATTCTCACCATCCCCTTTCTTCATACTTTACGGCAACATCTTTTGAGCAGGTAGAATCCATGCAAATTCCTAAATCTTCACTCACACGGGCAATAACATCCGGATCGTTATAATGTGTCACCGCTTCCACAATAGCCTTTGCGCGTTTTGCAGGATTTTCAGATTTAAAAATTCCAGATCCGACAAATACTCCTTCTGTTCCGAGTTGCATCAAAAGCGCCGCATCTGCCGGTGTAGCAATTCCTCCGGCTGCAAAATTTACTACGGGGAGGCGTCCAGTATCTCTCACGAGTTCTAACAATTCCAAGGGCGCCCCGATTTCTTTTCCATAGCGCACCAACTCTGCCGTATTTTTTCCCGCCAGAGACCGAATTTCTCGATCAATTTTACGGAAATGGGTCACCGCATTCAGCACATCTCCCGTTCCCGCTTCTCCTTTCGTACGGATAAACGCCGCGCCTTCCGCTATTCGCCTGAGCGCTTCGCCGAGGTTGGTGGCACCACACACAAATGGCACCGCAAATGTCCATTTATCAATATGAAACTCGCTATCCGCAGGCGTTAATACTTCGCTTTCATCAATGTAATCCACTCCCAAACTTTCCAAAACCTGCGCTTCCACAAAGTGCCCGATTCGTACTTTTGCCATAACCGGAATAGTAACGGCAGCAATAATTTCTTTAATCATTTTCGGGTCAGATGCCCGTGCCACGCCCCCATCACGACGAATATCCGAAGGAACGCGCTCCAGCGCCATAACGGCAACCGCACCGGCATCTTCCGCAATACGCGCCTGTTCGGCGTTCACCACATCCATAATTACCCCACCTTTTAACATTTTTGCAAGTCCGGCTTTTAATTCGTAACGGGAAAAGTCTTTCATAAAAGAGAAAAAATCCCGCTCATTTTATCGTTCTTTTTGTTTTTTTGGCAAGAATAAGGGATACAAAAAACCCGCTGGAAAAACAGCGGGGTATGTGGTTTATGGGAGCGGGATTTATTTGGAAGTATCAGGATCAGGCGTTTTGCCTGGAGGAGTTTCTTTTCCTGTTACCTTATCCACGAGTTTCCTCATCATGCTTTTTTCATTACTCCATGAAATAGTAATTTCATCACCTTCTGCTTTGCACGAGCGGATAGCTGGGAATTCAGCTTTCTCTTGAAATTTACTAGAATTTTCTTGAGCGGTGGGAATGAGATTGTCTAAAGCAGTCTCGCTAGAATCTCCTATCGAAAAACTGTCAGTGATAGAACTGAAGCCTTTGGTTAAGCCCTCAACCATCGCAGTTCCTTTTTCCATAATTCCTCGGTTGGCATTTTCCGTATCTGCCCCAAAAAATACCCGCATTTTTGCCCAATCTGTAGGGATTCCTGCCCTAAAAGTAATGGTTTTCTTTGCAATATCACCCCGAATAATGGTGGAATCAGGGAAGAGGAGAAGACTATCGTTGATGAGTGTTTTTGCCATTTTTGAGCCCTCATCGGTTTTATTTTCCAAACCTTTTATATTATTTTTCAGTGTATCAGGGGCTTTAACAAAATTCTCTACTAAATCTGAAAAGGCATTAAAAGTCTTCCGTGATTCAGGAATTTTTCCATCTGCAAGAAATCCTTTTATGGCATCTTTATATGTATCATCCTCGGGAAGAAGTTTTGGAGGGTCCAATGGTTTTCCATCGGGTCCCTTCTTAAAGTCCACTTCCAACATACCTCGCACTAGAGATGAAAGCCAACCTTCTCCGGTAGCAAGGTTAGCAAGGTCAATATGAAAAAATTTGGCAAGAATACTTAAAAATGGATGTTCGTTAATTTTATCGTTTATCATTCGAGTTCTGGCTTCTTCTTTTATGTTTTGCTCTTTCGTAAATGTGGAAACATTATCCCGCTGATCCGCTTCATCTGCTGTTTTTGTTAAACTTCCAAATTTTGAGAGAAACGGTGTTTTATCGGGATCTACCCCTATCTCACTCTCAAACGCCTCAAAAATAGCATTTGCTTGCGCACCAAATCCTTTGCTGGTCAGTTCATTTTTAAAATCATCTTTCCCCTTTGAATCACTTAAATTATAAACAGCATTAAGAGCATGAATACTGGCAAAAGTGTGAAACGCAATGCGAATCTTTTCTTTATCGTTGCTCTTTACCGCTTCTATTAAGGCTTTTCCTTCTGTATTTTGCACCTCTGATTTTGCTTGGTCTTCCGTTGGAAAGAATTTTCCAGAATTACTGAGCCATGGATTTACGAGATTCTCTTTATCTGCTCCAGTTCCCCCTACTTTTGCGCCCTGAGAGAGGGCATCAACAATGTTTTGAGTATTAGCTACGGAGATGGAAAAAGGTGCTTTTTCGAGCTCTCCCTTAAACCTTTTCGCCTGGTCATTAAAATTAAATGGTCCCCCTTTCAACGGTTGTACCTCAAGCATTTTAGTGGTGGCGTCAGAAATTTCTGGATATTTTTTATCGGTATCACCATTTTTTACCGAATTAATTATTGTAAGCAATGAGTTTTTATTAGCTACAAAATCAGAATTCTTTTGTTGATCTGCAGATCTAAATTCAAAAGTTCCTGAAGCTTTATCTATGGTAAGAGTAAGAGGTGTATTAGCGGACTGTTCGTCAAATTTCTTTAAAAGGGCAAGATGGACGCATTTATTAAGATTATCTGCTTGATTAGCAGAGGGATCAGTGAAAGAGAAGTTGTCTTTAAGCCATTTTTCTAATGAGGATCTATCATTTATCAGCATTGATTGGTCTGCCGAAATAGTTTTTAGCGCATAATTTGCAACCGATTCAATTTTACTGTCATCTTTATCTTTTTCCCATTCCTCTATTTCTTTGGCTGTAATACCTTCCATAATCCAATCCGCCATTCCTTTTGTTTTTGAATCATTCTTCATTTCTGGAAGTTTTAAGAGGTCAAAAACGCTCGATATTTTGAGAGGCTCTTTTCCTTTTTCTGTTTCTACCAATAAAGTAAGTGTTTTTGGGGTTGCGCTTCCTTCCTCAACTTTTATATTTTTACCCGTTAAAAACCCTTTTAAACGGTCAAAATTTATTTTGGCTTTAGGTTCTAAACCCACGGGAACAATTTTATCCATACCTGTAAAATCCTTTTTCGCATCCTCAGGAAAAAGGCTTAAAAAGGCTGTAAAATTGTTGGCTTGGGTTGCTAACACATATTCTTGGTCTTTTTGAATATCACCATCTATTTCGTCGTAAAGGCTATTGAGATCTGTATAGAGTTGATCTACTGTTGCTGTCATTTCTGGTGAAGACTTTGCTTTGAAAGCATCTACCTTCTCCGTTTGAGTGGTTGTAATTTTAGTCTTCATCTCGTTTTTCTTTGTATCCTGAAGTCCTTCATCTTTTCCAATTGTAGCAACCTTATCGTTAAGACTTTTCAAAGCTGCAGTTGCTTGTTCGTGAATTTTAGTAGACTCTTCCTTGTCCGATTCCGAAATCCCTATGTCTCTTGAAAAGTAAGGTCTTGCAATTTTTTCCTTCTCTGGAGATTCTGGTTTTTTTGCCTCCTCAATAGTATTCCGAAGAGCCTCAAGCGATTCCCGTTCCGTTTTTAAAATACTTTCTGTCGCTTCAGGAGCTTTCGCTGGAGCTGGCGGAGCTACTGGCACCACCGCTACCGCGTTGGGAAGAGTCTCCTCAAAGCACTTCCTCCTTTCCCCCACTCCTAAAATTTCTCCCAAAAGCGTTGGAAAAAGCAAATTTTGTGTGTAGGTGTGGGTGTTTCGTACCATTTTTAAAACAAAAATTCATGCCAGTATACCCGTTTTTACGCCAAAAAGAAAGAGGCATTTTTGAATTTACCCGTATAACTGGGCATGGCTCCCAATATCCCAAATATCCATTATTTCCAGAGTTTTTGGCTGAAAAATAATGCGAATATCACCCGTCACATCAATACTCTCTAAATTTTTATACACTTTTCCCTGCAATGCGTGCCGGCGCAAGGAAGGGTGATGAGGATCTACTTCAAAAACCTCAAGCACATCCATTGCTTTTTTTGTATCTTTTGCGGTTGTTTGCGAAAAGATTTTTCAAACCTTTTTTTATAGATGAGCTGTATCATATTATTGGGATATGAGAGAAGAAAGAAATGCACGACTATCTCCTGGTTTTTTGGCACTAAAAACCGTTTCTTTCGTGTCTGGATCATTCTTTAGCTCTTTTTCATACTCTTCTTTTAAACGATATGACGGCATCGAAAGTTCAATTTTTCGATCGTGTAATACTTTTTGAAATGCCGCCGTTGCCAAGGTGGCAAACGAAATGCCTATTGCTTTTGCAAACCCCTGTAATTCCTGTAAAAGATCAGCCTCAATACGAATAGTAGTAGTGGTTTTCATAAAAATTTTAAAAAGTATAGCTATTGTATTGCAAAACAGTATAATGGTGCAATATAAATTTTCAAATTTTTATGGAACATACTCTTGCTTTGATACCAACGGTTGTTACGAAATATTTCAGCAATGATGACATATTCAACATTCTTGCTTCCTGCCTGCCAGGGCTTACAGTAGTAAGCCCCTACAATACGGAACATTTGTAATTTTTATCCTGGATTGCTTCTCCCTCTGATCGGGATCGCAATGACGGAACATTCTTAATTCTTAATTTCTAATTCTTTTTCTTGTCCTCTCGTTCCCTTTTCAGCATTTCCAATTCATCTCGCAAATCCACCGCTTTTTCAAATTCTAAATTCTCCACTGCCATTTGCAGCTTTTGTTCTAGCTCTCTTATCAACTCTGGAAGCGCATTTTTCTTCACCTTCTTCACATCATAATTTGCATTCGATCGGGTGGAAGAAATATCACTAATTTTTTTAATAATCGTCGTAGGCGTAATCCCATGTTCGGTATTATACGCCTCTTGAATCGCCCGTCGCCGTTGGGTTTCTCCAATCGCTTCCTCCATAGAATCAGTCATCACATCGGCATACAAAATCACCATTCCCTCGGAATTTCGCGCAGCCCGCCCCATAACCTGAATAAGTGCATCTCGAGAACGCAAAAATCCTTTTTTGTCGGCGTCTAAAATCGCCACCAACGAAACCTCGGGAAGATCCAACCCTTCCCTTAAAAGGTTAATCCCCACAATCACATCAATGACTCCTTCACGCAACAAGCGGAGCGTTTCAATCCGCTCAAAAGTCTCAATTTCGGAGTGGAGGTATTTGGTTTTAATACCTATTTCTGAAAAATATTCTGCCAACTTCTCTGCCATTTTTTTGGTCACGGTGGTCACCAAAACACGCTCATTGCGTTTAATGCGTTTTTCAATCTCAATCGTTAAATCGTCAATTTGGTTAAACGCCTCTTTTTGAGCAATGGTGTGCACTTCTTCTTTCCAAAACTCTATACGAGAGGGACGCACGGAAATAAGAGGATCCAAAAGCCCCGTAGGACGAATAATCTGCTCAGCAAAATCATTGCTGGTGCAGTGCGTTTTTTCATAATTCCCCGGTGTTGCCGAAACATACACTGCTTGCGAGATAAGGGACTCAAATTCATCAAATTTTAAAGGACGATTGTCATGCGAAGAAGGAAGCCGAAAACCGTGCTCTACCAGGGTTCTTTTTCGGGAATAGTTTCCGTTATGCATTCCTCCAATTTGAGGAATGGTAATATGGGACTCATCCACCAACAGGAGAAAATCTTTCGGGAAATAATCTATGAGGGTTGCAGGGGGCATTCCGGCATCTAAGCCCGAAAGATAGCGAGTATAGTTCTCTATTCCGTTGCAATATCCCGTTTCCCTCAGCATCTCAATATCGTATTCGGTTCGAGTTTTAATCCGCTCGGCTTCTATTATGCGCCCTTCTTCTTGGAGTTGTTTTACACGCACTTCCAGTTCTTTTTCTATTTCGGTAATTGCTGCTTCTAGCCGTTCAGGCGTGGTAACCGAGTGTTTAGATGGGAAAAAATACACTTCTTCCATGGACTCAAATACTTCTCCGGTAAACGGGTCTACTTCGCGAATTTCTTCAATTTCATCCCCAAAAAATTCAAGGCGATATGCCCTCTCAGACGATGGAGGAAAAACTTCTACGGTATCACCCATCACATGAAACATTCCGGGCTTAAAATCGGTAGAGCAACGAACATACTGAATTTCGGTGAGCTTTCTCAACAGTGCATCGCGTTTCACCATGCTGCCCCGTTGGATAGGGATAGCCATGGCTTCGTAATCTTCTACTCGACCCAAACCGTAAATACACGAAACAGAAGCCACAATAATGACATCATCCCGAGTGAGAAGATTAAGAGTAGCGCTGTGACGATAACGATCAATTTCTTCGTTGATGGTCGCTTCTTTTTCAATATAGGTATCGGTTCGGGGCATATACGCCTCTGGCTGGTAATAATCGTAATACGAAACAAAATAGGCAACCGCGTTTTCAGGAAAAAATTCTTTAAACTCATTGCACAGCTGGGCAGCAAGGGTTTTATTATGCGCCAAAATGAGCGTTGGTTTTTGGGTTTTTTGGATAACATTTGCCATGGTAAATGTTTTTCCCGTTCCTGTTGCCCCTAAAAGTGCCTGATGGCGTTTCCCTTCCTGCACTCCCTGTACCAGTTTTTCAATCGCCTTGGGTTGGTCTCCCGTTGGAACAAAATTTGCCTTCAGCTGAAATGGAGCATGAGTTTTAACGATAGCCACGAGCAGGAGAAAAATGACCAAATAATTCTACTGTTCTTGACCGAAAAGTCCATTGCTTTTTGCGGTTTCCTTTGGTAAAATGGTATGAATTTTTATATATTCAGCCATACTCATGCACATAAAAATACCGCATAAAAAGGCTCTTTTTGCCCTTTTTACTACGCTCTTCCTGGGAGCTGTAGTGAGTGTTTTTGCATCGAATGCAGATCTCTGGAAAGCGACCATTACTGATACTACGGCTACCCCCGTTGCAGTGAGCAATATTATTCTTAAAAGTGCCGACAATGCGTGTCCTTTTAATTTAGGAGTAGGTGGAACTTGTACTCTTAACCTTACCAAAGCCCTTGCCGATGGGACCACAGCCCCTTTTTCTGCGTATGATGCGGTGACCTTTTCCACTACACCGGATAATTTAGGAGTATTTGCTGGAAACACTTTTACGCTCGGAAACATTGCAGATAAAAGCGGAAACATAACCTTTACCGCAAAATACCAAACACTCACCTCCAACACTGTTTCTCGAATGTACGGTGCAGTGCTGGACCATCTTTCAATGGAAACGACCTGTCCTGAAAAAGTGTTTGTGGGAGAGAACTGTTCATTTGTAACATATGCCCATTACCAAAACATTGCAGAAAAATTCGAAATTCCGGCAACAGAATTAATTTTTTCTTTTGATGGAAATACAATTGGAACATTTGTAAAAAATGTTATGACGGTAACAGCGCGGGGAACAGCAAAAATAAAGGCGGAATATAAAGGAAAAAGTATCACCAGCACCACCTCGTTTGTGGCAGAAAAACATTTAGGGGTATATATCAATAGCATTGCAAAGGATTGGAACTTCCCCATCTCCATAGCAGGACAATCAGAACTTACCAAAACTTACGGACTCGAAAACACTCTCCCCATAGGAACAGAAACAGACAACAGTGCTATTCCCAATGCTGCATCAGAAAACATTGTTGTCCTTCATCTTTCTGGAACGGGACCATATATTTGGACCCCGTACGATACTTCTATTGGAAGCCTGTACGACAAAGTGGATGGTGTTACTTTTAAAAATGCCACAGAAGGATATCTCTGTACCAAAGACTTCCCCTGTCTGGGAGATACTGTTTTTGTTTCAAAAAATGAAATAGGAACGGCAGCCATTAGTGTGCAAGACTCTACTCTCAAAGAAACAGCTTCTTATACTTTTGAAGTACTTCCCTCTTCTACTAAAAAAATAGAAATTTTCAATCCCACGGGATCTGTTTTCTACTCCCAAAATAAAATACAACTCTATGCCAAACGCTACTTAGAAAGTGGAGAAGTGATAAGCCAAGAAGAACAAAAAATGACATGGGAATATTCTACTGATGGAGGAAAAACATTTGTTTCAGATGGAATTGCTGCCGGAAATTTTATCCCCACAAAAGAAGGAACCTATATTTTTCGGGCAAAATATAAAGAGCAAAAGGCGAGTGCCGGATCTGGAAAACTCAATTTTGAAACGGTGGAATATGTTTCCGATCCTTCTCCTGCAATTACCTTTAATCCCTTTTTAGTTGATATCACCTTTTTAGATTCCATTGGAAACAGAGGGATTGGAAAAGATACCACGGAAACTCTTAAATTACGCCTCTCTACACAAGGAACATTGGCAGGTGTAGAGAATATGGAAGTCATGATGCTAAAAGGAACTATTGCAGAATCAACCGATAAGAAAAAGTTTCTTTCATTCCCGCCTTCTATTCAAAAGTTTATTCTCCGCGAAGCCAATACCGAAGATCCGGTAAAGAAAAAACTGGCAGATTCTGCGGGGCTTAAAACGGCACTGTTTGATGTCCCCGTCTATATTCCTGCCTATTCTGATCGAGATATGCCCGCTGGGCCCTATACCTTTGTAGTAAACCTGTACCAAAAGGGAAATATTGTTGCCCAAAAAATGTTGTATACCTTTATTGGAGCCGGTCAAATGTGTGATGTTAATGGAGATGGGAACCTCAATCTCATTGATATCATTCTCGCCATGAAATTTGTTAACGAATCGGTAAAACCCGATGGAGGACAACTCGCTCGCGCAGATATGAATACCAACGGAGTCACCGATCTTTCAGATATTATTGAACTCTTTCGCTGTATGAATAAAAAAGAGACTGCTCAAAACAGTTGTAGTTTTAACGGACAAACCATTGCCCATAACACCACTGCCATCTTCAGTACCGAACAATGGGTTCCGTATGGGCAAACCTGCCCATCCATTACGGCAACCTGCCAAAATGGAGAAATAAGCCTCTCTGGTCCAGTAAATGGACCACTCTTCCCTTTTGAGAGCTGTAAAGTGGTGGGTGCTAATGATTGCGCCATCACCAGAGGGAACACCACCATTATTATCCCTCATGGACAATCAAAAAATATGTACAGTACCAAAATGGGATATAACCCCAAAAAGACCTGTGACGGGGATTATATGAAGACCCTCTACTGCCAAAATAAAGTTTTCTATGAAGATGCAGCGTTTACTCGAAAAATTAATAGCGTTCCCACATTCTTGGATGCATACCCTTACGAATCATGCCAAGAAGCGAGAATGTGCCACCTCGATGTAGACCTCGATTGCGTCCTGTACCCCTAAAACATACACCTATTCTTTCTTTTCTTTTATGAACCGCCTCAAAAAATACAGCCTCACCGCATTGGCATCTCTTGCCATTTTGGCAGGAGGAATCCTCTTTTCAACCCCGGAGATTGTGAAGAATTTTCAAGCGAATATTTTTGGAGGAGGAGCTGAAACCGCTGCTTCTGGAGGCGTGAATGTTTTTATTCCCAACGACTACACCGCAACACCCGGACAAGTGGGAAAATTGGTCATTCGGTCAAATGGAGATTTTGATAAAATAGTAGGATTTTCTGCCACTATTACCTATAACCCTGCTAAAATAAGCATCAAAAATTTTTCCATCGCCCAAACAATACTGGAAGGGAAGGGGTTTTTTGTAGATAAAAACCTCGGAAAAACAGGAGAAATAACAATTGTTGCAGTGAGCGGAGGAGATGGAATTGCCATAAAAAAAGGTGATGATATCGTTGCCGTAGAAGCCGGTGTAGATATGAGTGCTGCATTTGGAGAATCTTTTGAAATGGGCCTCAAAGATGTCCAACTCATTAAGAGTGATCTTTCAGAAGTAGCCATGACGCCCAGAGCGGGAAAAATAACAATTGGCTCCAGTGGAACACTCCAAGCCACCGGGCTGGTCCTTTCTCGGGGAAACGAAATAACCATTTCTTTTAACGATGAAATTGTTGCAGCACCAGCAACCAGTTTTGAATTTTCTGGAAATTTGGCAGCAGTGCCAAAAACCACCCGTGTGGACGGAAGGAATGTCATTATCTCTCTTGGTTCGGATATTCCGGCAGGAGAACAATTTTGGGTAACACTGAAAAGCGGAATTACTGGAAATGTAGCAGGGGCACTTTCCGGAGGAGAACAAAAAATTCCTTTCTTCCGTCCCAGTATTAGCCCGACGCAGGGAAGTTTTGCCATTTCCAAAGTCGAACCACTTTTAAATGCCAACGGGACTTATGCCGGATCTCTTAAAATTACCTTTACCGATGCGGTAAAACCCCAATCTTTGGAAACTGCCCACTTTTATAGTTGGGGATCCAATGTTCCGCGCGATATCAATACTCCAGGGCAAGACATTCTCACTTTTAGTGCCCTTCCCGTACTCGGTGCCGACGGAAAAAGTATTACCATTGAAACTGGAGAAATTCCCGGGACTTCCAACGATTCCTATATGGCGATTACCCGGCATTCTTATGTAGAAATTAAAAATCCGGCTACTCCTACTGCGGCTTTGCAGAGTATTAACGGAGACCCCCTCGTTTCTCGATTTTTTATCGTTCCTCCCTTTGCAGTGGTAAAAGACCTCGGACCTAAAATTGCATCCGTTGTAACCCAGGAAGGATTTGTGACGATAAATTTTGCAGAACCCATTAAGGGGACCTTTATTAACCCTACCATTTTTACACTCACCGAGCTTTCTAGTGGAACCAATACGGCATCTCCGAATCTTATTACCTCCAGCACAAAAACAGAAGTTTCAGCAGATTTTAAGAGTGTGACCCTTTCTCCCGTTACCACTTTAAAAAATAAGAGCTACGCGCTGACTATTGCTGCTACCACCATTGCCAGCGGTCCTACGACTGCACATCCCAATATTAATTCTCCATATCCCATCCAAACGATGCTTATGGGATCCAGTAGCCAAGTTTTTGATCCCGATTTTGGAATTTTGTCCATCCAAACCGTTTCCGATACAGAAGTTTTAGCAACCTTTACCAAAGCTCCTTCGGCAGATTCAGTACGGGCTTTAAGCTTTGCTATTAATAGCCTTACGGGAGGAACCCCCCTCAAAGTCATAGCCGTAAAAGCAGAAGGGAACGCCGTTCGCCTTACCACAGAAAAACAAACCGGAGGAACACCATACTCTCTCCTTACTTCTCCTGATCTCTGGAAAACAGCTGCAGGCGCAAGTTTAGGAGGAAAAAACCTCGCATTTTTTACGGGATTTTCTACCGCACTTCCCAGAGTTATTCGGGTCGTTCCCGATGCCTTTGCACTTCAAGATACTCCCGTAGAACTGAAAGTAGTGGGAGAGAATTTTTCTGACAAAGGAAAACTTACCCTGGGCGGAACTCCTGTGGAAATGGTGAGTGTTTCGGCCGATAAAACGACGATTATTGCTCGGGTGCCGAGTACCCAAAAAACAGGAGCGTTAGAATTTGCGTACTTTGATGAACAAGGAAATAAATATACTTTTGTGGATCAAGAGGTCGTAAATCCTAAAGAAGTTTTTATTACCGTCCTTTCCAGTGAAAGCTATGCGTCTCCTCGAAAAGTTCCCAATGATGGAAAAACAAAAACAACACTCTGGGTCCGCATTAAAGATCCACTGGGTGTGGCTGATATTGAAAAAGTAACCGTGGATCTCAGACCCATAGACGGCGTTGCAGGAGCAATGATGACTCCTGGCCCCATTGTGGACCTTCAGCAATGGTTTTCCTTAGAGATAACAGTTCCCACTACGGTAAATACTCAAATAGATCCCTACCAATTAACGGTAACCGCGGAAAATAAGAGCGGGATTCGTCGTACAGGAAATGCGAGCCTCATTGTTTCTAAAGATTTAACAGGGGGAATTGCACCCGATATTAAAAACTCTTTCGCCGATCCGGCTGAAATTGTAACGAATGACAAAGAAAATCCCGTTCGATTTTTTGTAGAAGTTTCAGACGAAGATGGAGCCAGTAACATTGCCAGTGTGGCAGTAGAATTGGCACAAATTGGACAAGGAACCATCTTTTTAACGCCTCAAGGAACGGAAGTGGTAGGAAAAACACGATTTTTTGAGAGCGCAGCCCCAGGATTTGTAACCCCCGCACGAATCCCTGATGGACTGTATAAACTTCCCCTCACCGTTACCGATAAAGATGGAATGGCGACGCGATCCACCATTACGGTTCGCGTTGGAAAAAACTCTTCTACTGGACCAAAAATTGATGAGAGTAATTTTTATGTTTCTCCCGATTACTACCTCGTTGCCGACGGAATATCAAAATTTAAACTCCATGTAAAAGTAGAAGATCCAGGAGGCGCGGATGATATTCAAGGAGTAAGTGCTAATTTGGTAGAGCTGGGATTAGAGCCAATTGCCCTTACCCCGGGCCTTACAGAAGGGCGCACACGATGGTTTTCCTCGGCGGATCTTACGGTTCCTATTGGAACATTTGTGGGAACAAAAAAAATTGAAGTAACCGCAACGGATAAGGCAGGGAACTATGCAGTCCAAAAAATGAATGTCTATGTGGTGAATAAACCTAAAAGGGGAAATCCTCCTCTTGTTCTCAGCGCAAAAGGCTATACCACACCTGCCAATGTTATTCCCGATGGAAAAACAAAGTTCTCAGCGTATGTTTTTGTGGAGGATATGGACGACGATCTCTCTCGGGTGGTGTTAAATTTGGGGAATCAGGCAGTTTATACCGCAGATGCTCTTCCAGATGGAACTTCTTCTCTGGATAAAGCAGGAAATGAACAGTGTATTTCTACCCGAACACTCCTCTGTATGCGCCCTATTTTAAAAGAAGGAAATGGACAATGGTTCCATGTTCCTGACCTGGTAGTACCACCTGGAGTAGAAAACATTGGAGGAGCATTCCGGCTACCAGTAAATGCCATGGATAAAACACAAAAAACCGCAGAAGGATATTTGGAGTTGTACATTGCTTCAGAAAATCTCACTTCCATTAAAGAACGCCCCTATCCAAAATCTTCTATTGCAACCGGACCGAGTGAAGTACAGATTATTTTTTCTTCTCCTATCGATCGTAAAGTAGTGCGAGCTGAGAATTTTCAAATCGTAAAGAGTGCGAATAGCGCTGACATCCTGAATATTAAAGCCATAGATGTGAGTGTAGATGGACGAGTGGTGACTCTTTATACCACTGGCCCACAAATTCCAAAGGACAAATATTCTATTATTGTGGATGCCAAAGAGCTCCAATTGCGACAAAAACAAGTCGCAGATAATGTGGTCTCTTTTACGGGATATGAAAAGATTGACGATGCCAAGAAAAAAAGTTTGAAGATTACCAGAGTGGATTCCACCTCTAGTACGGCCATAAATATTACCTTTAACGAAGAACTCGCCTATACTTCTGTTTTAAATCCAGAAAATATTAAGATTTTTGAAAAAGGAGGAACCCACCACTTAGAAGTAAAAGAAGTAGATATGTATAGACCCAATGTTTTACAGGTGATTACTTCCGCACAAACTCCAGACAGAGATTACCAGGTTTTTGTCGAGAACATTTCTTCACCACTCACCAAAAATGATACCCGAAAAATGTCGTATGACTGGAAGGGATATTCCTTTCTTTCTGCAGAGACCCTGCAATCACTCCAAAAGCGTGCAGACTTTAATAACGACAAAATTGTAGATTTTAAAGACTTCACACTCTTCTCTTCAGTATATGGGAGCACTTCTGACAATGCAGGAGACCTAAACCAAGACGGAAAAGTAGACTTTACCGACTTTACCCTTTTCTCTTCTCGATACGGAGGTGCCCTCGTTCCTAATCAACCCTCCACCGCAAACGGCACCAACGGGCAAACGGCAAGTCCTGGACCAACAACTTCAGGAAGTACCAGTAGTACCAGCAATATAAATCCTCCCGTAAATGCAGGAGTAAGCGTGGTAACCAATGGAGTATTTTCTTCCACATCAAGTCTTGCTTCTCCCACTCCAACCCTCCGCGTAACACCCTCCCCATCAGTAAGCCCTGGGAGTAGTACGGCACTCCATGGAGCCGCTACGGAACCCTCGGCTTCCCCTACTGTAACTCCAGCAGTGCCAACAATACCCCCTACTCCATATCCTACACCTACTCCAACGCCGTATCCTACCGCTACGCCAGCTCCAACCCTCAGACCAGCATAAACCGATAAAAACAATTCTCCCATTCCAAATCTTAAAAATATCTACACCAACTTTTTGCTTTTTTATGTCCTTTTTTTCTCAACTTTCCCCTGTCGTAAAAACAGGGTTAGAAATAGTCCTTGCAAATTTGCTCTTTTTTTCTGGATAAAAGCCATCCGCCATTCCACACTTTTAAAATATCCACATCAACTTTTTGCTTTTTTATGTCCTTTTTTTCTCAACTTTCCCCTCTCATAAAAACAGGTTTAGGAATATTTCTCGCCACTTTGCTCTTTTTTGCCGGGTATCAACTCGGAGGAGACCATAGTTCTTCTCAAAATGAGCTTTCTGTTCTCTTAAAATCCGCCCCTCAAGAATATGATTCTCCTGCGGATATTATCTCGGCCAGTATTATCATTCCGCGCTCATCGTTTCCAATTATAAAAAATGGAGATACTCTGGCGGTAAAAAAAGAAGAATTCGCAGTCTTTGAAATCGGCGAAGAATTTGAAAATGTTCCGATTACCAATGTGTTCCCAGAATCACAAAAGAATCTCAGCGTTTTTGCGAGACAATCAAAACAAGTTCAAAAAGATGGGAAAGTTATTCCCTCTGGTACATTTGAAATGTTTGTACTTCCCCAATCTCCCTACGCCAATTCATTTCAAAATTATCAACAATTTACCAATTTTTCTACAAAATACATTTACTATGCTTACTCTTCAGCAAACATAAAGATTCCATTTATAATTTCACCCGTAACACCCAGTCCTACTCCTTCAAACACCTTGGATATTTGTGCATTTACAGTATCAACAGGGGAAATAACCAGACCCTGCAGTATGGCCCCCAGCAAATACTCGGTGGTAAGAAAATGTGACAATGCAATGTGTACAAAAAATAGTCCTCAACCAACTCCTAGATTTTAATTCGAAGTGCAACAGAGTGAATTAAAATGAGGAGGAGTTTCAATTCGAATTGAACAGGGGAAATGAGTAGCAAAGACTTGAGCAGGGGTTTGGTAATTAAGACGCTTACGGGGCT
>Ga0194063_10001091_pt1 | contig 18236 bp, 17 predicted proteins | sample SepL3720m_MetaG_FD_155459 | JGI IMG/M metagenome (GOLD analysis project Ga0194063, IMG submission 155459) | Anoxic zone freshwater microbial communities from boreal shield lake in IISD Experimental Lakes Area, Ontario, Canada - Sep2016-L373-20m | ecosystem: Environmental > Aquatic > Freshwater... | reverse complement strand
TGCACAGCAATCAAGCACGATCGAGGCGCAACTCCAATGGCTCTTCGGACACGCTCGAGATGCCGGAAATGTGTTCTCAGTAAGGCACGCATTTGAAGAGGACAGGCGGGTCGGATTCTCGATCGGCGAGATCCTAGAAACGATTGGCATCGTCCAGCCACCAACTGCGCCCAACTTCCTCGATGGGCTGCTGACGCGATTCGCCAACGGCTTTCCAACGACTCGAGAGTTCAGCGACTACGCCCGCAGCACGCTGCCAGACGCTCACTCGATCGATGATCCCGACACTGCGCTCACGAGCTGGATGGATCGTGAAGAGCTCCTCTTTCGAACCCTCGAGAAACATCTCCTCGCAAGTGTTCTAGCCGATCTCCAATCCAGAGGAGAGATCGATCCCGACACATTTATGTCGCTCGCGCTCTCATTTCAAAACCGTCGAAAGTCTCGCGCTGGCAAGGCGCTCGAAAATCACCTTGAGCAAGTCTTTATCGACCACAAGATCACCTACAGCCGCGAGCCTGTCACCGAAGGAAAACTCAAACCCGACTTTGTGCTTCCGTCTATCGATGACTACCGCAACGAACTGTTTGACAGTTCACGTCTTACAGCGGTCGCCTCGAAGACCACGTGAAAGGACCGGTGGCGTCAAATCCTCAATGAAGCGGCCCGTATTCCAAACAAGCACCTCGTCACCTTGGAGCCGGCAATTAGCGAGAGTCAGACCGACGAAATGATCGAGAACCGAGTTCGTCTCGTGCTGCCCGCTTTGCTGCATGACAGCTACTCACTATCCCAGCAGGAGTGGATCATGAGCATCTCCGATCTATTGCACTTGCTTCAAAGGCGCCAACTACCCTCGAACAAAGCCAAGGCAGAGGGCTAGCGACTCATCCCTCCAGATTGAGGTTTGGCCAAGTTCCGGCAGGCGAATCGCTCTTGCGAATTGTTGAGTCCGATGTGCAGAACCATCTCGTTTCCGCCTTCGCCGAAGAACGGATCGTCAGCGCGTAGCAGGCTGAAGTAACCATTCTTCCGCCGCCGACTCACTTCAATCGCATTGGGTACCCTCCGCTGGCCACGTGCTTATGGAGGTCTCCCTTCCGGGGGTTAGCGGACTCTCATGTATTGCCATCGATGACATCTCCGGCGCCCTCTCGCCTCACGCGAAGCTTGGGCCTCCTCGCAAGGTGGTTACCTGAAGGGAACAACTCGAAGGCCGGAGTTACTTGGGCCGAGAGGTCTTGCTCGCCCCTCGCCACCACTAGGTAGATTAAAGCCACTCCCCTCGACACCGACGCGTACTTCGCAGACGAACCAGAGAGTCCGAACGCGCGCGGATCGCTACTGATCGGAACCACCGCTTCGCGATGGTTCCGACCCGCCAGAGCATTAATCCGACTCTTCTCGCCGGTGCGGGAGCGTTCCACCACATCCAACTCGGGGCCAATCCCGTCCACCGCCACCCGCCTTCCAGAATTCGCTAGTAGCGGAAACACTAGGAGCCAGTCGCGAATTCCATGGTCACCGTGCTCACCATTGAGAAAACCTCGTTGTGAGCCGAAGCATTTTGAACTGTCGGTTGAGAAACGGAAACCTGTAACAAACCTTCGGAAGTCCACGTCATCGACCAATCCGCCGACCGCGCCAAACGGGTTGCCGCCCGGTACATCAAAGCTGTACTGGCTAAAACCACCGCCGGATGACCGAGCCAGTTCCTCGAGGAGACAAAGATTCTCTCGGTTGACGTCATCAGTCGCCGAAAAGAAGGTTGGCTGGATCCATCGGCGTCCATAGTTCTCACTGATGACTTCAGCGTTCCACATTCTCGCTCTGGCGACCGGCGGGATATCTGGGAAGTACAACTCAACCAAGGGTGCAATATCACGAGGAGTGATTCGAGCCTCTCCTGGGAGCGGGTTTGAATAGATCCGCAGGCCCTCGCGGAAAGCACTTTCCGCGCGACAAGTTCCCTTGAAGGCTGCCAGCAAATCGATACGTACAGCTTCGCGACCCGCAGTCGCCTTTTTCAGAATCTCATTTCGTCCGACGAAGAGTCGAACGAGATCGTGATAGCCCGGTCGATAACCGAACCAACGTCCCATCTGAAGAAGCGTGTCTTGGGCCCCCGCAGTGCGCCGAAAATAGCTGACAGTAAGACCCTCGATGGTGTAACCACGAGAGAGTTTCGTACCGCCCACGATGATTTTCCAGACCTCGTATTTATCGAATTCAGGAGCATCACCATCTTCGCCACCGTTCACCATCTTGACCGGATTGTTATCGCCATCAATCTTGACAAGGGCTCTTTGTATAAATGGTTTGAGCTCAGCGAATGTTGCGGGCAGCACAAGTTCGGGCGCTCGCGCCTCCGAGACTCGCCGAATATCGTTCTCAAGAAGCGCCTGTAACCTGGCGAATGCGGCACCGGTGTAATACCCGCTATCTGCCCATAGTCGTTCGATACGACTCTTCAGTACAGAATGCTCACTTTGAAGATGCGAGAGGTGGACCAACATGGTGTGGTGTTGGCTATCCAGCCCCGGCGCCTTACGATCTGCTCGAAATAGTTTGATGGCGCCTGACAAAATGTAGAGATCGAGCGCCTTCGCAAGTTCGGCATCATCCTCGCCGACTTCCGACGTCACGTCCCGTACGAATGCAGTGTCGTTCGAATCTTCAACACTAAGAGAGGCTGGTTCCTCTAGATCGTGGAAGCGATCTGCCCCGAAGTAATCTTCGGGGGCCTTCAGGCTAATGAGAAAATCTTGCGGAAAGAGGTCTTGGGGGTCATCTGGATTGATAAACACATTGGCAACCGGAGTGGCCGTGTAGCCAACGTACTGGGCACGCGGTAGAACCTTAAGAATGTCAACAATACGTTTGTTGATCGCGTTACGCTTCCTCTCCTCGTCTTTCTGAAGAGGCCTTGGCCGAATGGTGTTGATTGATGCTTGATCGGATTCGTCATCAATAATCAGAACCGGCACCTCATTGAGGTTGGCTTTGATTCTCGTTAGGTCTCGGATCAATTTTGCGAGGACAGTTCCATTCTTCTTGCAAACAATGATCCTTGTGTCGCAGTGGAAGAGATTTTCGCTGTCGTAAACGGGCTTTTCTCTGTTACGTCTCTCGACTCTCAAAGCAGCGATCGCCGGTCCTAAAGCCTTGAAATCTCCATTATAGTTTGTGAGCCGAGCGATATTCGAACCACCGGCGCTGCTAGGCAAATGCCCATACTCCACAAACCTCTCCCAATACGCGTCATTCTCGTAGTCGTGCGCAGCCCGCTCGCCAAATTCGGCCAGGATATTCTCCTTGCCGACAAGGTCCATATCTAAGCGCCGCTGGGTCTGGTTGCGCAGCAGGTTGAGCGTGCCTGCAAGAATAATTATCAGCCGATACCCAGAGTCGATAGATTTAGCGATTACGCCCGTAAAGTTAGTGGTTTTACCGCTCTGGACGTAACCGATAACTAATCCCCTAGAAGGGTACGGTTCAATCGAGAGCGGATCACTCAGCCGCCCGACGATTTCATTCGTATCATCGTCAAGTTGTTGAACAGCACTCGGTTCGAAGCCTTTGTTGACCAGATACCGACGGTACTGAGTCCAGTAAAACGAGTGCTCGTTTCGTCGCTCTTGCAAATACCATTCACGATGTTCTGCAGCAATTACAACAGTTTCGCTCCGAAGAGGCAGGAAAGGACATGCGCTCTCAAGACTGGTCCGGAGGGGCGCCTCAAGATGAAGAACCGCATAGACGCGATCGCGTCTTTCTCTCGAGTTCGGCGAACTTCCTGCCGTCCAGGCGTTCTGCGCCCCGGACGCCACGTCAAGCGCTGCTAAAACGCTGCGGAACTTCTCCACCACGCGCAATTGCTGATCAGGAAAGCATTTTCTTACGTCGGTCTGGCTCGGAAGCGGGCGGCCGTCCGCCACGTACTTCATCGTTGCGTCAAATCCCCTAGGCTCCCTCATAATCGTATCCAATGCGCTGACGACCACGTCCACGAACGATTCGCTCATCTCATTCTCCGATTGTGCTAGCTAAATGGGCGTTCAGGTTTTGTCCCAAGAGTCCATCGAGGTTAATCCGATAGCTCACTTGGCCGATCCGCGGCGACAGCGATGAATTCTGGAATACCAAAGTTGAGCGGACGAGCCGGGGGAAATCGTCGTCAACGTCGAATACGAGTGGCGCATCCCGATAGGCAGTCCCGACGGAATAGAAGCGTTCATGCTCGCTGCGGTAGCCGACCCTGTGGAGCCGGTTGTTCAACGCAGCGAGACTCTGAGGTTCGCTGAGTTCGATGAGGTCCGCGATTTGCTTCACGATGTTTGCGAGGTTCATCGCATCGGCGTGATCATCTCTGGTGAACTGAAACGAGGCTAAATGCAGTTTGCGGTCAATGGAGGGGTCCAGTTGCTGCAGAGAGCCAACCATGTGCGAACGACTCTGCAACATCGTTGCTTTAACCTCGAGATCTGTTGCCCCAAGATTGAAATCGTGCTCTGCGTTGGCATCAGAGTGCCACGCGTTCAAACACCACGACCACGGGCGACACTTTGCTATTTCGATTAGCACCAGCAACTCTGCAAGTAATCCGATTTGCTTCTCATCAGATAGAACGGTCTCTTTCTCTATGAGATCTCGGAATGAGTCGACGGTGATCTCAAACGCATCGTGCAGCGAGCGCAATCTCAGTAGCATCTCGTCGGCTACTGCACAGACGAAACAGTAGAAATGGAAGAAGAGTTCCCGACGCGATGTGGAGATATACCATCCGACTCGGAGATCTAGGACTCCTGGTGACACTGAGATATCTGATGGAGGCTGTGCTGCGCCGACCCCATCCACGGACTCGATGAAGAGCGATAACGATCCCGCCCGCGGATTGAATATCACAGAAGACCACGGCGTTCCGTTGAATGGAACCTGCACGGGTATTCCATCGTCAATATATCCGCATAGTATTGACCAATTGGACATGCGGTCGTGGTTCATTCCGTGCCCTCCTCAGCAGATTCGAACACCTTGCTGACGATGTCTGAATACGCTGAGATCGTCTCTCTTCGCACTGCGCTCATCCTTTCGGTGTCAAACTTGTCTTGAAAAAGGAGATATGACATCACCTTCAACGCTTCGCGCAATTCCTTTGAACTAGCTCGATCTAGGAGCTTCTTATTAAGGGTTAACTGTTGGCGCTCTATGTCGAGGTCGAATACTTCGCCCCTTTTCACCCGGCCCTCGTGAATCTTGAATGGAAAAGAAGCCTTGAACCCGACACGCTTGCCAGCTGCGGCTTTGCACTTAGGCGGTAGGCCTTTCACAGGATGCAACTTGCTTACCTTCTGCTCACCCCTGCTGCGATAAACCTCTTCAGCTGCGTCGAGAAACCCACTAAAACTGGCTCCGCGGCTGCCGGTCGCTAGCCTGAGCCCGTCGACAAATTCTTGGGGCACATCTACACTCGCCTTGGTGTATCGAACCTGAAATGAATCGCCTGATGATTTTGGAAGGTTGACTGCCACTCGTGCTAAGGATAAATGGGGCTCGCCGTCCATTCGAAGTCCGTTCCATCCACCAGCTTGTATGAGCCGATCGTTTCGATAGTAATAGAATCCTTGCCGCTGAGCTACGTTTCCAATCAATTTATATGACGTGTCAGCGGCTCGGCCTTTTGGCCATATGTGGCAGGTGGCAACTAAAGACTCCGAGCCATGAATTAAAGAAAACTCCACTGGGTAGCGGGCATCACCGGAGATACTGTAACCAAATGGATCAAGCGGAAGAATACTGCGTGAGTATCCAACTGTCCTGAGGTCTGTGTTCCAAAAGTCGATCGTGAGTCGCAGCGTGCCACGATCGAGACTCCTGTGATACACCATTCCTAGATGGCTGCTGAGTCCTGCATAAAACTTCTTGATATAGATATCCACTCGATTGGTGGCTTGCCTGAAGCGCTTTACATCGTCCCATCGCACAACGGTGCCAGACATTTTGGTTGCTAGTCCATCCACCCAAGGCGCGCCGAGAATAGCCGTGCACTCTGATCTCCTCATCTCGCCGCAGCGCCATCCTTCCCGAGCCTTCTCCGAACTCCACTGGCGCCCGACACCAACATCTCCCTTAGCACGCGAGAAGACTGTCATCACGGGACTCTGACTCAACGACGCCGACTTGAGGCCCATTCCGTATAGGCCGAGGTCGTTCGAGCCGTAAGGACGCCGATGACCGAACGACATAGCATGATCGATAGTTTCCGACGACATCCCCTTCCCATTGTCAACGATCAGGAGATGGTCGATTCGGTCGGCGGTTCCGACCACTCGAATTAGTACGTGCGAGGCATCGGCGTCGATGGAGTTGTCGATTATGTCGGCTATCGCAGCTTCAGTCGAGTACTCCACGTTGGTAAAGGCGTACACAATGTCCGGCGAAGGCGGGATGACCTTGAAGCGCTCCGGCTGAGATGTTGGGGAAACGCTCAACGCTGAGTTCCGTTCACCGGACCTGATATCAGGAGCATTTGTTGTGGGAGCCACGCTCTCCCACATGTTTCATCACAGTCGCGCAGACGACTGGCCAACCGTGTCGCGCTAGAGCCAGCGATCGAACGCATCCGCCGGGAAAGGCTATCCATAGGCAGGTCATTGTGATCGCGGTCGTGATGTTGAAACTCAAAAGCGTCGTTCGTCAACTGGTCGAAAACAGTATAAACATGGCAGCACCGCTCGTGCGTCAAGCCGTTCAACGTGCAAGTAACTCCATGGGCCTTGGAACTACAACTGTTGCCGGCCACGCGAGCTAAACGCGCTGTGTAGCTGAATTCATCCGGCGAATCGGCGGACGTTAACTCAGCTAGATTTTGGAGACTTCCGGTCATTCGGTACCCCTCGTTGCGACGATCTGCCATACTTCCACAGAGGTGTGACTTCCAGCTCTACCGGACGTGGTTCGATCACATGAGGACAATGAACTAGTCATATGCCCTCTGCTAATACGGCGAAGCGCCTACTCGCCTTAAATTCTTGCGACATAGCTGACAGGTCGCCATTTGGACCTATTGGACTCAGATGTCGCAGGGCTTCGCTGCGGCGAAAACGCGAGTGCAACGATTCCCCTCCCAAGACGTCTCCAACCATGCGCAGCGCCTATTGCCCTTGGTTAGCGGGCAGCATGGAGAGACGGCGTTCGAGTCCCTCGGTGATGAGTGACTCATAGAGGCCCGGAGGAAGTTCACTTGGCCCAGGTTTCATTCACGTGAGCCTGCCACAACACGCAGCGACACACGGCCAACCACACTGTTAAAGGCCGGCGGTTACTTCGGCCGCACCCAGCAGCGGCAACAACTCTTCACCTAGCAACTTCGAATAGGTCTGGTGATAATGGTGCAGGGTTGGTTCGTTGCGGCCGAAGATCACGTGCTTCACCGCTCCTGAATTCACAGCGGTTTGCTGCGAGGCCGCCATCGCATAGTCCTCGTCGCGGATGATGTTGCCAAACTTCTGGGCAAGGTCAGTCACGAAATCGGTGATCTCGTCGCCCATCGCAGCAAGCCCGGGCTTCAGGTAGAAACTCATCCGGCTCACGTGGTGGCCGGGGTCATTCCGATCGGGATAAGCGCGCACAAGGAAACAGCCAGCATCAATCGGCAACAGAATCACATTCGGAAAGATCCAATACACGGGCAGCCCAGCAACGGTGATATCCCATTGATCCTCGGGCAGCAACCGCATCGCATCAATGTCGCGCTTGCACAGGATCATCCGATGCAGATGATCGGTCTCGTCGTAACACTGCACGTTGCCGTGAAAGGCGTTGAACAACGTGTTCTTGTGCAGCACCGAAAAGTGATACGTCTCACCGAAAGTATCCATAGCCAGCTTCCAGTTGCACGCCGTGTCATACACCTGGTGTGTCAGCGGAACGAGCTCGCCAAAGTTCCACGTAGGGAACTCGTCGTTGAACCATTCGCCCAACAGTTGGTCGAGATCAACCGTCGCTTCTGGATCCGGGTGCACGAACAGGAACCCGTGGCGCTCCTCGGCCGACAGCCGACGCAACCCAAGACAGCTCTTGTCGACATCGCCGAAATGCTCTGACTTCGGCAACCCAACCAGCGCGCCGCCGGTGTCGTATGTCCATGCATGGAACGGACAGCTGAAACGGCGCGTCGTGCCTCTCTCTTCGGTTTCAACGATCACTCCCCGATGGGAACACGAGTTCACGAACGCTTTGAACGAACCGTCTTGATCGCGCGTGGCCAAAATCGGAATCCCCAAGTCGTTGTTCGTGAGAAACGAGCCCGGCTCAGGAAGGTCACCCGACAGGCCAATGCACTGCGGGGTGGCCATGAAGAACTCATTCCATTCGCGCTCAGACCGAACCGGGTCGGTATATACCGCTGTCGGTAAACGAAGGAACCCACCGGCATCTTCATTCGTGCCCGCATCGAGATGTGCACAGAGTTGTTTGATCAGTCGAACTTGCTCGTCATGACGCATACTTAGAGTCAACTCTAAAGTTAGAGCGTGGTCAAGGCGGCGCTTCACCGAAACGCGCGAAGAGAGAGGAACCACTTGATGATGCGGCAGACTCTTGCGGTGAACGGTCTGCGTGATCTCAACAAGGCCAAGCGCCGCGACGCAATCCTCGACGCCGCGCTCACGCTGCTCGACTCCCGAGACTCAAACGACATCACCACCGAAGCGATCGCCGCGCTCGCTGGTGTCTCCCCCGCCACCGTGTACAACTTGGTCGGCACCCGCGGCGAGGTCATCCACCAGCTCGTGGCTCGCATCATGGAACAGCTTGGCGAGTCGCTCAACGCTCTTGATCCAACCGAGCCGATCGCCGCAGCGCAGCTGATCATCGATCAGAGCGTGCAGGCATTTGTCAGCAACTCAAACGCATATCGGCAGGTTGTCTCCATCGCCCAAGTCACCGCCGGCCTGCGCCCCGAAGCGGTAGATCCATCGAGCTTTCAAGTAACAGCGATGCGCAAAGCACGAGCAATGGGCATCATCCGCAAGGACATCGACGCCGCCGGCCTGGCTCGCCAAATCTTCCTGTCGTATTCAGGCGCAGCAACCCTGTGGAGTTCGGGTCGACTCGACGACGCCGGCTTTCTTACGGCTGCCCGCCACGGCCTGTTCACCGCACTCGCTGCGGCAGCAACCGATGAACATCGCGATCAATTCCTCAAACGTCTTCGACCACTGAGCAAGACCCTCAACAAAAAGGCCTGGGCAGACAACAGGCCCTAAGCGCCGAACTGCCCTTACGAACGAGCCGAATCGATGCGCTCGTACAGCGTGCCGCGCTGCTGCAAACGCCGACCCAGCGGGCCAACGATGTGCGCAAAGCTTTCTTCGGTCATGCCTTGCCCATGCGCAGCACCGGCCGCACGCGAGATGTTCTCGTCCATCAACGTGCCACCGAGGTCGTTGCAGCCGGCTTGCAGCAACTGCACTGCGCCCGCCTCGCCGATCTTCACCCACGACAACTGCACGTTGTCGATCAGCCCGCGGTACGCAATGCGCGCCACAGCGTGCATCAGCAGCGTCTCGCGAAACGTAGGTCCGCGCCGCGAGTTCTTCTGCAGATAAATCGGTGACGCCATGTGCACAAACGGCAGGCCGACGAACTCGGTGAAGCCACCCGTCACCTTCTGCAACGCACGGGTACGCAGCATGTGACGCGCCCAACTCTCGGGGTGCTCGATGCTGCCGAACATGATCGTGATGTTCGAGCGCAAGCCCACTTCGTGCGCCGCCGCATGACAGTCGAGCCACTCATCAGTGGTGATCTTGTCGGGACACAAAATGGCGCGAATATCGTCATCGAGAATCTCGGCGGCGGTTCCCGGCAGTGACGCTAACCCCGCCTCCTTCAAGCGCAACAGGTAGGTCGTGAGATCCTCACCCAGACGCTTGGCTCCTTCGGTCACCTCTAGTGCGGTGAACCCGTGCACGTGCATCTCTGGCACAGCGCTCTTCACTGCATGGGTGACATCGATGTAGTAGTCGCCATCGAAGCTCGGGTGGATTCCGCCCTGCAACGTGACCTCAGTGGCGCCCAACTTCCACGCCTCGGCGGCGCGCTCGGCAATGTCATCGAGCGTCAACAGATACGGCGTGCCGCGCAGGTTCAACGACAACGGCCCCTTCGAGAAGCCGCAGAACTTGCACTTGAACGTGCACACATTGGTGTAGTTGATGTTGCGATTGTGAACCCATGTGATGGCATCGCCCACCGCTTCGCGACGAAGCTCGTCGGCCACTTCGGCGACGGCAACAACCTCGGGACCACGAGCCCGAAACAGAGTGACGATCTCGTCGAACCCAACCTCTTGGCCAGCGCGCACGCCTTGCAACACCTCGCCAATCGCGCCGACCGCCGAGCCACGACGCGCCCCTGGAACCAACGTCATCGGCTCACGGGTTGCACCCGAATACCACTGCGTTGAGCGGTGACCAATGAGCACCACTTCGGCGCCATCCAGCACAACATCCGCGGCGGTCACCTTCTCGGGCCACACCGCACCCGGGTCGTCGCGACCCAATCCTTCAGCGTCGCTTCGATCCATCACCGCAAAACGCAACGACGGCTGCAACCAGCGTGCAGGCTCACGCACGAACTCTGGATAGATCGTCAGTCGAGGCGCCAGCGCAAAGCCCTTCGCTTCGGTCACCTCACGCAACTGGTCAAGCGCGGGCCACGGACGCTCAGGGTTCACGTGGTCACGCGTCACTGGCGACACGCCACCCCAGTCGTCGATGCCCGCATCAAGCAGCACGCCAAAGTCGTCACTCAGGTTCGGCGGCGCCTGCAGATGAATCTCGGGCGGCAACAACACGCGCGCCGCAGCGATAGACCACAGGTACTCATCCAACGGACACGGCGCTTCGTGTTGCATTCCCGTGCCCGGCTTCGGCAGAAAGTTCTGCACGATCACTTCTTGTATATGGCCATGGTCGGCATGCGATCGGGCGATTGCACGCAAGGCATCGAGTCGGTCTTCACGGGTCTCACCGATGCCCACCAAGATGCCCGTGGTAAACGGAATGCCCAAGCGTCCAGCGCTCTCAAGCGTTGCAAGCCGACGGGCCGGCACTTTGTCGGGCGCGCCGCGATGACACGGCAGATCATCGCGCAACGTTTCGAGCATCATCCCCTGGCTCGGCGACACCTCGGTCAACAACTTCAGTTCATCTTCATACAGCGCGCCAGCATTCGAGTGAGGCAACAATCCCGTCTCGGTCAGCACCAACTTCGCCATCGCGTGCACGTAGTGAACGGTGCTGTCGTAGCCCTGTTCGCGCAACCAATCTCGTGCCACCTCGTAGCGATCTTCGGGACGCTCGCCGAGCGTGAACAGCGCCTCATGGCATCCCATGCGCGCTCCGTCGCTCGCGATGCGCAGCACTTGTTCCGGCGTGAGATACGGCGCCTGCAAACGCGCCGGTGGCTGAGCGAATGTGCAGTAGCCACAGCGGTCGCGACACAACATGGTCAGCGGGATAAACACCTTCGGCGAGAACGTGATGCGCGTGCCGTGCGCCTGATCGCGTACCTCACGGGCCGCAGCCATGAGTTGGTCGAGTGGTGCCGTCAGCAGGTCCATCGGTACAGCGTACCTGTAGTGAGTTCTAAAACGAAACTGACCGGCAACGACATTGACTACAGTCTGCGCATGGCTGTAACCGACCCTTCGTCGATCACCACGCTCGAACGCACACTCAAGTTGGTTGGCGACCGCTGGAGCATCCTCATCATTCGTGCAGCGCTGCGCGGCCTGCGTCGCTTCGACGAGTACCAAGCCGACCTCGGCATCGCTCGACCCATCCTCACCAACCGTTTGCGCCGACTGGTCGACGGCGGCGTCATGGCCAAGGAGCAATACCAACAGCACCCGCCGCGCTACGACTACCGACTCACGCCAGCGGGCGTTGCGCTCTCACCTGCGCTGGTGGCGCTGGTGCAATGGGGCGAGCACCATATGGACCACCACGGCGACGACGTGGTGTTGGTGCACGCTCCGTGCGGCACCGAACTCGAGCAAGGCTTCTGGTGCCGCCACTGCGAGACCACGTTCGCGCCAGCAGCGGTACGAGCGACAACACGTCCCAAGAACTGACTGCCCGGCCGAGTGGCTCGTTCTAGGTTGTGATGCCCCCGATCAGCAAGACTCAACAGATGTTCCACATCGATGCAAACGAAGAAGCCCTTGAGGCAATGCGCCAAGCAGATCCATCGCAGCCCATCGTGATGCTCAACCTGCTTCGGTTCCGCGAGCAGGCTCTCGACGGATTTGGGGTCGACGGCCTCACTGGGCTCCAGGCCTTCCAGCGCTACGGCCAAATGAACGAAGCCGACGATGTTCGCTATGGCAGCGAACCAGTGTGGCTTGGGCCAGCGCATCGCACGATCATCGGCGACGAACAGTGGGACCTAGCCATTCTGGTTCGATATCCAACTCGCCAACACTTCATCGACAAACTCGACGACCCGACGTACCGCGAGATCTCGCTCGTGCGGGCAGCAGCGCTCATCGATAGCCGTCTCATCGAACTCACACAGCTACTGCCGGCGCTGTCGTAACGAGTCGACGCGCCAGCAGTAGCTGAGCCGTATTACTTCTTGCGGCGGCTCGCTGCGAAGGCGCCACCGCCAACGACCACGACACCCGCAGCAACGATGGCAACGACGAGTCCGGTGTTACTTGAGTCGCTATCGCTCGAACCCCCGGCGGCCGTCAAAATCGAAACTGCGGTGCTGTCAGAAGTGGTTGCAGCGACGGTGTCGGCTGTCGACGTCTCCGTCGCGACCATGGTGTCTGCCGATTCTTCTTCGGTAGGAGTCAGGTCAGCCGATGTTGGTGGGCCGGCGGTGACCATAATTGAGGGCGCCGCATGTTCGGCTTCGCTGCCGTCGGCATTCGGAGGATCAATCCAGCTGATCGCACCCTTGACGCAGGTTTGCACTACTGGGAAATAGATCGGCCCAGCCTCGGCTGGCGCTGTGAATGTGATCTCGAACCGCTCGGTGTCGATGCTGGCATCAAGAGATCCGCCCGAGAAGGTGACCACTCCATCTTTTGCCTCACCCGTCCACCCTGCTTTGTCCACGGGGGCGGCATCGGTGACCGACGCCGAGACCTTGAACGCAAGGCTTATGGTTGGCGATCCGTCGCAGCCGTGGCCCGGGGCGAAGCCCACTGTGGCGCTCTTGCCAGCCTCGACAGCGATGGGATCTGGCTCAACATGGGCATACGAAACGCCTGACACCATGAGGGTTACGGCGGTGCAGGCGGCAAGCGCTGCAGACATACGGAGGGCAATACGGTTCTTTTGCATAAGCAGTAGGTCGCCGTTGTTCAGCGAAAAGTTCCCGGCTCGACGAGATACCCAAAGAATGTTGACGAGGTGCCGCCGTCGGGCGAACACAAGTGCAACCGACTACTCCGCCGGGCCGAGTCCTGGCCCCTCGGCCAACGTGGCCTGCCATTGTGATGGCTCTACTCGCACCGCTTCGATGCGATCAACCGGCCACGGAGGCATCGTCACGCCCACCGCGCGCAGGCCGCTCTCGAGGCTTCGGAATTGGAACGTTGTGCCAACCGGAATCGATACGCAAGTGCCGGGTGTTAGCTCGACCACCGACTCTGTGCCGTCAGTCGACGAACGCCACATCTCGCCGGAGCCATCAAGCACGTACCAAAGCTCTTCAACGGAAAGGTGCCGCACAGCAATCGACGTCTGATCCGGCTGAAGCGAAAATTCGGCCATGCTGCCGCCATGGAGCCCAAGAAGTACACGCACTTCAGCCCCATCGGGCGCCATGCCGTCGGGCTCAGCGGGCACTTGGAGCGTCTCGAAAACTTCGGCGTTCATAGATGACATACGCAAACTGTAGGCATCATTTCGACGCACCCGACGCCGCGCCGCCGATCCGTTTGGCGGCACGGTTGGCGACCGCTGGACCAGCGAGCTGACGAATCAGGAGTAGTCCATCAAGCATGGCGATAGCGGCCTCGGCCTCTGCTCGGCGACGAGCTCGAGTGCCGGCGAGCCGCTCGGCCGCCCACTCGATCCATGCCTCCACGAGCTGGGGCACGATCACGTTGAACGGTTCGCGTCCGGCTGCGGCAAGTCCGCCTGCTTCGAAGAACAAGGCGAATACTGGGTCTGCAGCAGGGCGAGCGAGCACCGGCCACGCCGAACGAAGCAGCTCAAGGTGATCAGCGACCGGAACGGAGAAAACGGGGGCCAACGTGGCCTGCAACTCGGCCCCCATTGCGCTCAGTACCTCGCCGATGAGGTCGTCCTTCGTCAGGAAGTAATAGACCACGATTCGATCGCTGATGCCCAGGTGTTTCGCAACTCGCCCGAACGTGAGCTGACTCAGCCCATCGCTGGATGCAACGGCGAGCGCTCCGGCGAGGATGTCGGCTTTGGTGTGCTTGTGGCCCATTGGGTCTTGATCGTAGTGGTCACTGCGATTATCGTTTCGCAGTGACCACTACAAACTCAACGGAGGCCCCGATGACCGACCATGACGCTGGCGAAGCATGAGTATCTCAGCAGCCGCAGCATCCGATCTGTTCCGTAAAGCGCCGGACCAATTCATCGACGTCGGCACGGGCGAAGTCGCCTACCGCCGCATCGGCAGCGGACCCGACGTGTTGTTCGTCCACGGTTGGCCAGTCAGCAGTGCCACCTTCCGCACCCTGCTGCCACACTTGACCGACCATGTCACCTGCCATCTGATTGACCTTCCCGGAGCAGGCTCTAGCAAATTCGCGGCCGACCAAGTGCTCACCATCGAGAACCACATTCACAGTGTGAAACGCGTACTCGAAGCGCTCGATCTCAACGATGTGGCTGTGGTTGGTCATGACAGTGGTGGGCTCATCGCCCGACATGCGGTGACCGGCAGTCCCCGACTACGCGCGCTGGGATTAATCGACACCGAGCAGTCGACCGGCCTGAGTTGGAAGTTCAAATCGTTCATCGCGGGTCGGCGAATTCCCGGCTTCGGCGCAGGCCTCGGTTGGGTCGCCGGGCAACCACGATTACGGCGCAACCGACTTGTACTCGGCGACGCGTTCGTCGACCGATCACTGCTCGACGGCGAGTTCGACGAGTTCTTCCTGAAGCCGTTGAACCAGTCCCCCGCACACCGCAAGGCAGCGATTCAGTTACTCAAAAGCTTCGACTTCCAACACGTACGCGACCTGAGCGAACTACACCGCCGCATCACCGTCCCCGTGCAACTGGTCTGGGGTGAACACGATCGCTTCTTCCCGGTGAAGTGGGCCCAAGAGATGCTCGCCGACTTCTCCGACGCACGCCTCGCGGTCATCAAAGGGGCGGGCCTATTCGCGCACGAAGAACGACCCGCCGAGGTGGCTCAAGCGCTGCTGCCAATCTTGACCTCAACGCGCTGAGGCCCTGCAGAGCCCCCAGCGCAAATCAGCTCGGAGCGATGGGCCGAGGAACGCCCGGAGGAGCGATCGCAACGATTCGCGTTTGGCGCGGCGTATCGCCCCAAGGCCGATCTGCAACGAGGCGACAACGGCGGCCCACCACCTGCAAGGTGTAGCGACGCTCAGGGTCATCGGCCAACCACACAATGCCCTTCGCGCGAACAACACCTTCGTCCAAGCCTGCGACCCAACTCTCAAGAGCATCTCGTCGTATCGGCGCGTCGAGGATCCACGACCACGTCTCGTGCTCGGCATGCGGTTCGTCGTCAAGCGTGTCGACAACAGCAAGGCGTGCGAGCGCCGAATCGGAATGAACTCCGAGCAACAGCTGCAACGGCACCTGCGCTTCGACTGCGCCGAGCACCACCGCGTTTGGCGCCATCGTGTGCGCCCAAAGTTTCAATGCATCGGCAGAGTCGGCATCGACAAGATCGAGCTTGTTCAGCACCAACACTTCGGCCGCACGCAGTTGCCGTTGGACCGTGCGACCAACCACGCGATCACCAGAACGCCGACGAACCGTCTCGGCATCGACCACGACCACTACGCCATCGAGCCGAAATCCAGGGGTGAGCGCGTGGTGCGAAATCGGGCCCGGGTCGGCAACACCACTGGCCTCGATCACGAGGTATTCGGGTGGGTCAGGTTGATTGCGAATAGCCGCCATCGTCTCCATCAATGTGCCCGACAATCCACAGCACACGCATCCATTTGCGAGGCCAATCATCGTTCCATCGTTCGACACGATCAGGTCCTGGTCAATAGCGATGGACCCGAAATCATTCACCAGCACGGTGGTGCGGCGCCCCGTGCCAACGCGAAGTAGATGATTGACAAGCGTGGTCTTGCCGGCTCCGAGGTAGCCGCCGATCACGGTGACAGCTATCGGCGCGCTCTCGGTCACGGCTTAGGCGCCTCGTATACAACGCCGCCGACCACAGTTCCCCACACCGATATGTCGCGGATTGCCATTGGGTCTACATCAAGTGGCGAGGCATCGAGCACCGCAAAATCTGCAAGCTTGCCGGCCTCGATGGAGCCAATCTCGTGGTCCATGTGCAACTGGAACGCGCCACCGATTGTGGCAGCGTGCAACGCCTCGTAGGGAGTGAGCTTCTCGTACTCGCCCAGCACTCGACCCTGCGGAGTGACCCGGTTGACCGCGCACCACATCGTGTGCAGATGGCCGATGGGAGTAACGCCCGAGTCGGAGTGAAACGACAGTGGCACTCCGTTGCTGAGCGCAGTTCGGCACGCCCACATACCCCGCGCCCTTTCGGGTCCCATGGTGAGTTCATAATGCTGGTCGCCCCAGTACCAAATGTGGTTGGTGAAGATATTGGCGCACAATCCCAAACGGCCCATCCGCCGATACTGAGCAGCGGTAGTGGTTTGCGAGTGCTGCACCACGTGGCGATGGTCGAGCCAGGCATCGGTGCGAAGAACTTCTTCGACTGCATTGAGAAACACCTCGACCGCTCCATTGCCATTGCAGTGCACATGCACGTTGAGTTTCTGGGCATGGAAAGCGCGGAGTGCGTCGACGAGATCCTCGGGAGTGTTGAGCAACAGCCCATGGTCGTCGCCTGTGTAATACCCAGGGGGCAGCATGACTGCGGTCCAACCTTGGATCGATCCATCAAGGACCAGCTTGATCCCTTGATTACGCAACTTGAGAGAACTGTGGTTGTCGCGCAGGTCTACGGCCACCTTCGCTACCGCCGGATAGTCACCAGTTGATCCCGGCATCGCTGGCACGTTGTACATCACCATTCGGGCAGGGAACTCATCGCTATTGATGATCTGCTCCCACGGCTCGCGAGCGTGGGGCATCAGCAAGAAAACGCCGACGAGTTCGGTCGAGGTGGTCACCCCGGCGTTACGGCACATCTCGCCATGGATCATCACCACACCGGGTCCACTGGCCTTCGCCATCAACGTGCCCATTGCGTAGGTCGCAAGGCTCATCGCCGGTGCTTCTTGCAGTTCGCCGTTCGGCTCGCCATCGGAGTCGCGCCCCACGCCTGGGGTGACTGAATCGCGGGTGATACCTTCGGCCGCGAGCAGCGCCGAGTTCACGGTCGCAAGGTGGCCGCTGGCATGACGGATGAAGATTGGCCGAGTGGCCGAAACCTCATCGAGAAGCCGCTTATCGAGACGTTCTTCGTTGGGGAAGTAGATGGGGTCGAAACCGTTTGCCAACAGCTGCTCACCCTCGGGCAGTTGTGCATCGATCGCGCGCAACTTTGCCACGAGCGCTTCGTAGGTCTGGATCGGCTCAGTGAGTGTGCCGTCGGCTAGCGGATACGGGTAATAGCCGAGATACGGCACCATCGCCGCAAGCGCGTCCATGGTGTGACCATGCGCCTCGACGAAGCCCGGGACGAGCACCTTGTCGGCGAATCGATCATCGACTTCGTGCTCGCCCCAACTCGCGCACTCCTCGAAACTGCCGACTGCAATGATCATGCCGTCGCGCACAGCAACTGCCGTGGCCTCCGGATTCGCAGGGTTCATCGTGACGATATTGCGCGCAGTGAAGATGGTGTTGCTCACGAGGCGATTGTAAACATTCATGCGACATCGAGATTTGTCGGACGAAGCGATTTGCGGCCAACCAAACACCGGCAATTACGACGCTCGGCTCGTGCGTGGCCGAGCCACCGGCAATGTCTTCGTGACGCTGCGCCCCGTTGACCTCAGTCGTCCGTATCCCCGGCGAAGGCGGCGCAGATTCCTCGGA
>Ga0194063_10001090_pt1 | contig 18260 bp, 16 predicted proteins | sample SepL3720m_MetaG_FD_155459 | JGI IMG/M metagenome (GOLD analysis project Ga0194063, IMG submission 155459) | Anoxic zone freshwater microbial communities from boreal shield lake in IISD Experimental Lakes Area, Ontario, Canada - Sep2016-L373-20m | ecosystem: Environmental > Aquatic > Freshwater... | reverse complement strand
TCCGCCGATCACGGCCAAATGCCTTGCCGGTGACCTTTATCCCGGGCGGCTGCTGACGGCGTTTATATTCCGCTCGGTCGACGAGCGCAATGATCCGCGCGACAGTCTCAGCGTCGAAGCCTTCCGCGATCAGTTGCTCGGCTCCGAGATCGCGCTCGACGTAGCCCTCTAGCAGGGGGTCGAGGATCTCGTACGGGGGCAGCGAGTCCTGATCGGATTGGTCGGGTCGCAGCTCGGCCGACGGAGCCCTCGTGAGGATTGATTCCGGGATCGGCCGGTCGCTGCGACCGTTGCGAACTGCGCAGAGCCGATAAACGAGCGTCTTCGGGACATCCTTGATCACGGCGAAACCGCCAGCGCTATCGCCGTAGAGCGTCGAGTAACCGACCGCCATCTCCGACTTATTCCCGGTCGTCAGCACAAGCCAGCCAAACTTGTTCGAGAGCGCCATCAGCAGGTTTCCGCGAATTCGTGCTTGAAGGTTCTCTTCAGTAAGGTCGGGCTCGCGGCCGGCGAATGATCCGGCGAGCAGAGTCTCGTAGCCGGCCATCAGGTCACCTATCGGGAGCTCGATCAACTCCACCTTCAGCGCGGCCGCAAGCGCCACGGCGTCGGAGTAGGTGCCTTCGGAACTGAACTGCGAGGGCATCGTCGCGCAGGTAACCCGTTCCGGGCCAAGCGCGTCACGTGCGATGCAGGCCACTAGTGCCGAGTCGACTCCGCCCGAGAGGCCAAGCACTACTCGCTCGAATCCGTTCTTGTTGGCGTAGTCGCGTGTGCCGAGGACGAGCGCTGAGTAGACCGCCTCGTCGTCCGGCTGAACGGGAGCAACCATATGATCAAGACTGGTGTTCTCGGAAGGGGGGTGCGTAGTGAAGCTGCCGAGCAAATCGACAGTCTCTGACGTCGAAGAGTCGAAGACGGCCGATTCGGTTGGGACCTCGCAGGTCAGCAGCCACTCCTCGAACTGCGGTGCGCGGGCAAGGATCTTGCCGTCGGCGGCGACAACCAGCGAATGGCCGTCGAAAACGAGCTCGTCCTGACCGCCAACCTGGGCACAGAAGGCGACCGCTGTGCCGTTCTCCTGCGCCCGCTCAGCCAACATCTGCTCGCGCGCAGCGCCTTTCCCGGCCTGGTAGGGAGAGGCGGAGAGGTTGACGATCAGAGAAGCCCCCGCTGCCGCCTCAGAACTCTCGGGCGGGCCTGAGCTCCAGATGTCCTCACAGATGCTGAGCCCGACGACGACTCCGTTTAGTTCGATTACCGCGCCGCGCTGGCCCGCTTCGAAATAGCGGTGTTCGTCGAAGACTCCATAGTTGGGAAGTCGGTTCTTGCGGTAGCTGCCGGCCACACGACCGTCTGCCAGGATCGCGGCGGAGTTATAGAGCTCGCCGTCGCGCTCGGGATAGCCGACAATCGCGACGATCCCGGCTGCCCCGGCTGCGATTCGCTCAAGCGCCGCCGCGGCGTCGCCGATTACGTGCTCTTTGAGCAGCAGATCCTCGGGCGGGTAACCGGTCAGCGCCAGCTCTGGCAGGCAGACCAACGCAGCGCCGGCGGCGCGAGCGTCTTCGATCGCATTTTCGATCAGCTGTTCGTTGCCGGAGATGTCACCGACAACAGGATTGATCTGCGCTAGAGCGATCCGCACGGCGGCTAAACGGTGCTCAGCGTTTCGCCGTCAGGCGTGTGCGCGGAGAAGAGGCTCTCGTGGTCGGCGCTATCCCAGCGGTGGAGGTCCGTCTCGGCAGCGCGTGCGAGGTCAAAGAGCGCGCCCTTGAAGTCCGTGACGACATCTCCTAGGTCAGGCAGAGCGTCGTAATCGGCGAGTAGCCCAAAGCTCAAGCGGCCGCAGTAGCTCATCGCCGCAACTCCAAGGGCAGTGTTCTTCGTCAGCGGAACGACTGGGTAGAGCGCCGTTAGTTGGCGGCCGAGCAGATAGAGCGGCACTTGCGGCCCCGGCACATTGGTCACTACGAGGTTGAATAGCCGCTGGCGACTCTGCAGGCGGGCGGCCTGGCTGGCGATCGTCGGCGGGGCGAACCCGGCCAGCTCGGTTAACGTGTCGGCGCCGACCGCTTGGTCGGAATCCTTTAGGTCTCCCATCTTCTTTGAGATGTAGCTGAACGCTGCAGCAGGATCCTCTTCATAGACCGGCAGCGGAGCCCAGAGCGCGGAGACGCGGTTGCCGAGCTGCCCCGACTCGCCCTCTGTTCTGACTGAGACCGGAACCATCGCCGTGAGAGTTAGGCCCGCAGTATCCATCCCTCTGCGCCTCAACCACCGGCCGAGGCCGAGCGAGACGGTCGTGAGTACTGCGTCATTGATTGTGCCGTCAAGGCCGTTCTTGACGTGCTTGAAGGTCGCCAGTGATGCGTTTACCCACCCGTAGCGACGGTGCGGCCCAATCGGCTGGTTGAGCGGCGTTTGCGGAGCGGAGCGAACCCCGGCCCACGCGAGCGCGCCGGTCTGTTCGATCTTTCCACCAAGCTCAGTGATCACGCGCCTCGGAGAGCGGACCACAGCCCGCGCGGCGCGCGCGAGCTCGGACGGATCTGAGAACCGCTCGGTAAGCGCGTCGCCGACGAGATCGGCCGTCGTCGGGAGTGGCCTCGGAACCCAATCTGAAGATCGCTCGGACTGTTGCTCATTTGGATCGACGGAGAAGAGCACCGATGTGATGTCAACTCCAGAGACGCCATCTACGAGCGCGTGGTGCGTCTTGACGATCACCGCGAAGCGCGGCTGACCGTCGCTGTCGGCCGAAAGGCCTTCTACGAGGTTCATCTCCCAGAGCGGCTTGTCGCGGTCGAGTCGGTCGGCAAAGAGTCGCCCCGCGAGCGCTGCCAACTGTGCGTCCTCTCCCGGACTCGGCAACGCGGAGTGGCGCAGGTGGTAACGCAGGTTGAAGTGAGGGTCGTCGACCCAGACAGGGCGCCCTTGCTCGAACGGCACAAACGCCAAGCGTTGGCGGTAGCGCGGCACGCGGTCGAGCCTTGATTCGAGGAAACGCATGAACTCGTCGTATGGGGGAGCCGATCCGGCGAAGACCATGATCGAAGCGACGTGCATGTGGGCGCCACCGCGCTCAAGGTGGAGAAATGCCGAGTCAAGGCCAGAAAGACGGTCCGGATTGGTCATAGGGCCAGTCTAATGGACTCTGTGACGAACATTACACAACAGACTGTCAAACGTTCCACAAAGTGTGTATAGTTCCGTTTCTGGATTCCGACCCCGAGGCAAACAAAATGGATATCAGCGACCCAACGGTTTACACGACGATCTACGAGCAGCACCGCCGCGGCGTCTTTGCCGCCGCGTACAGAATTCTCGGCAACGAGGCCCAAGCTGACGATGTTGTGCAGGACACCTTCATCAAGGTCTGGCGCAAGCCCGCGTCGTTTGATGCGAAGAGGGGCGAGCTCGGCAGCTACCTGCGCTTGATGGCGCGAAGCCGCGCGCTTGATCTCTGGCGCGAGGGTCAAGCCGCAGGTCGCGCGAGTGACCGCCTCAAAGCCGTCGTCGCGGTTGGGAGCGGCCAGAGCGAGGATCGCCCCGACCATCGTGTCGAGCAGGCGGAAGCAACCGACACAGTCGTCGATGCCCTGCGCACTTTGCCGGAGAACCAGCGCGAAGCCGTAGTTCTGGCCTACTGGGGCGGGCTGACCGCCGAAGAGGTTGCGAGCCGAGCCTCTGTTCCGCTCGGTACAGCGAAGAGCCGGATCCGCCTAGGCCTAGCGAAGCTTCGTGACGAATTTGGCAACGAATACCTAGCCGCGCGCGCCGCTTAAAGGCGGCGTCCGCCGCATAGCTAGTCGGCCTAGCGGACTGCGTGTGACGTCGGCACACCTGCGTAGCCTGAGTCGGTGGCCGGGCCTATCGCTCATCTGGATCTCGACGCCTTTTTTGCCTCTGTTGAGCTGCTTGCCAGGCCGGAGCTGAAAGGTAAGCCGGTAATCGTTGCCGGCAGCGGCCCGCGCGCCGTCGTGACCACCGCTTCGTACGAGGCCCGCCTGTTCGGCATCGGCTCGGCGATGTCAGCCGCCCAGGCAATCCGTCTCTGCCCTCAGGCGATAGTTGTCACACCAAACTTCGCCGCCTACCGCGAGACGTCACGCGCCGTTATGGCGATCATCCGAGAGCACATCAACCGCGTTGAGCAGCTTGGCATTGATGAGGCCTTCCTCGACCTAGAGGGTCTCCACTCGCCGAAGTCCGCGATGCGCCGGCTTGTAGCCGAGATATACGAGCAGACATCAATGCGTGCGTCGATTGGCATCGGCCCGAACCGGCTGGTTGCAAAGGTCGCCTCCGACGCTGAAAAACCGAATGGCTTTCTCGTCCTCACCGCCGAAGAGGCTCAGCAGCGCTTCGCAGACGCGCCCGTCGGATTAGTGCCAGGGATCGGGACGCGCACAAGCGACCGGCTGGGGGAGATTGGGATCACAACGCTCTCGCAGCTCCGGCAGGCCGATGAAGGCACTTTGACTGCGCGCTTCGGAGCGCGGCTGGGACCTGGGCTCATCGCGCTCGCTTCTTTCGAGGGCTCGGGCGAGATAGTCACCGATCGCGAGGCAGTGAGCGAATCACGCGAGACAACCTTCGACGAGGACATCGACTCCGGCGACGAACTCGAGCTTGCCCTGAAGCGACTGGCAACCGAGCTGTCGGAAGCGCTGCAACGAAACCAGCGCCGTGGCCGGACGATCCGCATCAAAGTCCGCCTCGACGACTGGACGACGGTCACGCGGGCAAAGACGATCAATGCCGCGATCGACGATTACGAAACGATCATCAAGGTTGCCGTTGCGCTCCTGCGTGAGTACGCGCCGCAGCGGCCGGTGCGACTGATCGGCGTCGGCGTCACCGGCTTCCCCTCGGCCGCGGAACAGAGCCAGCTAGTACTTCCGCTCGAGCTGCCCGCCGCTTAGAGCACCTTCGAGAGGAAGGCCTGCGTGCGGGCGTGCTGAGGATTCTCGAAGACTGAGACCGGATCGCCAGCTTCGACAACTACTCCATCGTCCATGAAGACAACCGTGTCGCCGACCTCCTTCGCAAAGCCGGTTTCGTGCGTGACAACGACCATCGTCATACCGTCTCCGGCGAGGGAACGCATAACGTCAAGCACCTCGCCGACCAGCTCCGGGTCAAGCGCCGACGTTGGCTCATCAAAAAGCATTAGCTTCGGCTTCATCGCCAGCGCGCGGGCGATCGCCACTCGCTGCTGCTGGCCGCCGGAAAGCTGCGCCGGATAGGCGTCGAGCCGGTCGCCGAGCCCAACGCGGTCCATTAATACCTTCGCTTCGGCGCGGGCGGCGTCGGCCTTCATGCCGGAAACGCGGATAGGCGCCTCAATGATGTTCTGCTCTGCAGTCATGTGCCCGAAGAGGTTGAAACGCTGAAAGACCATTCCGATCTGCGCTCGCTCCTGCGCCACGTCGCGCTCGGAAATCTCGTGCAGCACGTCGCCTTTCTGGCGGTAGCCGACGAGGTTGCCGTCAACCCAGATGCGGCCGGAGTTGATCTTCTCGAGATGGTTAATGCAGCGCAAGAAGGTCGACTTGCCGGAGCCAGAAGGCCCGAGCAGGCACATCACTTCACCCGGGGCCACGTCGAGCGTAATTCCCTTCAAGACTTCGTTGCGCCCGAAGCGCTTGTGTACCGCCTCGGCCTTGATCATCGACTCGCTCATAGCCCGTGCCTCGTAGGTTCAGGAATCTCAACCTTCGTGTGGCGCCAGGTGCTGAAGCTCTGCCAGATCCGCATCAACAGCGTGGGGGGCACGGCGCGGGCTGTGCCACGGCCGTAGTGGCGTTCGATGAAGTACTGGCCGATCGAGAGGATCGTAGTCAGCACGAGGTACCAGATCGAAGCCACGATCAAGAGCGGGATCTGCTTGTAGTTGGTGGCATAGATCAGCTGAACTGCGTAGAGCAGCTCGGTGTAGGCAAGCACGCTGACGAGCGAGGTCGTCTTCAGCATGCCGATCGTTTCGTTGCCGGTCGGTGGAATGATCACGCGCATCGCCTGCGGCAGGATCACACGCCGCATCGTCATCATCCGACGCATCCCGAGCGCTTTCGCGGCCTCTTCCTGGCCCTCATCAACTGAGAGCAAGCCGGCGCGGACGATCTCCGACATATAGGCGCCTTCATTGAGCCCGAGCCCGAGCAGCACTGCCACAAAGGGCGTAATCCAGGTGTTCGCGTCGAGGTTGACGAGCGCCGGCCCGAACGGCACGCCGAGCGAGATGACGGGGTAGAGGGCCGCGATGAAGGCCCAGAAGAGCAGCTGAACAAGTACTGGCGTACCGCGGAAGAGCCAGATGTAAAAGCCGCTGGCGGCGACCACAATCGGGTTCGGCGATAGCCGCATTACGGCCAGCAGCACACCGATCGCGATACCGATGATCATCGAGAGGAAGGTCAGCTCGATCGTTTTTACGAGCCCTTCCATCACGGTTGGGGCGAAGAGGTAGTGCCCAACAGTGCCCCAACCGAATCGCTCGTTCGTTGCGACAGACTTAACAAGCGCCGCCGCGACAATGATTATCAGCACTCCAGCGATCAACCGTCCCGGTCTTCTGACCGGGACGGCTTTGATCTCTACAGGTGCTGCCGGCGCTGACGCCGGCTCGGACGCTTGGTCCGCGTCAGCCACCGATGTACCGCTTAGTTGATTGCTCCGTTAATCACCGGATCGGTGATTGCGCCCTCTTCGAGGCCCCACTTCTTGAGAATTGCTGTGTACTGACCGCCGGCGATCAGGTTCTTCATCGCTGCTAGAACTGGATCAGCGAGGCCGCTGTTCTTAGGAATCGCGATGCCGTAAGGCACAGTGCCGTAAGGCGTTCCTACGAGAACCAGCTGCCCGTTGCTCTGCGTGACCTGGTAGGCGGCTACTGGTGAGTCGGCCATGCTGATTTGGGCGCGGCCACTGATGATCGCGCTGTTGGCGCCGTTCTGGTCAGGAAAGACGAGCAGATTTATCAGCTTGTCGGCAGGGCATTTGGCATCTTGGGCCTTGGCATCGTCAGCCTGAATCGTTCCCTTCTCGACCGCAACAGTCAGCCCGCAAAGACCTGCAAGGTCGGCCGGCGCTGGGCCGCCCTTCTTACCGAAGAACGAGGTGCCAGCTTCGTAGTAGGTGACGAAGTCAACCGTTGCCTCGCGCTCCTTGTTATCGCTGAACGACGACATTCCCATGTCGTACTTGCCAGATGCGAGCCCTGGAATGATCGCGTCGAAACCGGCGTTCTGAACGTCGGTCTTGAGGCCCATTACCTGGCCGAGGGCGTTTGCTAGATCGACGTCTGCGCCGATGATCTCCTTGCTGCCGTCTTTGACGTACTCCATCGGCGCGTAGCTGGCGTCGGTCGCAACCGAAAGCGTCCCAGCAGTGCTGTATTTCGACGGAACCGTCGCGGCGATAGCCGCGTCCTTGGTGGCAGTTATGCCGGTGCTTGCGGCGGTGCTCGTCGAACTGGTTGAATCACTGCTTCCGCAGGCCGAAACGGCTAGTGCCGCAGCGATAACCGCTGCGACTGCGAATGACGTGCGGGTCGTAATAGCGCTCATAAAAAGTATCCCCCAAGGAACGTTGGTTGCTTAGTCCGGCAAACTATCACCGATCCCACCAGCCTGCAGAGAAGTCGCAAAGTACAGACTTTTGACCACTGCGCTAACGGCGCAGCATTAGCTCGGCGACCATGGCAGCCCTGTCGGCATCTCGGCGCCATTCGAGACGACAGCGCGAGCCAGGCAATCGGCTACGTAGGGCACGAACTTGAAGCCATGGCCAGAGAACCCTCCAGCAGCTATTACACGGCCCTCGGCTGCGCTCCGAGCGAAGAACCATTCGTCTGGGCTGAAGTCGTAGCTGCACGGAGCAATCTCGGCGCCCGCCAGTTCGCCGCCGCCAGCAAAAGTCTCCGACGCATAGCTGCGCAAGACGGCCTCGAGATCAGGCGGGCACTCGGCGCTGTCTGCCTGCGATGTCTCAACCGCAATACCGGTCGCGAAGGCCCCAACCTTCATACGCCCAGGGGCACTCGGCAGCCAGAAGTACGACTCGCCCGGAATTGGCGGCCGTCGGTAGTCGCAGGCGACTGGGAAGGGCTCGCCAGCCGGCTCGCAGTCGAAAGTGAGCGTGAACTCTTGAGTGACGCGCACAGGCGGCAGATCAATGATTCCGGCGCAGAGGACGTTGGTGGCGCCGCCGGCGCACACAACGACCTGTGAGAACTCTTTCCGCTCTCCTCCGGCGACGAGCTCCACAGCGCCGGAACTAAGCACGAGTGAGGTGACGCTGGTCTGTTCGTTGATCGGCACGTCGTGAGCCCGGAGGTAGGCCACCAACGCTGTCAATACGCGCTCAGAATGAATCAGCGCGCCATCTGCCTGCACGAGTATGCGGCCGTCTAGTTCGAGATCGGGCCATGTAGCGCGAGCCTCCGCCTCGTCGACCAGATCGAACGGAACGTCACAGGCCGTGAGCGCGTCGGCAAACTTTCCAATCAGCTCGTCGTCGCCGTAGTCAATTCCGCCGGTCTGCGAGCGCAGCGCTTCACCGAGTCGTCCTTCCAGCTGAGTCCAAAGTCGCGCCGTATCGGTCAGCACCTTGACGGCCTCTGGCTCCGCATAGGTGAGTCGGAAGATGCGCCCAACGCCGCCCGAACCGCCTTGCTGATTCCCGACGTCCAGCGCTTCATAAACCTCAACCGAGTAGCCGCGCTCAGTTAGGTCAGCAGCGGTCGCGAGCCCCATCACGCCAGCCCCGATTACGGCAACCGACTCGATCTCACTCCCGGACGACACCGCACGAAGCTACCACGACGGGGGAGTGGGGCAATCAAGGGGCCGCAGGCGTGGCCGCCAGTTAGGTAGATTGGCCGTAGCTCGTGTCCGCGAGCGTGTAGCGAACAGATGGAGCGACTATGAAACGGCTTTTCGCACTACTCGTACCGAGCGCCATCGCTGGATGGTTCCTGCGCGGCCAGATCGCAGTCGCGGTGACCAAGAAGGCGTTGCCGAAGCGACTCTCTGCCGACCCAGTAGCGGCGCTCCCCGACGGGCTACATATCGCAATCTGCGGGTCCGGATCACCAATTCCTGATGAGGAGCGGGGGAACCCCTGCACCGCGGTGATTGTCAATCAGAAGATTTACATGATCGACGCCGGCGAGCAGGCATCCGAAACCTTTAACCGGATGCAGCTGCGCCCCGATCAGATTCAGGCCGTACTGCTCACGCACTTCCACTCCGATCACATCGGCGGGCTCGGCAGCGTCACATTGCAGCGATGGGTTGCGAACGCCGCGAAGACAAAGCTCCGCGTGCTCGGACCGGTGGGGGTGGACCGGGTCGTAAACGGCTACAACGAGGCCTACGCGCTCGACAACAGCTACCGCACGGCTCACCACGGCGAAGCGATTGCGCCATCGGCGACGGCGGGAATGGTTGCCGAGCCGTTTGAGTTCGACGCTGGCAAAACTTCAAAGGTCGTGCTGGAGGATGGGGGACTGGTAATTACAGCCTTCGAGGTCGACCACTCTCCCGCCACCCCTGCCGTCGGCTATCGCTTCGACTACAAAGGCCGCAGCATCGTCGTCAGCGGTGACACGGTTTACACGAAGAGCCTTGTCGAGGCCTCGCAGGGCGCCGACCTACTGGTTCACGACGCCCTATCGGCCGATCTGCTGAAGCTGGTTGAAGAGGCCAGCCGCGAGGCAGGGTTCGCTAACCGCGCCCAGATCCTCGTCGACGTCGTCGATTACCACGCAACGCCCGCCCAGGCCGCCGATGCAGCGACAGACGCCAACGTCGGCGCGCTAGCGATGACGCACGTAATCCCACCACTTCCGATTAAGGCGCTCGAAGGTCCATACCTCGGTGACGCCAAAGAGCGCTTTACCGGGCCGCTCTGGATCGCCGCCGACGGCGATCTCTACAGCCTGCCTGTCGGCGGCCGGACAGTCGAGCGCAGCTCGCTCTTCGCCAGCGGCCCACTCTCATAACCAGCCTTCAACGGCCAAAGATGGGGCATAACGGCTGCAGAGCCAGCCAATTCGAGCTATTTCGAGCTTGAATGCTCGATAATGTAGATTATGTAACCTTGTAGAGCACGTCGTGAGGCTTGCGCTACCCGCCAACCAGGACTGTGTCCTCATGCCGGTACGGCGGCGAGCAGCAGCAGAGCAACCTGAGCGGCCCGTCTCCCGTGTTCCAAAGCTTGTGCGGTGTCCCAGGCGGGATCACGATGCAGTCGCCAGCGTTAACCTCGGACTCGTCGTCGCCAAGACGCAAGCGGCCCGATCCTGAGGTCAGGTAGTAGATCTCCTCGGCCTCAATGTGAAAGTGCTCGGTTGTTTCGCCGCCGACCTCAAGCGTTGCTTGCGCGAGGCTTTGGTTGACCGTGGGCAAGCTGACGCGGCCGGCGAGCTCGTGAATCGTCGAGCCGTCGTCGGTTATGAAGCCTTCTGCCTTATCAATCCTCGCGATCTCCATCGTCAGCCGGAAATATACGCGTCCGTGGCGGCAGATATCCACTGACCTACAATTAAGGCATGCGTCAGCAACTGAGGCCGCTCTTCGACAGGGTCGTCATAAAAGAACTCGAACCCGAACGATTCCGTCGCTCGGGCTTGCTCGTCGCTCCCGGTGACAATGAGCCGCCGCCACAGCACGGCATCGTGCTCTCTATTGGCCTTGGCATCGACTGGTGGCAATCGGCCGGTGTGCAGATGCCCGTCTCTCCAGGCGACCACGTCGTCTTTCCTGCCTCGGCCGGTGTCTGGGTCGAAGTCGAGGAAGAGCGTCTGCTGGTCTGCCGCGTCGGCGAGCTGCTTGGCGTGATTGAAGCCGGCGAGCAGGCCCAGCAGCAGCCCCATTTTGAACTCGGTGAGGACGAGACCTAACGGCTGCTAGGAGTCTCCGCCGAAGCTGGCTCAAGCGACTCGCGGTCGGTCTTAGCCCAAGCGGTTTGATGTCGCAACATTCGGTACGGAGCGATGATCAAGACTGGCCACATCAGCCACGTGTAAATGATGAACAGATTTGCCTCGGCAAATGATCTGAGGTAGGCCAGCGGCCCTCGATGCTGGGCATCGGCAAGACTGGCTAAAACGACCCCGCCGACCGCCAGTGTGTATGAGGTCGCGACGACGATTGCGGCTTCGGTTGTTTCGCCGTCCGGAATTAGCTCAACTGAGCCGGAGACGACCACGTAGACAGCGCCAAGCGTAGCCACCCCCGAAACGGCCTGCATGAACGGCATGAAGAGAAAATTGACGATCTCGGCCCTGCCGACCAGTGGGATCTTGCCTCGAACTAAGGCTCTCGTCATCGACAGCGTCTGCAGGTTTCCCATCGACCAGCGAACTCGCTGGCGGATCAGCGCGCGCAGCGAGTTGAGCCCCTGCTGAGAAATTCGTGCGCGCAACTCCTGCCTCCCGAGCCAGCCATTGGCGAGCAGTCGCAGACCGATGTCTTGGTCCTCGGTAAGTCGATCACGCCAAGGGCCGTCCGGCGTTGCGACCTGCTCTAGCGCCGTTAAGCGGTTCATCTGACCGTTGCCGCCCATGTAGGCGCCACCCCAGCTTGAGCGCGCGGCTTGGTAGAGGTAACCGAATGTTTTGAACTCGCGATTCTGAGCCCACGTCAGCGCACCACGAAGGTTGTAAATGCGAACCAACATTTGAACGCCGCCGACACGCGGGTCCTCAAAATGCTGGCCGACGTAGCGCGGGCCATCTGCATCGATCCTGCCGTCGGCATCAACGATCGTGACGATCACGCGCTCCCGCGGCCACCCAAACTCTTCGACCGTTTTCAGCAGTTCGATGAAACCCTCGTTGAGTGCGGCCGCCTTACCTTTCTGAGCATCTGGCAGCCGTCGCGAGACGACCTGCAGGTTCGGACGATTCTGTGCCGCCAGCAGCTCGGACGTTTGATCTTCTGAACCGTCGTCAATCACGATGATCCGCTTGTGTTTGGCTTTGACCTGCTCGAGCCGCTCGATGCTGTCGATAATTGTTACCTCCTCGTTCAGCGCCGGCACCATAAAGACCCAGTAGAACTGATCGCGACTGGCTTCACCGCCTTCGTCGCGGCTGAGCGCTAGGAGGCTCTTCTGCCAGCGACGCGATCGGCCAAAAAGAAAGACCTTCCAGCAGAACTGATAGAGCACGATCACAAGCGTCAGCGTGAACCAGACGCTCCAAAAGAATGGCACGCCTGGGTACAGCAATACTGCGAGCAGAGAGCCTCCAGCGCTCACTGGGCGGTGCTGTCTGAATCTTCAGCGTCAAGCGTGAAGTACCCGGCCTTGTGGTGCCTAAGCTCTGCCGGCATGCCAGCAGCGGCTAGAACCGCTGCGCGTGAGTAGCCGGGGCCAAATGGCTCAGCGAGGGGCCCACCGGCAACGATTGAGGCTGCCGCTGCGACGATCCTCTCAGCGGCATGCCCGTCGCCATAGGGGTTCTGCGCCGTTGACATCTTCGTGTATTCGGCGTCGTCGTCGAGCAGTCGGGCGCCAGCCGCCTCGATCAGGTCAGGATTTGTCCCAACGAGTTCGAGCGTCCCGGCGTAAACGCCCTCGGTCCGTTCTGTTGTTTCGCGCGCTACGAGAACCGGCTTGCCAAGCGCCGGCGCCTCCTCCTGGATACCGCCAGAATCGGTGATTACGAAGTAGCATCGCCCCAGCAGGCGAGCAAACTGCCCGTAGTCGAGCGGCTCGCAGGTGAGAACGTTGGCGCAGCCCTCAAGAATCGTGCCGAGCTCCTCGCGAACGATTGGATTGGGGTGTAGCGGCGCAATGAAGGACACCTCTGGATGGCTGTCGGCGAGCCGCCTCACGCCCTCCCCGATCGCCGCCAAACCGCCCCCCCAGTTCTCTCGACGGTGTGCCGTTATGAGCACGATTTTGGAATCGCCGTCGTAGAGCTCAGCAATCTCGGGCTGGTCGAAAGGTAGGTCGAGACCCCCGGCCCAGATCAGCGCGTCTATACCGGTGTTGCCGGTCACGAAGATTGTCTGCTTGTCGATCTGCTCGCGAATCAGATTCTGCGCATTTTGATCGGTTGGCGCTAGATGTAGACAAGCAAGGCAACCGATCAGCTGGCGATTCATTTCTTCAGGGAAGGGCGATGAGGTCAGGTTCGTGCGTAGGCCAGCCTCGACGTGAACTATCGGAATTCGGAGGTGAAAAGCGGCGATGGCGGCCGAGGCAGATGACGATGTATCGCCATGAACCATCAGGAATAGCGGCCGGTCGCCGACTTTACGCGGCCCTTCGTTTAGGTCGAGCGGAAGGCCCGAAAATTCGGCCATCGCGAAGTCGTTGAAGCGGTCGATCACATGCGTCCAGAGCAGGTTGAGGTCGGCGCCGCCGGCACCGACGGCCGCGAGGTTGGTTGCCTGCTCTATGCCGGCGTGCCTAAATAGGTCGTCGACCATCGCTTTGTGTTGCCCGGTGCCGACGACGATCGGCTCACAAAACTCGGACTTTTGGAGCGCATGAATTACGGGGATCATTTTGATCGCCTCGGGCCTCGTTCCGACGACAATCAGGCCTTTCTGTTTCTGCAGCTTCTTCGCCATTACCCGCTCCTTTCGGAACGTGGGCGCTGGAGGGCGCCGCCGTCCCATGAAACCTCAGGCTATCGGTCTCGTCGGCTGCGGAAGGCAATAAACCAATCGAGCGATTCGGGGTCGGCTAGCGAGCCGCGACTGGCGACCTTGTCGGGATCAGCGCCCAAGAGGATCCGTTTTACCGGCACTTCAAGCAGCTTTCCGCTGATCGTCCGTGGCACTATCGGGACCGCGATCACTTCGTCGGGAACGTGGCGCGGTGAACATGTCTTGCCCAGGTCACTGCGGATCCGATCGATCATCGCGTTGTCTAGTTCGGCGTCGTCGGCGAGCACAACGAAGAGCAGGATCAGGCTCTCGGCCCCCGACTGGTCGGTTGGCAGGTCGACCACGAGCGCGTCAGCGATGTCGGCCTCTCTCAGCACCGAGCGGTATATCTCGGACGTACCGATGCGTACGCCGCCACGGTTGATCGTCGAGTCGGAGCGGCCGTAAATAATCGCCGTACCGCGCTCTGTTATCTCGATCCAATCGCCATGGCGCCAAAGCCCTGGATACATCTCGAAGTAGCTCTCGCGAAGCCGACTGCCGTCGGCATCGCCCCAAAAACTGACCGGCATAGAAGGCAGCGGCTCAGTAATAACCAACTCCCCCACCTCGCCGATCAGCGACTCGCCGGCCTCGTCGAATGCCTTCAGGCTGACTCCGAGCGAAGCTGATTGAAGCTCGCCCTCGTACACCGGGAGCACCGGGCAGCCGCCCACAAACGCAGTGCAGACGTCTGTACCCCCACTGGTTGAGAAGAGCCACAGATCTTCACCGAACTGCTCGCTAACCCAGCGGAATGCTTCCGGTGGCAGCGGTGATCCCGTCGAGCCGATCGACCGCAGCTTGGCGAGAGGGCGCTGCGCCGTGCGCGGCACGACGCCTTCGCGCATGCAACTGACGAGATAGGCCGCGCCCGCGCCGAAGCAGGTCACCTCTGCCTCTTCGGCGAGCTGCCAGAGCGTGTCCGGCTCGGGCCACGCCGGGCTGCCGTCGTAGACGACGATCGCTGCGTCGGTCAGTAGCACGCCGGCGAGAAAGTTCCACATCATCCAGCCGGTTGTTGTGAACCAGAAGACGCGATCGCCTTCGCGGGCGTCTAGATGGAGCCACATCTTCTTCAGATGCTCGAGCAGGATGCCTCCGTGGCCGTGAACGATTGGCTTCGGCATTCCCGTGGTTCCGGAAGAGTAAAGAATCCAAAGTGGATGGCTGAACGGCACTCGCCTGAAATTAAGCTCTGCGGCTGTCTCTCCGAACGCGTCGTCCCAGCCGAGCCCTGAACGCAGCCCATTGAGATCCGGCGTCTGTTCGAGGTAGCTGAGCACGATTGTCTGCTCGACGGTTGGGAGCGCGGCCTCTATGGCTGCCACCTCCCCCATGCGATCGAAGCGCCGACCGTTGTAGGAGTAGCCGTCGACCGTCAGCAATAACTTCGGCTCAATCTGCGAGAAGCGGTCGACGACACTGTCGCCGCCGAAGTCGGGCGAACAGCTCGACCAGATTGCGCCGATACTCGCAGCCGCAAGGAAGGCGGCGATCCCTTCACTGCTGTTCGGCAGGTAGGCGGCAACGCGGTCGCCAGGGCCGACTCCAAGCCGCTCCATCCCCGCAGCTATTGCGGCTGTCTGATCGCTCAGCTCGTCCCAGGAGATCTCGCGCAGAGTGCCGAGCTCGCTCTGCGCGACGATCGCCAGTGCTTCGCGATCCTTTCCGCGGAAGATGTGCTCAGCGAAGTTCAGCGAGGTATTGGGGAACCAGTCCGTCCCAGGCATCGCTCTGTCAACGAGGGCGACGCTGGCGTCGCCGTCAGCCTGAACGTCGAAGTAGTCCCAGATTGAGGACCAGAACTGCTCGATCTCGCTCGACGACCAGCTCTGAAGCGCCCCATAATCGTCTACGTCGAACCGGAGCCCCCGCTCGCGGCTGAGCCAGCCTACGTATTCAGCGAGATTCGTTGACGCTAGATGCTCAGCCGAAGGCTGCCAGAGCATTGCTGGCTGCACTCGACTTAGCCCTCCATCGTCTCCCGGATTCACACCGGGAGCATAACCAGCAGCGGGACTCTAGAAACCGACCGGGTGACGCACTGCGTAACCGCTACTGGACCGAAAGCGGCTGTCCCAGCGCGTGCCGTCGTCCATCCCGGATGTGTCGTAGCGACGAACTCCGCTGGCAGTCTTGATCGTCATGAACATGTGCCCGCCGTTGGCGTAGATCGTGATCCAGCGACCGCGGCCAGCCGCACCCCAGTTCATGAAGCTGCCGGAAGGCAGTGGTGAGCTAAGTAGGCCAGCGGCGTGCAGGACATAAGAGACCGAACCAGAGCAGTCATAACCACTCGCGTTGAAGGAACCGTGGCCGCCGCCATAGATGTACGGCTTGTGCGCGATCCGGTTAGCGGCGCCGATCGCTCGTGCGATCCGGCCCGGGGCTCCGCCCCCACCGCTACCGCCACGACTTCCGCCGCGCTTGAGAACCGGCCGGCTGCCACTGAACCCAAGTGCGCGCCAAGTCGCCGGACCGACCACGCCGTCAGCGGTCAGTCCATTACGAGCCTGGAAACGTTTCACGGCCGAGCTGGTACCGGGCCCGAATACGCCATCCGCGCCGATCTTGAGCCGCCGTTGCAGGTCCTTGGTCGCAGCGGCCTTGCTGCTGCCTGAGCCGCTCCCCTTGCGCGTCGGCGTTTGGACGCCGAGCTTGCGCCAAGTTGCAGGTCCAACGATGCCGTCTGGGGTGAGGTGATGGCGTCGTTGAAAGCGCTTGACGACTGCCTTAGTTCCCTTGCCATAGATGCCGTCGACACCGATGTGGAGTGCCGACTGGAGCTTCTTGACTCCGTTACCGTGCGACCCAGGCTTGAGCGTTGGCAGCGTCGTGGCGCTCGCCGACATGGCGAATAGCGCTACGAAGAGAAGCGTGAGCAGAAATGTACGCGTGCGGACGCGTCGTTCTATGGCTGGCATCTGAATTCAGTCTTCTTTCCGCCTACGAGGTGAGCTGACGGGCTCGCGGCAGGCACTTGGCCCGGCGCTAAGCCGCAAACTGCGGCTATTCGCCCCCGTGATCAAGGTGATCACAATGGTTCCCCCGCTTGCCGCCCCTGAGGTACGGCAACTCGGCTAGAAGCCAACGTAGCAGAGGGCGTTTTTTGCTCTTGCAGTATCTGCTGCAGACGCTGAAAATGACAGCACTTATGTGCTTTTAGGCGCAGAAACCCTTGACGTGCGGGCTGATGAAAGCAAGCTCGATACCGATCTCCTGCTGCCGCGTCACCGTGGCTATCTGTCGGCCCGCCTGGACGGCGTCACGTGGGCCGCTGACCAGGTCGTCGCCGAGAGCCATGAGTGCCGCAAAGTCGGCCACGACGAACGTCACACCCCATATGCGCGCCCGCGCCGAGGCACCTTGCTGCTCGACTGCCGGCCCAACCAGCTCGATTAGCAGCTCCCCGGTCCAGAAGAAGCATTGGCTGCGCTGCGAATCGCCGGAGCCAACAGAACGGGCGCCCTTGCCGACGAGACCAAACTTCTCAAAAATCGCCTTTGTCTGGGATGGCGCGTCGCTGACCACCACAACGTGGTCAATCTTGAAGGCCCCGTTTGGCTGCTGCGAATAACCATCGGTGCTGAGCGGCGCTGCAAACTCCTCGGTTGTAATCCCGCAGAGGCGATCAGGCCCTACTCCATCGATGTCGAATGCCCAGCTCGGCTCAGTGGCGCCGATCGCGCATGCCACCTGTCCAACCTGGAACGAGCTATCGCGTGGCGCGAAGCCAATCTTCTCCCATTCGGAAGGTTCGCCGGGGAGCAGCAGCTTGGTAAGTAGCGGAGTGTTCGCAGCGCCCACGTGACAACCACATCACATCAGCGGCTCTGGCGCGGGCAGGTGGCGCAGCATCGCTCCCACATGGCAGATACTCTGACCACATGGCCCAGAAAGCGCGACAGGTAAAGCTAAGCCAGAAATCAGCCGCGAACGAGATGCAGGCCCTCGAGCAGCGCAGCGACGAAGAGCTCGAACGTGAGACGAAGTACAAGTCCGCAGCGCTCTCGATCCTTGGAGCACGAGCCGCTGAGCGCTACGACGCGACCGCGGCGCGCGATTACTTCCGCCGCGCAATTGCCGCCTCGCGGCCACAGGAGCGGATGCAGGTAAGGCGGATGGCCGACGCGTCATTGGCGCTCGCGGAGCGCCGACCAGACGACCTCAAGGCTGCGGTAGAGCGGCTAGGGCAAGAGGCTCCGTCAAACCGACAACTTCTGCTGCTGCGCCTGACTGGCATCCTCTCCCCTCCTCCCGGCTCAAGCGCCTGGTTGAAGGTGCGCGGGATCGTGATCGGCATCCTGCTCGTCGTTGGCCTGCTTGCGATCGGCTTTGGGATCGTGATGTTGGTTGCGCTCCCGTTCGGCGGAGTCGCCGTCGGTCCCGCGATCGTTGGCGGAGCACTGCTCGTCGCGGTCGTACTCGGCATCCTCGTCCTTTTCGGACGACGGCGCCAAGGCAAGGCGCGGGCCGCCGCCGCGGCCAACCGCGGCTAGTCGCCGGCCGGTCCCGTGTGCGGCCGTTACACCTTTGCGCCGAATAACCTGGCGCTCTTCGAGGGCCGCTTCCTGGTCGCAC
>Ga0194063_10001088_pt1 | contig 18267 bp, 9 predicted proteins | sample SepL3720m_MetaG_FD_155459 | JGI IMG/M metagenome (GOLD analysis project Ga0194063, IMG submission 155459) | Anoxic zone freshwater microbial communities from boreal shield lake in IISD Experimental Lakes Area, Ontario, Canada - Sep2016-L373-20m | ecosystem: Environmental > Aquatic > Freshwater >... | reverse complement strand
ATTCCAGCCAGCCGTTGATCACTCGGGGGACGCGTGGCACTTTACCTTTGATCGCCCCCCGGCGCGTCAGGATATCCAATACTCGGTCGAGGTCTCCTCAACCCTGGCGGCAGGGTCCTGGACATCGGTCGGAGTCACATTGCAAAAGGTGTCCGGAACCGACCCCGAGACCTGGACAGCCAGTTGTCAGGATACCGGTCAGCAAAAACTCTTCTTCCGGCTGAAAGTTGGGAGAGCTCCCTGAGGAGATTTCGCGAACGGCCGTGGATTCGGGGATATGCTGGGTCACGTGAATCCCTCTGCTCCCCAACACGCAAGGTGTTCGTCGGAACCGGCTGACGGGCCGGCCACCACGCAAGGAACTGCGATCGCCCAGTATGCCAAAGACGTCGCATCGACATTGAACCGAAGCTGAAAGTTCCACGGCCAATACACTTCACCTGCCGTGATCGGAAAGTGATCTATGAGGAGGAAAGGGAGCCCCGATTGGTTTCAAAAGCCAGAGGAAGATATTTCCACGGTTAGCACAGACGCTTATTTTCCAAAATCAGAGAGCGAGTCACAAAGTTGGTGTTAGAGTCACCAAAATGAAAGTTCAGTAAAATGACCAAGATGAAGAAGAAAAGCACAGACGCTCCAACACTACAACTGCATCCCCCGGAGCCCTGCGCTCTGATCTCAAAGCGATTTAGCACGACCAACGATTCACCGCCCCTTTACGCAACCGCGGCTAAAATCTTGGGCGTGAACTAGCGACTTCTTGTATCACATTTGCAAGTATGAGCCGAAACAAAACTTTAAGTGCTTTGGTAGAAGATCTGCGGGGCGTAGCTTTCCTGCTGCTTTGCGTGACGTTGGCGGCACTCGCAGTGAACCAAATGAGAAAAAATCCGTTGCCGTTGGTTTCACTATCCGACAACGGGATGGCGACGACCTCTGCCATGCATTTTCCTTCCGAGGGCACGGGCAGGAATCAAGTCGAAACCAATAGGGCCATGGGGAGTCATCTGACGCTGGCTGAATTTCAGGATTTTCTCGCCGAGAAAAGAGGGCATGTTTTGGATGCACGTTCGGGAGCTGTCTATCGGCTGGGACACATTCCCGGGGCTCTTTCCCTCCCGCGGGAGAACTTTGAGTCTGCCTACGCCAGGATTCAGGATTTGCTGGAAACCGACAAGGATCGCCCGCTGGCAGTCTACTGCAATTCCCGCTCGTGCACAGACAGTGAGCATGTCCGCAAGGAACTCCTCTCGCGGGGATATTCCCAAATCCTGATGTTCAAAGGGGGCTGGGTTGTGTGGAGTCAATCAGGCCTTCCGGAGGAGAAGGAGTGACAAGTCGCGTGGCAGAGCGATGGATTCTTCTGGTGCTGAGAATTGGGCTGGGCACCGTGTTTATCTACGCCGGGGCGCTCAAGTGGAGTGATCCGTGGAAGTTTGCTGAGGCGGTGGCTGCTTACAAAATTTTGCCGGAGTCCCTGGTAAATGTGGTGGCACTCGTATTGCCAATGCTGGAAATGGGAGCAGGGCTGCTTATGTTTACTGAAAAGTGGGCAAAGATTGCGGCTCTGATCATCGTGCTGATGTGTCTGGTGTTTTTCACGGCCCTTGTCTGGGCCATTGTCCATCATCTCCAGGTCGATTGTGGGTGTTTTGGCTCTGGCGAATCTACCGTGTTGGGAACTTGGCTACCATTGGGACGTGATCTGGTTTTGTTGGTGACCGCAACTTGGGTTTATCTCCGAGCGAGGACATCGTGAAGCCCTGCTTTTTCCGTTGCAGGTCTTCTGGTAGGGATCTTGGCTGGGGAAGGCGCAACCATTTCTGACAGTTAAAGAGCAAGTTGCGGCTCATACCATCTATGTGAAATAACTGGACTATATGAGTTTCTGTGGGAGAAGGGGATGTGCGCACACGAAAACTCAAGCTTGGGAGGCCGGACCTGAGCGCTCAGATCGAGCAAAGATACCGGCAGGAAAAGGATTCGCGGCATAAGGTTCGCCTGCTGTGTATGAGACTGGCCGCATCGGGCAAACACAGCGCTGGAGAGATTGCCGAGATCTGCGGATGTTCAAGGGCGAGCGTATTCGAATGGATCAAAGCCTTCCGCGAAGGAGGATATGAAAGCCTCCTGCAGAGGGGAAAGCCCGGTCCGGAAGCCGGAGAGTTGCGAGGGCTGGCTGAGAAAGTCAGCCGCCAGCTTCGAGAAGGAGTCCAGAGCGGAAGGTGGACGACAGCGCAGGCCGCGCGGCAGTGGCTTGCGCGGGAACATGGGGTGGAAAAGCCCTATATAACGGTCTGGCAATGGATAAAAAAATGCGGAGGGGTGCTGTGGGTGCCGCAGCCCAGACACCCCGGAGCAGATCCCGAAGCGGCACAGACTTTCAAAAATGAGCTGGGAGCCCGGCTCGATGCTCTCGCAAAAAGGGCTGGCAACCGGGTGCGGGTGTGGGTGATGGATGAAGCCCGGTTCGGGCTCCACACCGAAACCCGCAAGGTTTGGATAACCAAAGGGGTGAGGCCAACGGTGCAGCGCCAAACCCGCTACGAGTGGGATTACCTTTAAGGTGCCTTGGTAGTGGTGGAGGGGCGGGCCGAGTTCCTGCATCTGCCCACGGTGAATTTGGATTGCAATGCATTGTTCCTGGAACATCTGCGTTCAAGCGATCCCGGAACCGAGCATGGGGGCATCGCCGACCAAGCCGGTTTCATTTGCGACCGGTCGATCCGCGACTGCCCGAAGGGGTGCATGTGATCTCCCTTCCGCCTTACAGCCAGGAACTCAACCCCTGCGAGCAACTCTGGGATGTGATCAAACACACCGAGGGTTTTGCCAATGCGCTCTTCGACTCCAACGATAAGCTGCGGGCCGCTTTGCTTCCAGGCCTTCCCCGTTTTTGGGAGGACTCCTCTGCAGTGCTTTCCCTGGTTGGTCGTCCCTGGTTACACGATCAAGCAAACGCTTCTGCCAAAACTTAATGGTATGAGTATCTCTAAGAGATGGTGTCATTCTTCATGGATTATACTCCATTCGGACTGGCCGCATTTTCGTGTAAAAACTTTTTAAACATTTATGTTTCAATTTGAAAGAAATGTTTATATCCAGTTTTCGCGACAACTTACCGCTGCTCCCCCGCTCATTCTCAACGGAAATGTGAGGGGAAGCAGAAAATCGTTCGTCCAAATCCAGCGTAACCCTATGAGAAAACCAACCCCAGACAAAGGTGTAGTAAAAGTGTTCCTTGCCCTGCTCGTTGCAGGCATTTTTGCATTGAATGGAGTCGCGAGCGGCCAAACCGTTGTTGCCGATGAACTGAAGGGCAACTGGATTAGTATCCTTGGACAAAGCCCTGCGACCAATCTACCGGGGGCCGTCTGGCAGTTGGCTACGGGCTGGGATTACAACCAAGCCCTCTTCCCGGACATCGAGTCTGGAGGCGCCAGATGGAGTGCCTGGAGTGGCACTGCGGTAGGTTTGTCCATAGCCTCTTCGGGGAACTATACCAAGCCGGGTGCATTGACAATCAAGGCGGATATTTTGATCAACGCGGCATCCACAGGGGAGGCTCCCTGGGCCGCTCTTGGCTTCTACGATACCTTGGAGGTATCAAACGGGAGCGTGCTCAGTTCAAAAACCAACTTCACGGGAGTGCTGCTCAATTATGATGGCAGTCTCAGTCTCTACAACGATGGGGTAATGGTGCCGGGCAGCACGGTTGCATTTGGTGGCTCATTCTCGCGAGGCACGTATTACACCCTTTCTTATACCGTGGACACCTCCACGGGGCAAATCAGCGGAGTGTCCTTGTCGGGAAGCAGTGCCGATTACGCACCTCTCATGGCTTCGGCGGCGCCATTTACCAACGCAAAAACAAACTACGTTGGATTCGGCGGGGCGGCCGATTCTTACCCGGACCACGGTGGGATACATGTGAAGAATTTCAGTCTCGTGGCAGCCGACTATTTGCCCGAATCGGGAACTCTCATCCGCCTGTCCGGGCTCTCAGGCCTGGGGTTGATTTTCGTTTGCTGTGTTGGCCGGAAAAAGGGCGCTCGCTCAATCAGGCTCAGTAAAACCGAATCCAACCGCAGTTCACTCTGATTGGGATTCCCCTCATGAAACCATTTTCTCTGTGGATTCTGCTCCTGGCAGGAGCATGCGGTTTTGCGGCTGGGTTGTGCATCGCGAGCGAGCCTGTCCCGCTCCCATTTGTGGATGATTTTGAGCCATCGGGCGGGTATGGAATTGCAGATTGGCCGTCGTCTTCGCCTTGGCTGAAAAACAGTGGAATCACGGTGACTGATCAGGATTGGTTTTCCGGAGCTCAGTCCATCCAATTCAATCTTGGTTCAGAGATTCCCAGTCTTTCCCTTTCGTTTTCCTCTCCGTCATCCACGGTGGTATTTGTTGGATTTTCCCTCCGCCCTGCTTCTGGCCCAATGTCGGCATTGCCTCCATTGGAAAGTTTGCGTGCGGGCTCATCCACTGTGATGACCTGGTTGGGTATCAACAACGGAGAATCGGAACTTTACGTTTTGAATGGGGATGGAGCGGGGGGAGCGGAATGGATGCCTTCGGGTGTGCTTGTTCCTGTGACAGATCGCTTCTCCGATCAATGGATGGATTTGATGTGCCGCGTGGATTATTCGACCCGGAGCTGGGATCTTTTCGTGGGTGGGGAAATGGTCCTTGCGGATATTGGCTTTTCGGATCCTTCGAAAGTTTCCTTGGGGGCTTTTGAAATTTTCGGCAATCCCGCTGTGCCCTCTGGATTGGACCAGTTTGCCGCGTCTTTCGACAATCTCCTGTATCCGGATGCTGACCGGGATGGGATCTCGGATTCCTACGAACTCGCCCATGGCATGGATCTCTATGTTAACGACCGGCAAGGAGATTTGGATGGGGACGGTATTAGTAATCTGACCGAATTCCTCAATGGCACAGATCCGCAGTTTCCGGAATTCCTCAACGGAGCCGCGGCCTTTCCCTTTGTGGAAAACTTTGAGTCCTATCCTGTGAACGGCTCACCACTTTCCTCAGGTTGGACGACGATTGGGACAGGGACATTGAGAGTTGAATCCGGGCATGCCATGGAAGGTTCGAAGTCCCTCTTTTTGCAAAGCAGTGGCGCGGCCCCGGTTTCCTTGGAAAGGCTTGTCGATGGCAGGAACAAATCCGTTGTCTGGGTGGATCTCAAGCTCCAGCCAGCATTTTACTCGGGTGCCACTCCAGTGCTGAAAACCGGCACGACGGCCGCCTTCTATTTTGACGAGGAGGGGTTCATGCAGGCTTTCAACGGCACCTCTCACGAATGGGTGAGATTGCCCGGCACCCCCCGCCCGGTCAACCTGCAGCCCTTGCAGGCCGGGGCTTGGGTTCGCTTGACGATACGATTGGATTACGCAGCACAAAAATGGTCCGTCTGGCTCAACGGTGTCCGTGCCGCAGAGGACATGGGATTTGCGGATGCGGTTCCCTTCTTCCGCCTTTTCTCGATCTCGGGAGCCCTCGCTGCCCGTGTGGATGATATTCGCGTGGATGTGGCAACTCCCGCCGGTCTGACCCAGCCCGTGCAGGATGTTCAAGCCCCGACGCAGCCAACGGGGCTCAAGGCTGAGGCCATAAGCGATACTGCCATCCGGCTTTCGTGGGAAGCTGCCAGCGATAACGTGGCCGTTACGGGTTACAGGATCTATCGGGGAGGAGTCCTGCTGGGGGAAACCACGGCCTGTGAATTTCTGGACAACGGGACTCTTCCGGGAGTCGCCTACACTTACACAGTCGTTGCCTACGACGACTGGAACAACCTGTCCGCGGCTTCCTCGCCGGTTCAAGCATCCACTCCCATCCTCTTGCGCAGCGGCACGGGGTTGTGGGGGGCCTACTACGACAGACTCCATTTGGAAAACCCCACGGACCCAGTTTTGGTGCGGCTTGATGCCGAGGTCAATTTCGCATGGAACATTGGGGTTTCACCGGATCCACAACTTCAGAGACACAATCGGTTTTCCGTGCGCTGGACCGGCCTCCTGGAACCGGAGGCCACCGGCACATACACTTTTGAAGTGAGCGCCAACGACGGAGCCAGGCTCTCGGTGGATGGGAAAGAGCTCATCAATGCCCGTCACTACGGCGCAGCCGCAGTTTTTACCGGTCAGGTGAATTTGAAAGTCGGTCGCATGGTCCCCATTGTCCTGGACTATTTTGAATACGACTACGATGCGTCCATCCGTCTGAAATGGATTGCTCCGGGCTCGACGCAGGCCAGCGTCATTCCGAGCACGCAGATGTATCCCGAGCTTCCCACGCTCGACAGCGTGGCGCCCACCACCCCGATCGCCCCGTGTGCAGCGTCGTCAGGGGATAACAGCATCGAGTTGGAGTGGGATCAACCTGCTGACAATATCGCGGTGGCTTCCTATAGGGTCTTTCGTGACGGTCAGTTGATTGCCACACCGCTGGTTCCTGCCTGGAGCGATCAGGGGTTGTCTCCGGGCGCACAGTTCCATTACCAGATACAGGCCGTGGATTTCGACGGCAATGTCTCGGCCATGGGTCAAGTTCTGGCGACCTCCACCCAGCCTGCTGTTCTGCCAGCGCCCTGGAAACATCGGGACATCGGTCCACCGGTCACGAAAGGCAGTGCGGGCTACGAAGCCCCCTCGGGCCGCTTCACAGTAGAGGGCGCGGGACGCAGCCTCTATGACGACGAGGCGGGCGGCAATCCGGATGAAATGCACATGGTCTATCGTCCCATGGCCGGGGACTTCATGATCACCACCCGGGTCGATTCCTTTCAAGCCCCTGTCCCTGACGACAATGCCAATCAATTGACCCGGGCCGGAGCCCGGGCGGGAATCATGGTGCGGGCCGGATTTGAGGGCCATGATCCCTTTTTTGCCGCCACTCTGGGGAATGATGGCTCGGCGCAGCTCTTCGCCCGGGAACAGGATGGTGGCCGCACTTGGAAACCCGCCGCCTCCCATTATCCTGCTCCTTCCTGGATCCGCGTGGTCCGGATCGGTGGCAATCTGCTGGGTGCCTACTCATCGGACGGGGTCCATTGGAAGACAATCGCCAGCCGTCAAATCGGGCTGGGTGAGGTCTGTCAGGTCGGGCTCATCGCATGTTCGAGCAATCCGCTGGAAACCGCAACGGCTGTCTTCAGCCATGTCGCGGCCGGCCCGGAGATCCAATTGGACAGCCTGATCGATAACAGTGACACCGACGGTGATGGCGTGAGCGATTGGGAGGAAATGGTTTTTTATCACACCAATCCCAACGTCTCGGACATCCAGATCACCGGCACGGTCGCCACCCTCACAGGTGCGCAGGCCGTTTCCGTTTTCGGATCCTGGAAGACACAGGGAAACGCCTTGGTTTCCGAAACAGTTAAAGCAGCGGCGGAATTCAGCGTCAGCCTCCAGGCGGCGGGGATTTACCGCATCCAGGTCGAACTGGCGGTGGGGAAGAACCAATCCTACAACAACATCTATCCGGTCAGCGTCTTTGTGGACGGGGAACTGGTGGGCCGGTTCGAGGTCTTTATGGATGGCTCGGTGCCGGTTCTGCTCCATGCCGCCACGCCCTGGCTCAAGGCAGGACAGCACCGCATTCGCATTTCCTACGACAACACCTTCAGCTATCGCACGCTTCAAATCAACAGTCTGACCCTGCAAAGTCTGAACGGGCCCAACCCCGATGGGGAGGGCAAGCCCGCATGGGCCAAGGATCTTCTGGCCGACCGCAATGGCATCAAGACGCCCGATAAAAGTCTCATTTCCCCTGCCTGCGTCGAGGGCAGTGCCCGGTTCCTCGACCTGCTGAAATTGACAGCCATCGGCGAGGATGTCGAGGTCAAGCCCGCCCCTGGGTTCGGCTGGTATGCGGACATTCCCCTCGATCCTGACGCCGCTGTTGAACTCAAGGGCAATTTTGAAAACGGGGGCCGCAAACAGACGAAGAATTTGAAGTGGAAAGCGCTCAACTTGCTGGGCAACGGCGGGGACTATGTCGAAACACCCCTGCGCATCCGCAAGAACGACAGCCTCCTGCTACAGGCGGAGCCCGCATGGAACCTGCCACAGGGCTGGATGCCACAACTTAAACAGGCCCGCCAAAACGGCAATAATGGCAACGGGGCCTGGAATAATCTCAACAACCCGCACCACGCCCAGGCCCAGGCCTGGTTGCATGGCAGCGTACATTTGAGGGTCCAGCGCGAAGGCCACCAGGCGGTGGAATTGGCAACCTTGGCCGGAGAACCCTTGCCCCGGCTTTTTGACCAGGCCGGGTTGTACACAGTTACCGGTTCCTTCGACGACGCCAATCCGGCCACCACCGATCCCGTGGTGGAAATCCACGTCGAGGTTGTCAAGGCTCGCTTTGCTTCTAACGCGATCACCACCCGCGCCAACCCCCCGTTGCTCTGGGACAATCCCCAGATTCCCGACGATGTCCTGATTGATGTCGATCAAGGAGTGGAGCTTTTGGCCCTTGCAGCTTTGCCGGCGGGCGGAACGCGCTTCAGCATCTCCACGGTCAACGCGGTGAAGAGTTATGTCCTGGCCCGCATCGATGAGGACGGTCCGGTTCTGGATCACGCCACAGTGCGCGGCCTCACCGCAGCCAGCAACGACGAGACCTCGGTGGATATATTGGAAACCTACCCCGACGGCAGCCGACTGATCGGCACGCCACTCATCCTCAACCGGGTGACTCCCAATACCAGGGTGGAGATTTCCATCGGGGTGCCGGGGGTGACCTTCGAGGACGGTTCCATATTCAAGGTCCTGACGGCGGCAGATTTCGACCAGTTCGGACGAGCCTATCTCAAGTTTCTTTGGGCCTCCTCGGCTCCCTATTCGTTCTGCCACACCATCCGCGTTTTTGAAGGGGATAAGGAACTCGGAACTTTCTGAGTTCTTAGCGTTGAAATTTTTTACCAGAGAGATTTTGTGAACCCTGATCTGAATATTTTCAAATGGAAACCACGGTGGTGGGTGCTTGGCGGGGGAGGGGTGTGCCTTGTCCTTTGGGTCGTCGCGGTGTTTCATTCTCCTCCAGATCACATCACTGACAAGGCGCCGGATCTTCCAGTCGCCACCTCCCGGCTTCCCGGTGTGCAGATCGTCCCGAGCGCCGTGGATCGCATCCTGCCCGCTGTCCGGAACGACGGTGTGCGAGTGCAGCAAGCTCTGCCGCCTTCCCTGAAGCTCGTGCTGGATCCGGAAAGCACATTATCTTTTCAAAAGCGTTTGGCGGCTGTCCATGGGCTACCTGCCTCACTCCGTCCCGAAGAGTCCCGCTCGCTGCTCACCTTCGTGCAATCCGGCAGTTATCCGCGTGGATTTAGTCCTTCTCAGAACATGGCGTTGGTGAACGACATCTTGAACGTCCTGCAACGCCAGGAAGAAATCCGCTCCGATCTTGTGGCCCTTTTGGAAGAACTCAGCGCCAATCCCGCCAACCCGCCCGTTATACGCGACTATGCGCTGCAGCATCTGGCCTCCCTGGCCTTGGCCTCTGCTGAAGACCAAAAAACAACTGACAAAGGACAGAGGGTTTCGCTTTTACAAGCGCAGTGGCGCACTCTCGAAAATGATGACCCTTTGCTTGCTTCAGGCGCCATGCTTCGGCTGTTGGCCGCCTCAAGGCAGGATATGTTGGAACCGGCGGAGCGGCGTCGGCTGGAGAAGGCGGCATTGGACCTGGCCTCGGACTCAAAGGTGCCGAATCCCGCTCGCATCACTGCCCTGCAGGTCTGTGGGCAGTTAGGTATGGCGGATGCAAAGCACGTAGCCTATAGCCTTGCCTCCTCGGAAAATGAGTCGTTCCCTCTCCGCGTAGCAGCAGTAGCTACGCTAGGACAAGTGTTGGATTCCAAAGATGTCGAAATGCGGCAGTTTCTGCAAACGCTTTCCCAAAACCGGGAGAAGCGGCTTCGTGTTCCCGCGTTGGAGGCTCTGAACGGTCTTGTGAGGTGGGATTCAACTTTATGAGGAAAAGTTTTTGTCAAGCTGTGGCTTGGACCATTCTTTTGAGCCAACCGAGTGGACTTTTGGCCCAGCACAATCCCTTGATCGATATTCCCAGTGTTTCCGTTTCTTCGAACTCATTCATTTCTTTGCATGACGGCGGAGCGAATCCTCCAGCCCGCACGGCGGTTACGCTGAGTTTCTATGATGATGGGTCGGGTTCTCCTGATACCGGCGTGCCTGACGGAGGAACCGCAGAATTCAAAGTTGCAGCCGGAGGCAGTAAAGTTACATTTTATGAAAATGCCTCGGGAGGAGCGGCGATGACTGTTCCCAAAACCTGGGACATGTCGAATTCGGCTAACCAAAGCAAATTTCCGCTCACGATCTACGCCGAGGGTATCGAGGTTAGTGCCAGTTCCAATGATGTTGAACTTGAGTTCAGCCATACCGAGGACGGCAAGACCAACACCAAAACTGACAAAGCCACGGTTTTCAAGGTGGAGATCGAAAAGTGCGCCTCTGACTGGCTGCCCAAAGGTGGGAGCGAGGACAATACAACCACCATCAAAGCCTACACGGTTCCCGAGTCGGTCAAAGGCAAGTTCAAGTTTACTTTGGCCGAAGTCAGCCAGGAAAAGGGCTACTGTATGAACCTTCCCTTGACGCTTCCGGCGTCCGGTTCGGAAGACGCGGAAGATTGGAAGGATCTGCGGTTCACGGATGACCAGGCGGATTTCAATGTCTCGGGTGGCAACAAGGAGATAGCTGAGACAAAAACCAGCGATCACAAAGACGCCACGGTGACGGTCAAATCCTTCGATTACGGTTCTTACGGAAAAATCAAAGTCGATTTCACCTCCCTGGACGGCAGCGTGACGGTGGCGGGAAAGGAAAAAGGGGACAGTGGGCGGGATTATACCCGGTTGCCGTTGGATGAAGACGGGGAAAACGGCAACCAGATCGCGGATAGTGCGACTCAGAATTCTGGTCCTGGTGGAGACAAGGACAAGGGTGATGACAAGGACAACGATCCGCCCGGTGACGGCACGGACGGTGATTTGCAGACTCGTTATGAGGAATATCGAGGTTACATCGTCAACGGCTCGCACGTGAGGACAAGCACGTCAAAGAAAACTGTCTTTGCGGTAGATAAAACAGGATACTCGGTTGCGGCTGGAGGAGGTCCTCTTTCGCTCTTCGTCGACAAAACGGGCATGGAAGTCAAAGTGATGATCGATGGAGAATATGTTGCTAATACACGAAGGATTAATTTAAACGGTGGAACCACTGCCCAAAGAGCTATTCTGGTCGAAAACGATCCTGCGACAAATGGCGCATGGGGAGCCACGCAGGGCTCAAAGCCCAGTAGCTATAGTGACTGTCGTATCTGGTTGAATTACCATACCCGGGAACTGGCTCTGGATAAGGATTTGGAAGCTGGTTTTACCGGACATCTCATATATCTGGAGGCGGCTAACGCAGGTCCGGGGAACGATGAGTGAGCAACAAATGGGCGTGTCAAGCTGGGGAGCGATGTTGTCACGTATCAGAGCGGGCATTCGGGAATAAAAACAAGCTCAACCCAAGAAACCTATTCAGGCCTGTCAATTCCTTTGGATTCAGATGTTATACCTGTCAAAGGGGGAATTTTTCCACCGGTTAATTCAAGCTATCAAAGAATCAAAGCGACTGGAGAGCTTGTTCAGGCTGGATCCTATATAACCCAAAACTCGGGAGCCACATTGGATGCGGCTATTACCGGTGGGGAAACGGCTGACATTGTTCTTTCTACAAGCACCGGATATGGAGGCAGCGCGAAAATAGGCTTAAAAATAGGATCGGAATGGATAGGCTTCACTTCCACGACCGATGTGAGCTCCGGAAAGAAAAAATTGAATGGCGTGAAACGCGGCCTTTTTGGTTCGACCCCCGCGGATCACGCTGGCGGTTCCACTATCGAAATACCCGCCCAATACTTAAACGTCACGAGGGGGCAGCTGGGAAGCGAGGCCAAAGGTATTCCATCGGAATCGGAAATTGATTATCCGGGCATATTGAAGGGCCTGACGCACTCAGCCGCCCATTCCAAAGGAACGACATTCAAGATTTTTGAGAACGTTGATGATGCGGTGCGGCAAACCTGCGCCCACGAGGCCGCACATGTCACGGGAGTCACAAACCATACAAGCGGGGCCGATGGCGGGATCATGAAGTATATCAATGGTGCGGGTTTGCTGCGGGGGGCTTATGTGGGAGGATCCGGGTTTCCTATAGGAACCGATTACACTGCGGACTCAAAAGGCAATATCAACGCAAGATAACAAAATAAATGAAATCAATATTTTATCCTCTTTGCATGGTTTTGATCAACGTAGCCGTATCCGCGAATCACGCCTGTTCCCAGCCAGTTTTCTTTCCGGATTCAAAATGGATGTTTCTTCAGGAATCCACCGGATCCCCCCAAGAATCATTGAAACTGGAATTGATCCTGGACAAAAAGGTTTTTCAGGAAGGGGAGTTTGTTTGCGGGGCAGTTTACGCCGAAAATATATCGCCTGATTACCATCTGCAAATAAGTGCACCGGCGAACAGTTTTTTGGTTTCGAATCTTGCCATTATTTTGGAAAAAAACGTTTCGAAGGACGTCAAGAAGAAGGAATGGAAACACTACGCACAAACCGCCAACTACAACCGCGGGAATATGACGGATATCGACCATCAGTATCAGGGGATGCCTTTGCAGCTCCAGAAAGGCGAAAAAAAAACCTATCCGCTGGCGCTGAATCTTTGCTTTGTTGAGCTGGACCGGTTTTCTATCTACCCAATACCGGTTTTTTTGGAGGCTGGCAACTACCGTGCCCGGATCTCCTATTTGAATTTCGAGGCCCGATTTCCTTTCTCCACGAGGCCAAAAACATTTTATGGTTGGCGGCCTGAGGAACCGGTCGAGGGCATGAAAGCGGGATGTGCTGGCATTTCCTTCCAACCTGTCCCCCTGGATCCTGTCGAATTTTGGATCGAAAAAGATGGGAAGACTCCCGAGGACGGAGGGATCAAAACATTAGAATATCTGGCGAAACCCTCATCGGATGGACCGAACTTTCTTCTGGATGAGAAAAATGCGCAGGCACTTCTGCAAACCCTTGAAAAGGGAGACAAGGCAAAGGCGGAAACGGTTTCTGAGAAATGGCTGGAAGCCGTCATTCGGATGAAACGCAGTTACGAGCCTGCCGATTTTTCAAGCTTCGAATCGATTGCCCGAGGGGTAGCCGATGAGCAAACAAAAATCTTTCTGGCAGATTTGATCAAGGTGATGGAAGGCATCCATTTATACTGGGAAAAGGATTCTCAAGGGAAGGCAGCTGAAATTCTCGGCAAAGTGGATACTCCCGATGCGGGTCTGATTCTCGATGACATCAAAAAACGAAAAACGAAATAGGCCACAGGCAAACCGGGACAAAAATGTCCGCTTTGGGAAAGGGAGTCGCATACAGCAGCCACGCAGGCCCTCGAACGTTTGAAAACAACCAACAGCTCATCATGACAAGATATTGGCACCTGCTGACCATGGCCGGATTGCTGGCATTTACCGCCGGTCTCCAAGCTCAAAACCATAATCCCTCCCAGACGGGAGATAAGGATACCTACAAGCAATCGACCATCAATTTGGAGAGCGCCGCAGTGACGCTTGATGGCAATGGTGCCAACGTCAATTTTTCCGTGGACGTTTCGGAAACGAATCTCATCAACGGTGGAGGCTTTGTTGTCGGTCCCGCCACTTTGACGATCCGGGCAAGTTGCAATGGTGTTTGCTCGGCGGCGAAGCCCAAAACATTCTCTATTTCCCAAGCCGGCACTTACACTGGCAGTTTCAGTATCAGCGATCTACCAGGCTGCAAATATGAATTCGAACTGAAGGGAGATGTGTTCGGGGCACCAACCATGGCTGGAACAAAAACGGCGGAGTTCGGGGGCGGTTACGGGAATCACAGCGTTGGTGTCGCGTTCAAACTGGGTTCAATTGACAATGGATCGAGCTCTGGGCTGCTGAGCATCCAAAGCAGCAAGCCTTCCCTTGACCTTTACTCGCCGCGTGGCATACGGGTTCTTTTGGACGAAACACATGTCACCCGTGGTGTCGGCGGGGTTTTCCAGCAGGCGGTTACGGATGAGACCATCACGAGCATCATCGATGTGGTGGAAGGCCAGGGATACACCATCAAGTTTGAGGATCCTTCCCACAACGAATTCAAGCGGGTCAAAGTGGAGAATCCGGGCATCACTGAGATCTCGGGCACTTCGGATCCGTTGCTCTATCAATCGGAGCGCAACGGGGACGATTTTTGGTACAACCTGCCCTGTGCCTCGGGCGATTACCTCCTGCGTTTGCACTTTTCTGAGAATTTTCACGACTCCGCCGGCCAGCGCAAATTTGATGTGAAGGCCGAGGGCAATCTCATCCTGAACGATTTCGATATCTTTGCCGCGGCCGGGGGGCGCAACATTGCCAAGGTCGTGACCATTCCTGTCGCGGTCGCCGATGACGAGCTGAATCTGGAGTTCTTCAGGGTGCTCTACCAGGCGGAGGTTGCCGCCATCGAGTTGGTCAAGCCCGGCACGGGTGACATCGCTGGCACTTCCGATGATCCACTCTACCACGACTCACGCTCGGGCGACTTTTCCTACGACTTCAATCTGCCGAATGGCACCTACAATGTGTCTCTTTCTTTTGCCGAGCGCTATTTCAACGCATCCGGCAAACGCAAATTCCAAGTCAAGGTCGAGGGAAATGTTGCTCTCAATAATTTCGATATCTTCGCTGCGGCCGGGGGAACCGACACGGCAAATATCCAGACATTTCCTGTCACCGTTTCCGACGGCACCCTCAACCTGGAATTCATCGGCATGACTGGAAGCGCCAAGCTGGCGGCCTTGAAGATCACCCAGCAACAGTCGGGGACACCTGTGCTCATCGCGGCAATTAATGCCGGTGGTGCCTCCTTCACTGCTGCCGACGGGACACTCTACCATGCGGACACATATTTCACCGGAGGGCAGGCAGATACCCCCGGCGGAACCGTGTTGGCCATCAACTGCGGCGGGGGCACCTACACCGCTTCGGACTCCACGGTCTTTTCTTCCGACGCCTACTACTCGGGAGGGCAGGATTTCCTGTCGGGAACCTACGGAGTCAAGCTCACAGAAACGGTCGGCACAACAGATACGGTGTATGAATACAGTTGGGTCGCCGATCCCATAAGCGGACGTTTTGGGGAGTGCATCCTCAGCTACGCCAATGGCCTGAAAAAAGAGGGCAAGCTTGTGACATGGAGCAACGATCGCACCAGCTATGTCGAGACCCGAACCATCCGCAATGCGTCGAACCAGCTTCTTTCGAAGACCGAAGACCACTACGAGAGATTCCCCTTCGGCTTCGTGAAGGTTAAGGCGGTTATCGACCCGGACGGAGCCAACCTTCAAACCACCTACACCTATAACAATCCCACCGTGGTGCCCGGTGACCCTGTTCCGGCGGGTTACGGTCTGCTCCAGCAAATGGTGCGCTACGACGGCTATTGGGAGCAATACAGCTATGACAGTGAAAACCGCTTGAAAAAAATGGTCTCCCAGTTCCTCAATTCCAGTGTTGGCGATGAATCGGCCTCCCGAGTCGAGACCATGACTTTTAGCGCCAGTAATCCCACCGAGACCCGCATCGTGACCATTGCGGGGCAGGAAGTCGAACGCCACTACGAAGCAAAAACAACTGGCTCCACCGAAGAGGAACGCCAAGACATCACCTGCCAGAGCCCCGGTGCCTCATGGACTGCATCTGACAACCTCGTATCCAAAACCTGCACCTACTCCACAGACCATCCCACCGCCCTGCTTCGCGGTCGCACCAAGTGGACAAAGGCCACCGATGGCACGATGACTTTCCATTCCTACAGCAGCAGCAGTGGCAATCTCACCACCATCATTGATAGCGGAGCACCCAATGGAGGGGGCACCGCCGTCGTGGACGGCACCAAGACCACCACCGTCACCAACCCCGCGGGCAATGTCATCAGCGAGGAGGTTCGCGACATCGCCTCCGGGCTCGTGCTGAGTTCATGGAGCGCCACGAGCACGGATGCGTTGGGGCGTGTCACCGGGATGACCTACAGCGACGGCACCACACGGAGTATTGCCTATCACGGCTCCACGTCTGCATGCGGTTCCTGCTCGGGCTCAGCCTACCTGATTGACTCCGAAACGGATCGGGATGGTGTTCAGTCGGCTTACACTTACGATGCGCTCGGCCGACGCACGGAAACCACGCGCCTTGGCATCACCGAACTCAGCACGCTCGATGCGCTGGGCCGCGTTCTCAAGCGTGAACGCATCGGCACGGACGACACCGTGATCACCCTACAGGAAACCACCTACGATCTCGCCGGTCGGGTTACCCAGACCAGAGATGCCATGAACCACGCAACCACCCATGCCACCAGCCATCCTTCCGGCGGGGGGACACTCACCACTTTGACCCTTCCCTCCGTTGCCGCAGGCACGCCGACACGTATCGAAAGCGTCTATGGGGATGGCCGGACGAAGGAAATTTCAGGAACCGCCGTGGCCCCGCTCAAATATGCCTATGGCACATGGAGCGGAGGGCTCTGGACTCAGGAGATTAAGGTCGGAACCGCCGGAGCCGAAACCGAGTGGACGAAAACCTACACGGATCTGGCCGGTCACACCGTCAAGGTGGAATATCCGGATGGAGCCTTTGCCACGACGACTTACAACAGCAATGGCCAGATGGTGAAAGCGACCGATCCCGATGGGGTAGCGACGCTGAGCGCCTACAACGGCAAGGGCGAACTCTTCCGGACGGCCTTGGACGTGAATGCCAACAGTGCCATTGATTTGGGTGGACCCGATCGCGTGACAGACACGGCGCAGTCCGTGGTCACCGCCCACGGCCAGGTCGTGCAGCGCACGACAAAAAGTGTGTATGCCAGCGGAAGCACGCCGACAGTTGTCCAGGAAACGGACCGGAGTGTCAATGGCCGCAGCCAGTGGCAGACGGCATTTGGGAATACGACAAGCACCGTTGGCAGCACGCCAACCGGCGGGAACTGGACAACGACCACCACCAACCCTGACAACACGCAGGTGGTGCAGACGATGACCAACACACGGCTCACCTCGAGCGTACTCAAGAACAGCGCGGGAGCCACGGTCACGAGCACCGCCGCGACCTACGACGCGCACGGCCGCCTGCTCACGCAAACCGACGCTCGCATGGGGGCAACGACTTTTGCTTACGACGATGCGGATCGTGTGACCACGCAAACCGCCCCCGATCCCACGGGCGGGAGCAACCCTCTCGTCACCAGCTATGGATACGATGCTCTGGGTCGGCGCACGAGCGTCACGCTGCCGGACACCACGGTCACGACCACCGGCTACGACTTGCAGGGCAATGTGATCAGCACCGGCGGCAGCCAGACATACGATGTCTCCTACACGTTCGATCCGCAGGGGCGGATGCTCACGATGACGACCGGCGGTCAGGCGGGGAATGCGACCACGACATGGAGCTACGACAGCGGACGAGGCTGGATGACGCGCAAGGAATTCGCGGGAGGCAAGGGAACCAACTACACCTACACACCCGGCGTGCGACTCGCCACACGCACCTGGGCACGGACGGTGGGAGGGGCGCCGCTAGTGACGACCTACAGCTACAACGGGGCCGGGGACCTCGCGGGGACGGATTACTCGGATTCCACGCCGGACGTGGCGATGACCTACACGCGCTGGGGCGCGTTGGAAACTCTGGCCGATGGAACGGGAACCAAGACGATCACATATAACGCGCAATTGAAACCCGATCAGGAAATCTTCCCGTCGGCGTTTTTCGGAGGGCGCATCCTGAGCCGCCACTACGACAGCCTGCACCGCAGCACGGGGTTTGATCTGGGCACAAGCGGGGATCCAGACGCCGACCAGGCGGTGGCCTACAGGTATGACACGGCGGGGCGCCTGGCGAGCGTGCAGGACCCGAATCGGACGTGGACGTATTCCTTTGTTGCCAACAGTGCGGGGTTGGTTTCGGGTGTGACAAACGGGGGCACGAGTGTAGGGTATTCGTATGAGCCTGGCCGCAATGGGATCACTGGGATCGAGAACAAAGTGGGGAGCACGACGGTGAGCAACTACGCCTATGCGAATAACGTGCTGGGCCAGCGGACAGCCCGCAGCCAGAGCGGCACGGCATTCGCGGCGGCAGCGACGGAAA
>Ga0194063_10001087_pt1 | contig 18274 bp, 10 predicted proteins | sample SepL3720m_MetaG_FD_155459 | JGI IMG/M metagenome (GOLD analysis project Ga0194063, IMG submission 155459) | Anoxic zone freshwater microbial communities from boreal shield lake in IISD Experimental Lakes Area, Ontario, Canada - Sep2016-L373-20m | ecosystem: Environmental > Aquatic > Freshwater... | reverse complement strand
AGTCCAACGGGCTACACTGGCAATACCGGTCCAACGGGCTACACTGGCAATACCGGTCCAACGGGCTACACTGGTGACACAGGCCCAACTGGAAATACTGGTGACACAGGCCCAACTGGCTGCACTGGACCAACTGGCTGCACTGGACCAACTGGAGCCGATAGCACGGTTACTGGACCAACTGGTTACACCGGAATTACTGGTCCTACGGGCGGTACTCCCTGGTCCAATACAAGTACAATTGGGCCAAGTGGTTTTGGTTATACTGGTACAGGTTACACGGGAGATGTCATGGTATTTGGAAATTTATTTGTCTCTGGTGGCATTGACCCAACGTACTTAGCGTTAACACCACAAGCTTCAGTTCCACCGGGTTTTATAAATCCATTATGGGTAGATAATAGTAATAATTTACGCTCAGAACAAATTTTATTAAATAACGCAGCAACACCACTACTTTCTACTTCCTTAAGCAGTACAAACATCTCAATAAACGACGCGTCTGGAACACCTACCTATACGAATGCTTCGTCTGCTTCCAGTATTTCGCTACTGGACAATACCCAATTTATAAATTTAATTCAATACAATCAAATTGTTTTAACTGACACAATTAATTCAACATATACAACCCTATTGACTGATGGTTTTGCTTCAACAAATGATACAATTGGTGCTCCTTATATTATAACTGGTGGTTATTTTAGTGATGATGGGTTCACAAGTATAATCTCTGATTTAAATGTATTACCTACTATTAAAAATGTGAAATGTAAATTGGATGGAAGAACTGGTTTGACTTTACAAACGAATAATTGGTCGCAACCACCAGATGCTTTTAGCGAAGAAGTCATATTGACGAGTGGTGGTGCGGATAGTATCGCCAATATTACGCCACCAAGATTAGAGTTTAACACAAATGGAGACCAAGATAGTTTTAGGTTCAGGGTGAATGGTAGTGATGTAGCGTCTATGAATGCTGGTGCTTGGGTAATCCAAGAAAACAATACGCTTTTTATATTCGCTACTGGAAATAGAGTTTCTGAATTTACAAATGGGATTTTGGGATTGTATGATAATATTAGTGTAGCGTCAAATATCAAAATAGACCCAAAAAATGCTACAAGTGGAAAACCTCAAATAACATTAACAGATGGAACAACCACAAATACAATAAACCAAAGTGGTTACACCACAAGGAATACGAGTACGAATGCTACTCATTATCTCAATTTCAGCGATAGTTCTTCTACTGGGGTTGGTGCTATTCAAAAGACAGCGGGAATATCCTGTAATCCTTCAACAAATACAATCACCGCAACAACCTTTGCGGGTAATTCTACAACAACAACCACCTCAAGCAATTCAAATATTTCACTTGTTTCAACTGGTTTTTTCTATCCAACCTTTTCTACTAACACATCAGGCAGTCAAGCACTATTAGCATCCGCAGGTCTTTCATTTAACGCAACATCATCAACACTAACTACTACAACTTTTAGTGGTAGTTTATCAGGAACAGCAACCAACGCAACAAATGTAGGAACAACCAGCAACACCACAACAGCGTCAAATTGCCCTATTGGGTTTTTTATAAATTCGTCAGGAACACAAGCAGTCCAAGTTAATAGCAATCTTAACTTTCAACCAACAACCAATACATTACGATCAACTATTTTTGAAGGTGCCTTAACAGGCACTGCTTCAAGTGCTACGAATGCGACAAATGTGGCAATTACAGACAATAATACTGCATCTACATTTTACCCCACTTTTGCTTCCACAAATACGGGTAATTTACCATTGTACGTAGATAAGACGACAAATTCTTTATCCTACATTCCAAGTACAGGTACTTTTCAAAGTCAAGTTTTTACCGCTAGTACAGGGGTATCATCTGTTTTGTCGCAACTTCAAAACACTGGTTTACAAGTAATTAATGCTGGATCCAACACTACAACAATTAATAGCAATCAAATCACTTGTTCTCAAACTGCTGGATCCACTACAACAATCACTCCTATTTCTGTTACCGCAACCACGTTTAGTGGTGCTTTAAGTGGAAATGCTACTACAGCTACTACAGCTACTACTGCCACGAATGTTACAACAACAACTGACAATACAAGTGGAACTTATTACATTCCATTTTCTAAAACAACTGCTGGAACAAGTACACAATTATATTTAGACGATACAACTACTGGACCACTTAGTTACAATCCGTCGACCAATATAATGACGGTCAGCATTACGGGGAATGCCGTGACCGCCACAAGCAGTACCGATAGTACCAAGTTGCCTTTGACGGGAGGCAATATAAATGGTAATTTGACATTCAGTGGAGGAAGTAGAGAGATAGTCCAGACGGAACCGGGACAGTTTTTAACTGTAGGTACAAATTTGGGGTGCTACCCATTCATACTAAAAGCTCAAGGAACATCAGCTTTTTATCTGAATGGAAATACGATTCTATATTACCAACCTTTGGTTCCGAATGTATCCACCTCGTTGCCTACTGCCACCACCCAAATTGGAGGAAGTGCCACAGTGACAGGTCAATCATTAAATCGTGCGAATTCGTCTAACGCGTTGAGTTTTGCCAATGTAAGTTTAACCGCGGGAGTTTGGAATCTTCGTGGTCATTTACGAGTGATTAATGCCGGAATAGTATCATTTCAACCAACTCAATGGGGCAGTTGGTTCTATACCAGTGTGGCGGCCCCCGTAAGTGCCCCATATAGCACAAGTACGGGCGGAGATTACTTCATTGCAAGTACAGGGCAACCAAGTTATATTCCTTTGGTATTAGGAGTTGTTGGCGAAAAAACGGGCAGCACTTCGTTCACTTTAACTCTTTCTGCCACCACAACAATTTATCAGTGCTGTTATCTCGCATTTGCAGGAGGAGGAACAGTAGATGCGTATATGACATTGAGCTATACTCGCGTCGCGTAATTATTATAGTAATGGTGGTATAAGTATAGTGTTAAGTACAGGGTTTACATATATGGGTGTAACACAATATAACGGAACCAATTATATTAGCACGGTAACTGCTGTTTTAAGACTATCAACTCAAACTTTTACAGTTCAAGCGTATAATATTACAGCCGGAAGTTTAACATTTGATCCATTAATTGAAATTTTACGTATTGGAGGATAATACAAAGTCATAAATTAGGATGAACTTTAAAATTTTATATATTTGTTATTATATATATAATTGATGTCAAGTTATTTAGGCTCCAATAAATGTTGTGACTTAAGGGGAAAAGGATCCAAAGGTGCCACGGGACCAACCGGAGGTCAGGGCCCGAGAGGACCAATTGGGTACACTGGGCCAGCTGGTTCAGGAACAGGAAGCAGCGCAACCGGACCAACTGGCCCTCCCGGTTCAAGCAGTGGTAGCGGCTCAACGGGACCAACTGGTTATACAGGTCGTACTGGCCCAACCGGAATCACTGGCCCAACAGGTATTACAGGACCAACAGGTATTACAGGACCAACCGGCCCTCCTGGTTCAAGTAGCGGCAGTGGCTCAACAGGTTCTACTGGCCCAACAGGTATTACAGGACCAACCGGCCCTCCTGGTTCAAGTAGCGGCAGTGGCTCAACAGGTTCTACTGGCCCAACAGGTATTACAGGACCAACAGGTATTACAGGACCAACGGGTATTACAGGACCAACAGGTATTACAGGACCAACAGGTATTACAGGCCCAACAGGTATTACAGGACCAACAGGTATCACAGGACCAACAGGTATTACAGGACCAACCGGCCCTCCTGGTTCAAGTAGCGGCAGTGGCTCAACAGGTTCTACTGGCCCAACAGGTATTACAGGACCAACAGGTATTACAGGACCAACAGGTATTACAGGACCAACAGGTATTACAGGACCAACCGGTATTACAGGACCAACGGGTATCACAGGACCAACAGGTATTACAGGACCAACAGGTATTACAGGACCAACCGGTATTACAGGACCAACCGGTATTACAGGACCAACAGGTATCACAGGACCAACAGGTATTACAGGACCAACCGGTATTACAGGACCAACCGGTATTACAGGGCCAACGGGAGATACTGGCCCAACGGGAACATTTGCGATTAATGGAAATGGATTTGGCAATATGATGGTTAGTACGGGAGGTAACTATTATATATCGGAGACTTTATTTACAGACCCAAATATTGGGCCCTCGGGTCCTACAGGAATCACAGGACCTATTATTTGGGTTACCGGAAACATTCTGCCCACGGGAGGGAATTATTCCATCGGAGCGACTGGAAACCCATTTTATTCAATGTATGTGTCTAACCATTCTTTATGGGTAGTCAATGATGTAACAGGTGATCACGCCGAAATAGGAATGAATGATACAGGTCTTATTCAAGCCCCTGCTGGATTTGCCACTCCGTTTGCGGCTATTTATGATTATGGATTAGTAGGACCATCGGGTCCTTCAGGACCAACTGGAAGTGCTGGTTGGCGAGTCGAATCGATTGGTAGTGTGGATGATAATTCGCTTGATTTGGTAGCGCAAGCCTTTTGGGCACCAAACTCAAATGGAATGACTGGGTTTACTGGTCTTAAGAATTCTTTAATTCGACCGTTAAACATCGGTACCACGGGTTCATTAGGAACCACTGGCCCATTCCCCATAAGAAATTTATTATTCGACTCCAACTTTTTTACATTGGATGTGGAAGGCCCAACTGGCATTTCTCCCTATTCGGCAACCGTATCTTTATTGCCAGGTCCAACTGGTTATACCGGTCCAAGTGGTTCGAATAGCACTGTTACGGGGCCAACTGGCCGTACCGGACCAACTGGAATGACTGGTGCTACTAGTACGGTTACGGGACCAACAGGGCCTACCGGAAATACTGGACCAACTGGTGCGCCAGGCATCTCTACGATATTCGTTTTAAACCCAACATATGATGTATTACCAAGCGCGTTTGACGGAGACCAACTAACCATCGTAAATAATATTCCACAAACACCACCAAACTTTTATCAGATGGGTTCTGCAGGAGGGCCCGGACCCATACCAGATGGTGAGGTTAGGGCTCTTATAAATCCTTTGGGAAATCCATATTTAGGTGGTCAATTTACAACTTATGATGGTAATTCTTGTGGACTAGTTGTAGAACTTGATCCATCAAATAATTTCGTGGGAAATTTTAATGGAGGTTTTAATGGTTTTACAGTAAATACATTGCTTTATACTACTGGTACTACTGGTTCAAACAATAGAGTGTTTGCGGGAGGGGATTTTGCATCATCTATGCTTGATGGCACAGAACTAAATAATATTTCTACCTACAATTATAATGACCCTCCTCTCCCTCATTGGATATCAATGGGGTCAGGAAGAACGCCAGGATTAAACGTGGGCGTAAATTCTATTGCGCTTCAACCAAGTAGTGATGATTTAATAATTGGCGGAAGTTTCACGGATGATAATAATGGTCATCACTTGCCTCATTGCGCAAAGTTTTCAACCACAAAAAATGTGTTTAGCCCTATTCAAGCGTCGTCTATTACACCTTACGGAGTAAATGGTACAGTACGTGCGGTTGTGCGTGATGACACAAATGAATACTACTACGTGGGAGGTAATTTTTCAAAAGCAGGTGACATAAAAGCCAGCAATGTAGCAAGATTTAACACAAATACCAACACTTGGGAAGCCCTAACGGGCAGCATTCCAGCGGTCCTAGGTGTGGGGACTGATTACGGAGAAGGTACAGATGCGGAAGTTTATTCTTTATTGTTTTATAATAATTACTTATATGTGGGTGGAAATTTTTCATCCGTTTGTAGTGGTCTTGTGCCAGCAAATTTTATTGCTCGTTGGCATGTATTTCATCATGAATGGGAAATGTTACTAGGTGCTTCAAGTAATGGAACTGATGGTCCAGTTTATGCGTTGGCCTTAAATACAAACGCTTTCGATTACTTATACGTTGGAGGTTTGTTTAATAATGTAGATGGTACGAACACTCAAGCATACAATATAGGTAGGTGGGATTTCGGTACAGCGTGGTCAAATTTGCCTGGTTCTTCTGGTAATGGAACAAATGGACAGGTAAATGCGATTGTTTACTATAATAATAATAATTCTATTTGCGTTGGCGGAAATTTCAGTGGAGTAGATTCTACTGATGGTGTAAACGTGGGGGTTACTGCTACCAATGTTGCGTATTGGGACTTAAGCAGTACCTGGAACTTTTTGACAGATTCTTTAGGAGGAGAAGGAGTAGGTGGACCTCTATCTTCTGTAAATACGTTAGCGACAGATGGAACAAATTTGTTTGTAGGAGGTGCTTTTTTAACAATAGCAACAAACAGTATAGCAGCTTTTAGGTTAGCTTACTGGAACTCCTCATCCCCATCATGGTCTGGTTCTTCATTAATCGCGGGATTTAACAACACAATACATAACTTACATTTTAATAATGCGGGCGTACTGTTTGTGACAGGTGAATTTACACGAGAGTTACAAAATTTGAATTTTTTGTATCGTGTTGCGAGATGTAAGCCTGGTGATTATTTAAATTTTAGACCTTGTCCTGATGTTAGTACTAGTGCACCATACTATTCAGCAAATCCAGTTGGTAATGGAGTGAACTCAACTATTTATTCAGCCACCGCATTTAAAGATTGGGTTGTGGTTGGAGGGTCACATACTGCTTCTTATGAAAATCAGAGTACAATCGACACTCACAATGTTTCAAAATGTTTTTTTAATCAAAATACTTGGCAACCTTTAACCGCAATTACCCCACCATATGGTGTAAATTTTGGATTAACTGGAACAGTAAACGCGGTGTTTTTCACTGGAAAACAAACAGACCCCATATACGCGGCTGGTAGTTTTAAAAGTGCAGGAGGTATAGCCTGTAATAACATCGCAAGTTATGATGTTATACATCAACTATGGAATCCTTTAACAGATTTTAAGACAAAACAAAATGGTGTTAATGGTGAAGTGTTTGCGCTTGCGTTTCAAGATAACATACTTTATGTTGGGGGACAATTTACGTCATCCAGCGGAATTGTTGTTCAAAATATTGCGGCATGGGATGCTAATACTCAAATGTGGCAAGGTGTATTTAATGAAGAAGGTCCCGACGGTCCTGTTTACGCATTAGAATATGATACAAATCAAGGTAAGCTATTTATTGGAGGTAATTTTACTAATATTTTAATACCTTCGGGTCCTTCTTCTTTTTCAAGTAATTACATAGTTTATTGGGATGGGATATGGAATCAATTAACGGGCAGTACTTTTACACATAATGGTACAAGTGACACTGTTTATGCTATTAAAACGAATTATAAAGACAATAGAATTTATATTGGCGGAATTTTTCTATTTGTTGATGGTATAACATTGTCGGCACAAAATATTGCTTCATGGGATTATAGTACTGCTTGGTATAACATTGGTAAAACTGGCGGCCCTGTTTATGCGTTGGAATATTGTGCTTATGATAATAACATTATAGTTGGTGGAGATTTTCAAACGGTTACTCCTCCTCTATCATCCTCTATTCCAGCGAATTATATAGCGACGTATTATTATTCTGTCGATGTCTGGAGCGCCTTAGGTTCAGATACTGTTAATGGTATTGTTCGATGTTTAAGCTACGAATATCCTGTTTCAAAGAGACTATATTTTGGTGGCGATTTTACACAAATAGAAACAACTGATTCTGGAACTCTAGTACCTGTTTCACATGTAGCAAGTGCTGATGTGACAAACAGTTATAAGTTTAGTGCTGTTCCTCTAGGTAGCGACGGTCAGAATGGGAATGGTACAGACTTACCCGTTAAATGCCTGATGGCAAAACTGTTTGACACTGTCCCGAACAATCTAATAATAGTTGTAGGGGGAACTTTTAAAAAAACATTTGAGGATAATGACTTGTCATTAAATTCAAATGAATTGAATTCGAATTTTGTATCATATTTTAATGTACTAGAGAGCACTTGGTATAATATGACAAGTCCTATTCCAGAATTAGATAATACCGTTAATAGCGTGTCGAGTAGTTCTACTGACTTATATTTTGGCGGTTCATTTACAAATTTAATTCATGGAGTTGAAGTCTTACGACTAGCAAGATGGAACCTCGCGGATGAATTGTGGTACCCTTTGCTATCACAAAATAATAATGGAGTAGACAATTATGTAAACACAATACTGTTTGACACAGACGCAAGTGGCAATATTCTTTACTTGGGTGGAGATTTTACCTATACAGCGTATAATACAAAAATCTTAAATTACATTTCAAAATACGCTTTTTATGATGAAACATACAACATATTTTTATATGGATTAACAGAAACCGGGTTTTTAGGAGGAGGGGTTTTAAATTTAACTAAAAGTATAACAACAAATGAGTTATATGTAGGTGGGAATTTTACATCAAGCGAAGGTGGTTTATTGTCACTAGCTCGCATAGCAAAAATAAGCTTAAGTTCAAGTCAAATATCACAAATTACAAGTAGTTCTGGAACTTTTGACGGAGTTGATGGTAGTGTTTTTGCGATACTTAATTATCCTAATTATGGATATATATATATTGGTGGACACTTCGATACTTCTGCACCAAACTCTGCGTTGTCACTGGTAAATGCGGCTTATTATGATTCAAATGGCATAGCATATCCAGTAACACTGACAACGTCTGCTGGAACAGGACTTTTCTATGATACAGATACTAGCCTTGAATATTTAAATATTGTTTTACCACAACGATACAAATTGGTGAATTTAGTGTATGACAAAATTAACGACCAGTGGATAGAAGCATTTCGGTCTTTGGGTGTAACTCATTAAGTGTTTTAAAAATAAGACTTTACTGTTCATAATTTATTAAGTGTTTGTTCGTGTAGTAATTCAAGTTGTTTAAATTGTGGGTCAATAAGAGTTGGATGTTGGGGTCTTTTCTCTCTATGGCTTCATTTATAAATTGAATTGTACTTGAACGAAGTTGTTGATTATTTTGGTAGTACTCACAAATAATACTATGGTTCAGATACTCATAAAATTCGGGTTTCAAACGATTCAAAGAGAGAGAAAAGTAGCCATCTAAGTATTTTAACATTTGAAATAAAAAGCGGGTATTATTGTGAGACAAACATTTCCGCATACCGGTGGAAATCAACCACCATGAATGCTTAGGTGTCATATAATTACTAATAATTCCCTCGTAGTCACCATAAAATAAATCAAACAAATCGGGATTCTCTCTCTGAACTATTGTCATAACCGCTTCGTCCAATTGATACCATCCTTCTCGGTAAATTTCAGCTGTTTTTTGTTTAAATAAAAGGGAATACTTTAATAGGTTTTCGGTGGATCCAGAGAATAATCCAGCCGCACAATTATGATAAATAAATTGAAAGTATTCTTTCGGCGGCGTGTCTTCCAAGTAAGGATTAATACACAATTGTTTAATTTTATCAGGGATATGAGGGAACCACGTGTCAATGAGTTCAACCTCTTTGGCCACGTGGTTAATGCCAAAGTCCATCCACATAAAGTGACTACTTTGAAACGGATTTAATTCAATGGCTTTCTCCATAAAATCCATTTTGTTATTAGTCGTAACCACGTACAATGCGGTATCTTTGTCTTGGTTTGAGTTTGTGATAATAAAGGATTCCATCAAAAACTTTATTCTCTCTATATCTTTATAGAAATAAGTGTCTTGAATAGCTAGTTTAAAAATATAGGTTTTATTCATGAGGCCACACGATTGCCGCACGTGAACTACAAATTCTTCGGTTTTTTTATCCAACTCATCCATAAAAATGATAAGTGGGTAGGGTAACCGTAGTATAAATGCGTTGGCTAGTTCGAAATAGAAATCCGTTGTTTTATAAGGCGTGCTAAGGGTTGTGATCTCCGGTGGACGAATATCAAAAAACATTGTCACTATGGTAGTTCGGCTCGTGTTCATAAATATTATTACTAATAAGTATTTTAATAATATTTTTATATCCTTGTTTTCTATTTCTGTTTAAGCAATATATTTCACAATTGAATCAATGTAGTCTTTGCTGTAAACTCCGATTCTGGTGGTCCTATCCCAAGTACTATAATTTATCAATACTCTCTCCTCTTCTACTACAATACTTAAGCAAAATTCAATTGGGGTCCCTTCAAACTTAAACGGTGCAGAGTGACGTTTGGGATTTATATCCTTATCGAAGACCACAATTAAATGATAATAATGTCTTGGAGACTCGTGTGACACTAGATGAATCACAAACCACAATTCATCCTTATACTGAAACCCGCTGCTTGAACCTCGAGCATAGGAAAATATTTTTGGCATTTTGACTTCTTTGATTACCGTAATGGTATCATTCAATTCTTGTTTACACAACTGTAAAGGAAACCAATTATAAACAATGAGTGTTGTATCCTGGTAGTTAACAAAAACCCAATTCTTCTCACACTGATTTTTAAATAGACATCTTAATTCAACCGCCTTTATATTGTTTTCTATTATGTTATAGTTACCAGATACAACTCCTATTTGGTTGTTACTATGGTATCCAGTACCAATAAATCGAACGCAATCACTATTAGCGTCTTTAAAAATCCGAACGTCTTCGATTCCAATGTAGCGTCTTTCTACAAATTCCAAATCAAACGGTTTCTCTCTTATTATTTTTAAATCTTGGGACAATTCAACAAATTTATTCATGGTGATTATATAATTATCACATTTGTGGTATTGTCCGTTATCGTCAATCACATAATTAACAAACCGAATATTTAAGTAATAGGTATTGGTTGTTTCATTATGGATTAAACAACTACTTGAAGAGAGAAACTCCGTTTTAATACCGTTAACGTCTTTACATATGGTTTCGTCCAAATTAATTACCCGTTGAGGAGTTAAAATATTTTTATAAAATTTCATATTGCTTAAAAGGTTGTTATTAATATTGTAATCGTTTGAAGTGTTTAAAATTGACACCACTTCATCATTAATGTTTGTTATTCCAACATATAACGCAATAATCGTGTATTCGTAATTTATTTTGTAATCGTAAACGTCTTTTTGTAAAAATAAAAAATTATCCAAGTTATCGCGATTATGTTTAATTATTTTAGTAGCCATACTATAAAACAAATGGCATAATTTATGCTTTGAGATTAGTCTATAATGTTCAATAATCTCGTACAAATTCTCCACCCTACAGGGACAACTATCGAACGCATTTAACCAAGCATATATGGCGTCTGCCATTCGACCCAAGCGCTTATATGATAACCCGATACGATAATAACTGTACCAAACCTCCTGGTCCCATCCTTTTAGGTCAATACGTTTACGGTACATTTCAATTGCCTGTAAAAAATCGCCGTGGTCATAATAAGAGTTGGCTAAATAAAAATGGTACCGTTCGTTTCGAGGTTCCTCAATAATTCCTTGGGTTAAAAGGCGAATATCTCGTTCAAACTTATTATCTTTACTTCCCCCATCGCCAATGTCTAGGATAAATAATTCACCCTTGAGCATTGCACCAGTGGTGTCAGTGGACGGTACATTCAGGTACTCGTGCGTCACTCCAAAGTAATTATATTGTCCACTATTTCGAACAATTCTGGTATTTTGGTAGTAAAACGAATCACTGCCTTGAAGTAAACGATACGAGTCAAACAATCCCAAGTTATTTTTATTAAAATTCGATATTTGTAAAACCATATCCGCGTCCATTAACAATACAAAGTCGGACATTCCTTGACACGCTTTAAGAGCGAAATTCCGGTTATGACAAAAGTTCTGAAATGGTTCTTCCACAATCTTGCCAGGGATGTTTCTCTCCAAGAAATACTTTGTAATTAGCTCTTTTGTATTATCGGTGGACCCCGTGTCGCAAATACAATAACAATCTATAATGGGTAGAACCGAGCTCAACATTCTTTCAATAATTTTACTTTCATTTCTTACAATCATATTTAAACACACGGTTGTCATGAGTGGTTCTTTTTGTTTAATATATGACTGGTTCGAATTATTTTAAGTCGATTGCTGAGAAATTAATTAATAAAAATAAAATCTAATCTGAAGAATATATAGAAATATAATATATTATGGCTTTTACTCGATTTCACGATGACCCTGACAGAATACGTAAAGAACTACAACAATCGACTGACCCTGGCAGATGGATAATGAATGTTCCGGGAAACGGCGAAACCCCTTGCTTTATGGAGGACCCCCACATTCGAATACAAAAATGGGGCGCAAACTTAAGAACCAATACCATCAACTTGGAAAGCGAATTAAGAGGCATTAATCGTAATTTGAACAAAGATTGTTTAGGAATAAACGACTACAGCACCTATAACGTTTCTAGTAGTGCGATTCAATATCCAACTTGTAGTGATTTAACTACCGGACAATCGCGAGCCACCAATCCAGCATGGTGGTATCGCGATCAGGAACAAGTAAATCGGGATTACCCTCAGCTAAACCCACAAGAAAACACGTGTATGTCGTTTATTAATAATTTAAATACTCGCGTGCTTGAAAAAGATTACTTTACACCCAAGAGAGTCTGTACGATTAACGACGCCAACGACCGTTTGCCCACGAATAATATAAAAGGCGGTTACGCGGGTGGCCCAACCACGTGTGCACAAAATAACTCATGTGGCTTTTAAGTTTACCGTCTTTTAAGTATTTTAATTTAAATATTTTAAAATATTATATATATATTAAAATATAATGGAAATCGCTTTACCTTTAATCGCATTGGGAAGTATGTATGTCATATCAAATCAATCTTCTTCTTCCTCCTCACAACAAGAGAGAATAAGACCAACAGAGAACTTTACCAATATGGGAAAACCTACCAATTATTTACCCAACACCAATATTGCTCCTCAGAATTTTCCTGTGATGAATATGAATCAATTGAGCGACACGGTTCAAGAATACCCAAACCCTAACACGGCGACGGATAAGTATTTTAATCAGAATGCCTACGAGGGAAAAGTTAATCAAGGAAAACATGTTGGGCAGAATCCTGCTCAGATTTATTCGATGAACGGGAATTATTTAGACTCGGCACAATTTAAGCACAACAATATGGTGCCCTTTAACGGCGGTAAAATTAAGGGATACACGTATGACGCGAATATCGCAGAGACGGTACTTGATAACATGAACGGAAGCGGCTCTCAAGTTATTAAGAAAATTGAGCAGGCACCGCTTTTTAAGCCAGAAGATAATGTTCAATGGGCGTATGGTGCACCAAATCAAAGCGATTTCTTTCAGTCACGAGTCAATCCTGGTATGCGAAATAATAATGTGAAACCATTTGAGTCTGAAAATGTGGGGCCAGGTTTGAATCAGGGTTACGGTACTTCAGGAAGTGGCGGGTTCAACAGCGGAATGGAATCTCGAGATTCTTGGTTACCAAAGACGGTGGACCAATTAAGAGTCGACACCAACCCCAAATTGGAATATAATTTGAACAACTTGGAAGGACCTGCGAATTCGGTAGTGAAGAATCTCGGTCTCATTGGTCGTGTGGAAAAACAACACCCCGATACTTTTTTCATTAATACTCAGGACAGATGGTTAACTACGACTGGAGGAGAGAAAGCAGAACGTTTGCGGCCCATCGAAGAGTTGGGTATTATTCGTAGGAATGATGTGCTTTCCAACTACAAAGGACCCGCAGGAAACAGTGATCACACTGCTGGATTAGCCCCTACCAATTATGAGCAGTCAAAGCGTAATACCACAACAACATGCGATGTCCCTCATTCTTCGGCTGGTGGTCGAGGACCCACCACGGACGGGGACCGTAATTTACAAAGTCATTCCAATTACTCGAATAATCGTTCGACCATGAAACAGCCCGACACAATGCGAAGTGGTTTTAGTTCTGCCATCGGGGCGGTTATTTCACCAATTTTGGATTTATTACGGCCCACTCGTAAGGAGGAAATAACGCATAATGTTCGCATTTATGGTGAAGTCGGTATTAGTGTCCCCAAAAGTTACGTGCTAAATTCAAACGACATTACAAATACTACAATTAAAGAAACTACCATTTTCTCTCCCAATTTCTATATTAATAATCAAAAGGAAGGAATGTATGTGAATAATGAATCCCCAGGGGAATTAACACAAAGAGATTCAACAAATTGTAGTTATATAGGGTCGTCAGGTGGAGCTGCCTCTCAATATGGAGATATGAGCTATGACAGTGCGTATCGGCAAAATAATAACGAAATAAAATCCGCAACTATTAATAATCGTCCTAATCAAGGCGGTACTCAAGTGTTTAACCAACAAATGAATGTGAGCATATCTCGTCAGGATTCTGACAGATATAATTATCGGGTAAATGCTCCAGTTTCTGCAATAACAATGCCGCCATCCAAAGAAATTCACGGCAAAATCCAAGTAGGGCAATATTATAATCAATGTGCCGGTTGTGACCGCATAGAGCCTAGTATACTAGATAGTTTAAAAAGCAATCCGTACGTTTTTTCTTTTAACAGTTGTGTTTAAATAAACAAACACATTTAATTTATATGTAAATACAGGTTCAATATTTTACTACTTATATTTAAATACAAATCCAGCAGAACTATTTTGTTTTCCTGATAAGACACTGCTTATATTTATGGATGATACAATATGATGTTCTTCTTTTAGATATTGAACTGCTTCGAATGTATAAGTAAATGTTTTTACAAATTTTGAGTCAGTTGTAAATACGTCGAACGGTTTATTTTGTCCTTTTTTGTCTGCTATTTTTTGTTTAAATTCTGGATTTTGATAAGATTTTTTTAATCTTTCACCGTTTTTTTTTCCAGCTTCTGGGTTGTCTTCATAATATTTTTTTAATCTTTCGCCATGTTCTTTTCTTGCTTCTGGGTTGTCTTCATAATATTTTTTTAATCTTTCGCCATGTTCTTTTCTTGCTACTGGATTGTCATCATAATATTTTTTACTTATTTCGCTCATTTGTTGTATTGCTTCTGGATTGTCCTCAAAGTATTTTTTTTGTCTTTTACTCATTTGTTTTCTTGCTTCTGGATTGTCTTCATGATATCTTTTAATTTTTTCACCATGTTCTTTTCTTGCTCCTGGATTGTCTTCATAATATGTTTTCATTTTCTCACAGTGGTCTTTTTTTGCGTCCGGGTTTTCTTTATAATATTTTTTTTTTATTTTACTCATATATTGCCTTGCTTCTTGGTTATCTTCATAATATTTTTTTAATCTTTCGCTTATGTGTTTTCTCGTTTCTGGGTTTTCTTCATAATATTTTTTTTTTCTTTTACTATGTTCTTTTCCAGCTTCTGGATTTTCTTCATAATATTTTTTCATCCTTTTACTATTTTTTTTATTATCCTCTTCTGTAAAAACATAACCATTTGTTCCCTCGCCGCCGTACGTCATATTATATCCTTTTTCATCCATATAATAGGAATTATACTCTTTAATGTGTTTAATTTCCTTTTCACGTAATTCTTCTATTGTATCTGCCGTATCTATTTGTATGAGTTCAAGAGTATCTACCATTTCATACTTTCTTAACGCATTATACAGACACCGTGTGTCACCTTGTTTTGCACATGATTTGTGTTCACCTGTTCGTTGTTTGAGTGATTTGGTTGTAAGACCAATATAGTGTTTTCCATTAGGGAATTGTATTTTGTAAATATAACCGCAAAACATTTTAACAAAATAATGAAATTTAAATGAAAAAATGAAATTAATTATTAAAATACCAATTTGTACTTTTTACTCATATAAGCAAGGACACAAATATAAACAACTATATGATAAATACTCTCCGCTCCAAAAATTCCTCTGGCAAAGTAATTGTGAAATACTTGGCCCGCCTGAAATGAGTGATATACAATGGCGGATACTTTCTCGTACTCGACCAAATAGTCAAACGAGTACATTGTTCTGCGCGGTCCAATTAAGGTCATGGTAAATTTTGTTCGAAACATCACTACCAATGAGAGTGTCAATAGTAAAATCTGGTGAACCCCCCAAACGAATAGCAATCGATTTTTGTTTTGGTTCCAAAAATAAAAATCCGTCAAAATTTGACCAAAAAAAAACACAACGCTGACAGCGGCAAAAATAATTTTCTCACGAGTATTGAGTGCGTGATCCACCGATGGGCTTCTAGTATGTGGTCTAGGTTCAACCACAAAATCCACACGGAAATCGTATTCATCATTTACGTCTTCTTCTGGTTCTGGGAGGTTTGTCGCAACAACCAAGTTTACCCGCCGTTTTAAGCCAACAGGCAATTGTGTACTCATGGTCATTTAAAAACCATAAATTAAAAAAAATGAAATTAAATACTAAAAATTAAAAAATTATTTATTTGATTCAGTATAATATTTCTCTCTATGTTATAATGAATAGTTTGATTCTCTCTTGTTCTATTTTCCGAATCGACATAGGTCTCTTGTAAACGCAAAAGTAAGTACAATACAGTTTCTTCCGAGGTATTGTTCTTGAAAGGAGTTTCGTGTAAGGAGTTGTGTTTGAGCATCTGGAAAGAGTTGGGTTTGAACATCTGGAAGAAGTTGGGTTTGAGCATCTGGAAAGAGTTGGGTTTGAACATCTGGAAGAAGTTGGGTTTGAGCATCTGGAAAAAGTTGGGTTTGAGCATCTGGAAAAAGTTGGGTTCGAAGTAAGGAATCACTTGGAAAGAGTTGGGTTTGAGCATCTGGAAAGAGTTGGGTTTGTAATAAGGAATCAATTGGTAGGAGTTGAGTTTGAGCATCTGGAAAGAGTTGGGTTTGTAATAAGGAATCAATTGGTAGGAGTTGGGTTCGAAGTAAGGAATCAATTGGTAGGAGTTGGGTTTAACTTGAAAGGAGTTGGGTTCACAATAAAGAATCAATTGGAAGGAGTTGGGCTCGGCTTGAAAAGAGTTTGTTATGTTAACAAATAAATTATTAAACAATGGTAAAGAATTGTTTAACAATTGCACGGGTGGTTTAATTGAAATGATTGTGTTTCTCTCTTGAGTAATAGGAAAGAATTGTGCTCCCCATAAAAACAATATTGTTAAAAAGGAAAGTTTGGATGCGATAATAAATCCATTAGGGCCAGGTAAATGAGGAGATGACATAATTTAGTATAATTCTGTTTATATTTTTATATTGTTATGTTACTTTAATAAAAATGATTTCTTACGGTTTTATAATAACTCGTCATGTCAATTCGGAAACAACAAATAAATATTGGAATTGCTGTGTACAATGTATAAGACGATATTACCCATCGCACAAGATTATTATAATTGACGACAATAGTAACCAACTTCTTGTAAAAGAAGAGAGAGAATACGAAAACGTGGAAATAATACAATCCGAACATCACGGCCGTGGTGAATTATTGCCCTTTTACTACTTGTTGAAACGCAAATGTTTTGATAATGCGGTCATCCTACACGATAGTGTGTTTTTTCATAAGAGAATAAAATTCGAAAACTTAATAATTGGAAAGGCCAAGGTTGTTTCATTGTGGCATTTCGACGGGGATAAAGAAAATTGCGGCAATTCACTCAAAGTCGCATCTGTTTTGCGAAACCGTTCTGAGGTGGAAGCCCATTTAAACTTTTCAAACATGGCACTGGGTTTTATTTCTACGGGCAAGTGGACGGGTTGTTTTGGTTGTCAATGTTTTATTAATCTGAAATTCTTGGAGTGTTTAGAAAATAAGTATGCGATTACCAAGATGGTATCGTCCGTTAAAAATAGGTTGGATCGCTGCTCATTAGAAAGAATCATGGGAATTTTATTTTTTCTAGAAGGAAACGGTAAAATAATCAAACTAACTTCGATACTTGGAAATATATTTCATCACCAATCGTTTGAAAAATACAAGTATGAGAATTATGTAAATGATATAAAACGTAATCACTTACCACGTGGTGTCGTCAAAATATGGACGGGCAGATAATACAACTAAAACTCTGGATTATCGGTAAACACCTGCGGGGCCACGTGTAATATCTCTTCGGTTCCAAACCCACCACCAGACATGACAGCTGGTTTTACCTGTTCAATAACAAAATATCCCAAAAGAATGCTAAAATAAACAAAAAGTGCGTCTTTAATTAAAAGTTTCAATGGAACTGCTTCTTTGGCGACAAACCTCATCTCGATGAAACGCAATAGCAAATAAGTAACCGAAATGATGGTGGCTAACACAAATATATT
>Ga0194063_10001086_pt1 | contig 18276 bp, 17 predicted proteins | sample SepL3720m_MetaG_FD_155459 | JGI IMG/M metagenome (GOLD analysis project Ga0194063, IMG submission 155459) | Anoxic zone freshwater microbial communities from boreal shield lake in IISD Experimental Lakes Area, Ontario, Canada - Sep2016-L373-20m | ecosystem: Environmental > Aquatic > Freshwater... | reverse complement strand
GATGAGGTGTTTGGCTCCCAGGGAGCCAAACACCTCATCGGTGCTGATGTGATGAAAGCGGAACGCCGAGTGGCGCTCACCCTTGAGGCCTTGCCAATGGCTGCGCGCCGCCTCAAGCAGATGAAAGGTGCCCAACACATTGCTCTGCACAAAGGCGGCCGGCCCCTGGATCGAGCGATCCACATGGCTTTCGGCCGCCAGATGCAAGATCAGATCGGGATCAGCCGCCGCAACAGCAGCATTTGTGGCGGCGGCATCGCTGAGATCAGCCTGGAGCAGCTGGTGGCGGGGACCATCAGGGCCAGCCGCCGCCGCTCCCAGCTCGGCCAGCACGGCGTTGATGCTGGTGAGGTCGCTGGCGTAGCCGAGTTTGTCCAGGTTGAACACCGTGGCCTCGCTGTCGCGCAGCAAGCGCCGCACCACGGCCCCGCCGATGAAGCCTGCCCCTCCAGTCACCAGAATCCGGCGGCGACCGTCAAGCAAGGCGTGCATCGGTTGAAAACGGCTGGGGCCAGGTTACCCGTGCCTCCAGGGCTGCCTTGACGAGCATGTTTCAGCCATCGATGCGCATCGACAGCGGACGTTGGATCGCAGAAGACTGGGCGCGCTGCGGTACATCGGCTGCCTGATCCTCAGGAATCTGCTTGGCGACACAATGCAGTTCAAGGCGATGGCAGCAGTTCGGGATCGTGGTTTTCTTGCTGAGATTCGCCGCGTCTCCTCACAAGGGATTGGCAGACCACCGCTGATCGGCGCTGGCCCACCTCAGCCGGCGAGAACCCAATCCAGGACCCATGGGTCAGTATTTCAATAGGAAGAAGAGGGCATCGCTGTGCGGGCTTGGCAGGCCTGATCCGCTGTTTGAAGCGCTGGTGACCGTCTGCAGCCGCATCTCAACAGAGAAGGTTGCCAATCCCGGCAATCCCTTCGAAGGCTGCTATTGGCCGATGGTTCTCAGTTGAGATCAGCAACTGACAGCAATCAAACTCATCCTTGTTGTCCTCGGCTCACTTTGGACAACATGGAGACGGACTGGAAAACCAGTCCCCACCTACTTAAAAGGGCCCTTCCAGGCCCCATGGATCATTTGGGTGACAAGGCTGATCTCACCCCGTCTCCGTTAAGAGTATCAGGCAGCCACAGGGGCAGCTTGACGGGAGAAACGAACGATGTTGTTCGCTGTTACGGGTTTGCTCTTACCGAGCAGGCTTCAGTCACCCTCCTTATGCCCCGTCGAAACCATTGCAGCCCCGGAAAGGGGGAATGGAGCTGAGCGGAATCGAACCGCTGTCCGAAACACTGGTGTGAGCCACCTAGTCGGCCCGAAGACCGACCTGGCAAGTATGGCACCGGCGCCCGGTAGGGAGGTAAGCCCGGCTAGGTAGGCATCCCCGAACGTTTCAACGATGGATCGGAACCGTCCCATGCCCGGGCGAAGCCCTCTGCGGCACCAGGGCAACGGGGCCATCACCATCACCGTCAACCCCGGCGGAGGCCGGCTTTCGCCCCTTCCCGGCCGAAGTCGGCCAGCTGATCACCAACGAGCAGATCGACCAGCTGCGCGATCAGGCCGGCCTCTGATGGCCAGGGCCCTGTTCGACATCAATGTGGTGATCGCCCTTGCTCGATCAGGTCACTTGCTGCACCCAACCCCCAGCCGGCCGCCCGGGTGGCCGAACGGCTGGCGGAGGCCTGCCGGCACCCCAGCCATGTCTTCTGGCCCGAGCCGATCGGTCTGCTGCAGGAGGGCCTGATCGATTGGCAGCGGCGGCTGGGGCCGCGCCAGATCACCGAGGCCTACCTGCTGGCCCTGGCGGCAACCCATGGCGGCCGCTTCGTGACGTTTGACCAGCGGATCGAGTGGATCTGGTGCCCGGCGCGGTTGCCGCCAACCTCTGCATCCTCGGGGCCGGCTGAGTGGTGCTCTTCCGTACACCAGCCCGGCCCAGGGGCGATCGTGGGCGCCTTTCCGTTCAGCCTCAACTCAGCCTCAACCCTCGCCGCCGGCCTGCCAGGGATTGAGGGTGGCCACACCGGTTGGAGTGAAGTGGCGCAGGTTGCGGGTTACCACCGTGAGGCCGTGCTCCAGAGCGGTGGCGGCGATCAGCAGATCGGCGCTGTCGTGGCCGAGGGCGGCCGAGAGTTGTCCCCAGCGGCGGGCGACGGGCAGATCCACCGCCAGCAGCCGCTCACGGTGCAGGTGCAGCAGGCGTTTCAACCAGGTCGCCAGTTCTTCGGCAAAGGCCTCATCCATGCTGCGCTGCCGGGCGATACCCCGTTCGATCTCGCCGATGCTCACCACACTGAGAAACAGGTCGTCGTGCTGCTGCCGGGCGATCCAGGCCACCACCCCTGGATCGCGCTGGCGGCGGCGCAGCTCCGAGAGCACCATCGTGTCGATCAGGTACACGGAAACTCCCGCGGCGTCAGCCCGATCCGCTCGAAGGGTTCATCGTCCTGCGGCAGCGCCAGCAGCAGCTCAGGCAGCGAGGGCGCGCTCGCCTGATCCAGCCGTTGCAGTCGCTCATATTCGGCGGCCGAGATCACCACACCCACCCAGCGCCCGCGGCGGGTCACCCTCTGCGGCTCACCGGCCAGGGCTGCCTCCACCACGGCACTGAAGCGGTTCTTGGCGTCCTGCAACGTCCACTGGGCGACCACGATGTACTGGCTAGCTGATTCGGCTAGCTTACCGAGGTGGCTTCGCCACTGGCTGGTTCGACTCCCCGCTCCAGCTCCCACGCCACCCGCAGGCGACTCGAACAACGGACGGTTGAGGGATCGGGGGACGTGGGTTCGAACCGATCAAAAGAACTGCAGTGATACCGATCCTTCAGGCCACACGGCTTGCCTCAGCGGCCATGGCCAAAGGCCTCAGCTTCACCGCCGCCAACGGCCTGGGCAGGAGCAGGGAACGATCCGATGTTCGGCGCCGCTCCCTGCCCAGCACCCTGCCAGTGATGCTCGGCGCCGTGATCATCCGTGCCTTTCAGTGCACCAGCAGCGATCAGATCGGAGCCGCGACGAACGCGTTTACTGCCGCCGGCGGCGCGACTCCAGCCGGGATGGACTGGCCGATGCACCTTTTGCTCCGGCAGGCACAGTGGGGAGATGAGTCTCCACGCCCCAGTCCCCGCCAGCTTCTGCCGCCTGCGCCTGCGGGCCCGCCTGCCTTTTCGCTTCCTGCGCCAGCTGGATCGCTTCCCCTGCCCCGATCGGCTGGCCCTGCACCGGGGTGTTCAAAACGCCGCCGACTGGGCCAGCTGCCTGCCGCCGGAAACGAGCTTCCGCGTCGATGCCAGTCGCGCCAGCCGCGAGCTGAGCCACAGCCTCGTCGTTCATGCCAACTTCTGCCGATGGGTCAACGAACAGAGCACGACTTCCGCTCCTGGACTGGCCACGCCTGCGCAATCCTTCATGCCTGCTAGAGATGAAAGATTTCGTGTCAATAAATGAGGCGCCTAGAGACAATTAAACCCTATGTTTTGGTCGGGACAGGGTTGTTTCTTCTCTCGTGTTTGCTGTCCCTTCGGATACCCCATATAGCTCGGCAAACGCTTGATATATGGTTCGGGGCTGATGTGCCAAGAGTTGTCGCCGATATGACCAGCCCCCTGGCCGATCATTGGCGCACAATCGTACATCCCATTTTCCCGTTGATTTTTCTGCCCATCGGAGGCCTGCTGGTCAAGCTCACGTCCAGTCAGGGCATTGCTGCGCAAATATTAATCTCGCTTTCCGCCGCCACAGCCGGGATATTGTTATTTGCCACGACGCAAAATTTGGGCATCAAGCCCATTGATTCATGGCTGCTTATCGGAGCATTCGCAAGCAGTTCGGCATTCATATTTTGGTGGTCCATCCCAGAAACTTTTCCGATCGGATCTCTGACTATTTTGATCCCCTTTTTCCTTCTTTCCCGTCAAGAGCATCGCCTTAAGGTATGGAGCCTGGCACTAGCTGCTTCACTTGCGATTACCACAACCAATATAAGCGCTGGGATTGTGGCAGTTGCATTCTCCAAGCAAAGGCAAAACTTTTTAAAGATCTCATTTTTTGCCTTGCTGCTGATAGTGGCTTTATCCTTTTTGCAGAAAAGTTATTTGCCCTCTGCAAATTACTTCTTTGCCCATTCAGTGGCAAGAGAAAGACATTTTGTTCCAACCAGCACGGATCCACGAGGCTCGCTTCCAGGCAGAGCCCTTGACTTTGCGGTTTATACGGGCATCGTCCCAGGCAAGCCGATTCGAATTGATCATCCATCAACCACAAATCCTGCCATGTTTTATCCATATACTCTAAAAATTTTTAACGGTTTTCGCTCGATTCCGGCTATCTGCTGGATGGCCCTTATTTCAATTGGCTCCATAGAGTTGTTGCGGAATTTCCAGCTAAACTTTGTGAAAGCCTTGGTTTTTTTCCTTTTAATGCAATTCGTCCTCCATATGTGGTACGGAGATCAGCCGTTTTTGTATAGCGCTCATTTCCTGCCAGAGTTTGTCTTGCTGATAGGACTGGGCTTTCGCTCAACGACGCCAAGGGTCCTATTGATTTTGGCCAGAACCTGCGTCGTTGGCTTTATTTTTTCCGCTTTCCCATTGAACCTTTATTCTTTGCTAAATGCGGCCAAGTTCGCCTTGTCATTTTCTAGTAATTTACAATGAATATTCACTATTTATTCCTTATTTTGCTAGCGTCCTTCTTTCGGCATCTGCTCAGCTGTCGCTCAAGAAAGCCGCTGCCTTGTCAAGTGTTGGAGCCGATACTGTCGTAGCTTTTCTTGCCAGGCTCCCCGTCTCGAAGGCTTATCCATTTGTTGCCATAGGCATTGCCATGACTTCTGTGGAAGGCGTCGTGTTCTGTGGGGAGCAGATTTCTGTCTTGAGGCTAACTTCAATGTTTTTGATTGCTATCGGCATCAGCCTCTTGGCTGCTTCTTGATCTCACGAGAGTACCCTGAAAATAGAATACAGATGCTGCAAATTAGGGTAATAAGTTGGGCGAGCGGGTCACGCCCCTGGCTGGGCATGGCCGAATCGGCCCATGGCCAAGCACGATGGGTCCATGGGCAAGGTCAGTCAGTTTGAGGTCATCGCCGTCGTGCCCCCCGGGCTGGAGGAGTCGGCCGCGGCCGAACTCCAGGCCCTCGGCGCCGAGGAGGTACGGCCCCTGCGGCGGGCGGTAGCCCTGCGCACCGACCTGGCCGGCTTCTACCGCCTGCACCTGCGGGCCCGCCTGCCTTTTCGCTTCCTGCGCCAGCTGGATCGCTTCCCCTGCACCGATCGGCTGGCCCTGCACCGGGGTGTTCAGAACGCCGCCGACTGGGCCAGCTGGCTGCCGCCGGAGACCAGCTTCCGCGTCGACGCCAGCGGTGCCAGCCGGGAGCTCAACCACAGCCACTACAGCGCCCTGCAGGTGAAAAATGCCCTGGTGGACTGGCAGCGGCAGCACTGGGGGGAGCGTTCCTCGGTGGAACTCGACGATCCTGACCTGAGCCTGCATCTGCATCTCAGTCCCGGTGGCGGCCCCCGCAATCGCGGTCGGGGTGAGGACGGGGCCATGGCCGTGCTCAGCCTCGATGGCGCCGGCGCCAGCCTGCACCGCCGCGGCTACCGGGCCGCCATGGGCCTGGCGCCGCTGAAGGAGAACCTCGCCGCCGGTCTGATCGCTCTCAGCGGCTGGGATGGCAGCGTGCCCCTGTGCGATCCCCTCTGCGGCTCCGGCACCCTGTTGATCGAAGCCGCCGCCATGGCCCTGAATCGGGCGCCGGGCTTCTGGTTGGAGGCCGATGGCCACAGCCGGCCGCGACCCTTCGCCCTGCAGGGCTGGCCCGATTTCGACCCACTCCTGTGGCAGCAGGAGGTAGACGCCGCCCGGGAGCTGGAGCGCCAGGACCTGGCCGATGGCCGGCCCCTGGCGCCTGTGATCGGCATGGAGCGCGACCCCGCGGTGCTGGAGCAAGCCCAGGTCAATGTCAACGCCGCCGGCCTGGCCCCCTGGATCACCCTGCAACCTGGCGACGCCCGCGACTTCGAGCCACCGGAACAGCCCGGCATTCTCGTCTGCAACCCGCCCTATGGCGAACGGCTGGGGGAAGGCGAAAACCTCGAGCAGCTCTACGCCGATCTGGGCCAGATGCTGAAGCAGCGCTGCGGCGGCTGGACCCTGTGGCTGCTGAGCGGCAACCCCGAACTCACCGGGGCCCTGAGGATGAAGGCCAGCCGCAAGGTGCCCGTGAGCAACGGCGGCCTCGATTGCCGCTGGTTGAAGTATGAAATTCGTTGAATTCCCGATCGCTGCCAGCGACGCCAGGCCCTGGATCGTCCCGGCCCGACACCGCTGAGACGTATTGCAGTCAGCTGTGTTGAGCAGCCGACCCGTTCAGGAGCGCCCCGTCAGCGCCCGGGTGGTGCGGGCCAGGCCGGCGGTGGTTTCGGGCAGATAGGGCCCTTTGAGCATCAGGCCGCCAAGGCGCAGGCACAGGCCCGACAGCACCAGATCGATCGCCGCCACCGAGGCGGCGGCGGCCAGCCAGCCCAGGCCGAAGCGCTCGTGCAGCCAGAACAGCAGCACCACCTGGGCGGCCACCAGCGCCAGGGTCAGCAGCGTCAGCCCCATGCCCAGGAAGACGCCACCGCCGATCAGGCGCCGCTTCTCCTTGCTGGCTTCCTGCATGGCGAGACGGACATGCACGTCCATCACCGACGTCATCAGGGCCGTGACCTTGCCGAAGGAGGAGCGACTCATGCCGAACGCCGTCCGGAGGAGAGCAACAGGCCCACCAGCAGACCGACGCCGGCGGCAATGCCGAGTGCCAGCAGGGGCTTGTCGCGCACCGGCTTCTCGATGCGGGGCCTCAGGGTGCTGTTGAGTTCATCGAGCAGGCCTTCGAGCTGCTCTTCCAGTGGCCTCAGGCCGTCGGCCACCTGGCCCGCCTGCTCGGTGGTGACCTGAAGGAGATCGAGCAGCTGCTGCTTGACACCGCTTGCGGTCAGCCCGGTCTGGCGGCTGATCACCTCGGCGACGCTGTCCAGGCTGCCCCGGGTGGCTTCGAGGGTGTGGCGGGCCACCTCGGGCCATTCCCGCTCGATGCGCGGCAACAGAGAGTCGAAACGCTCCCGGAACACCCCCAGCACCGGAGGCGTCACCGACGGCTCGCCGCTGTTCCGAACCGACTCGCTGCCATTCGGGGCTGGGGATGCCGAGGGGGCACTGGTCTCCGGGTCCATGGCGTCAGGGCTGGCGTGGCAAGGGATCGGCGCAGCCGTGTGACCAACCTAGAGAGGCCCCTTGGCAGCGTCAGCCACTTCGCTAAATTCAGCGTGCTCGGCGGGCGGGCCTGTTGGTTCACATCAAGCAGGTTGCGTTCAGCCACTTCAAGTCCTTCGGTGGATCGGTCACGATTCCGCTCGAGAGCGGCTTCACCGTGGTCACCGGCCCCAATGGCTCCGGCAAGAGCAACATCCTGGACGGGGTGCTTTTTTGTCTGGGCCTGGCCAACAGCCGGGGCATGCGGGCCGAACGGCTTCCGGACCTGGTCAACTCCGCCGTGCTGCGTGACGGCAAGGCGGCCGAAACCACCGTCACGGTGCACTTCGATCTGGGCGACTGGCAGCCCGATGAGGCTGAAGCCGGACTGGAGGCCCCGGCGGAGGGTCCCTGGATCCAACCGGGACAGCGGCAATGGAGTGTCACCCGGCGGCTGCGGGTGGCCCGGGGCGGCACCTACAGCAGCAGTTACAGCGCCGATGGCGTGGCCTGCAACCTGCAGCAGTTGCAGACCCAGTTGCGGCGCCTGCGCATCGACCCCGATGGCAGCAATGTGGTGATGCAGGGGGACGTGACCCGCATCGTCTCGATGAGCGCCCGCGATCGCCGCGGCATCATCGATGAGTTGGCCGGCGTGGCCCTGTTCGACAGCCGCATCGAGCAGAGCCGCGGCAAGCTCGACGAGGTGCAGGAACGGCAGGAGCGCTGTCGCATCGTCGAACAGGAGCTGCTGGTGGGTCGCCAGAAGCTGGAGCGCGATTGCGCCAAGGCCCGCAGCTACCAGGAGCTGCGCCAGCGCCTCAATATCGGCCGCCAGCAGGAACAGCTGCTCACCTGTGAAGCGGCCCGCCAGCAACTGGAGCTGGTCCGCAGCCGCCATGCGGCCCTGGGCCTGCAGCAGGAGCAGGAGCGTCAGGTGATCGCCGCCGCCGAGCTGGCTCTGCAGGAGAGCAGCAAGGCCCTCGACGTGCTGCAGGCGGAGGTGAAGGAACTGGGCGAAGACCAGCTGCTGGCGGTGCAGAGCGAACTGGCCGGTCTGGAGGCCGGTGAGCGCGAACTGGCCCGCCAGGCCGAGAAGCATCAGCTCGATGCGGAGGGGCTGCAGCGCCAGCGGCTGGAATTGCAGCGGCAACAGGGCGAACTGCGTCAGCAGCGCCAGGCGCTGGAGGCAACCGATGACGCCAGCGCTCTCGATCAGGCGGAACAGGACTGCCGCAGCGCCGAGGCCGCCGTGGAGCTCTCCCGGCGCCGGCTTGGCGAGGTGGCCGATCGCTCGGGTACCTGGCTGGAAGCCCAGCAACGTCGCAGCCGCGAGCGGCAGGAGCGACAGGATCAGCTGGGTCCCCTGTTGGCCGAACGCCAGCAACTGGAGGAACGCCTGCGCCAGAGCGAAGTCCGCCTGGTCGAGCTCAGGACTGAACAGCAGCAGGAGGGCAGCGCCCACCAGGACGGCGAACAGCGGCTCCAGGCCCTGGCCGCCGAGGACCAGCTGCTGCTGGCGTCCCTGGGGCGCGAGCAGACCCAGGCGCAGGAGCTGGCGGAGGCTCTGGCCCTGCAACAGCGCACCCGTAGCCGCCTGGAACAGGAGCAGAGCGGCCTGGAGCGCGACATCGCCCGGCTCGACAGCCGCCGTGAAACCCTGCAGGAAAGCCGCGGTACCGGCGCCCTGCGGCTGTTGCTGGAGTCGGGTCTGGAGGGCATCCATGGACCGGTGGCCCAGCTGGCAGAGGTGGACGAACGCCATCGGATCGCCCTGGAGGTGGCCGCCGGAGGTCGCCTGGCCCAGGTGGTGGTCGAGGACGACCGCATCGCCGCCCGCGCCATCGACCTGCTCAAGAGCCGCCGGGCCGGCCGGCTCACCTTCCTGCCGCTCAACAAGATCCGCGGTGGTTCCGGATCGCCCCCGTCCCAGAGCCGTGGCGCCGCCCTGCAGCGCGGCGGCGGCACCGGTGGAAGTGCGGGCGCAGGCCTGGTGGGCCGGGCCGTCGATCTGGTGCGCTACGAGCCGGTCTACGGCGAGGTGTTCCGCTACGTCTTCGGCGACACGCTGGTGTTCGCCGATCTGGCCAGCGCCCGCCAGGAACTGGGCCGCTGCCGGGCCGTGACCCTGGAAGGCGAGCTGCTCGAAAAGAGCGGCGCCATGACCGGCGGCAGCCTGCAGCAGCGCTCGGGTCAGCTCGGCTTCGGCAGCAGCAGTGACAGCGACGAGGCCGAACCGCTGCGACGCCGGCTGCTGGAGCTGGGCGAAAGCCTGCTGGCCTGCCGCCGCCGCGAAGCCGAACTGGCCCACGGCCTGGAGCAGCTCCGGCCGCGGCTCCAGGAGCAACAGCGGCGCCAGGCGGCCCTGGAGGCGGAGCGCAAGGCCGCCCAGCGTTCCCTCGATCCCCAGCTGCAGCGCAGCCGCCAGCTGCAGACCAGGCTCGAGCAGTTGGGCGCCGATCAGCTCACAGACCACCGCCGACTGCAGGAGCTGGGCGCCAGCTGCGCGCCGTTGCAGGCAGCCCTGGTGGCGCTGGAGCAGGCCGAATCCCAGGCCAGTGGCAATGCCGACAGCGCCCGTTGGCAAGGGCTGCAGAGCGAGCTGGAAGGCGCCGACCGGGCCCTGAGTGAGGCGCGCCAGAACCGCGACAACCTGCTGGCGGCCAAACGGGAGCGCGCTCTCAGCAGCGAGCGACTGGGCAGCCAGCTGGAGGCTCTCGGTGGTGATGAACGGCGGCTGGTCCAGGCCGTCAACACCCTGGTCGCCGAGCGGCAGCAGTGGAAGGAACGGCAGCAGGCGGACCAGCAACGACGCCAGGAACTCGAGACCCGCCAGAACGAACTCAGCACCCGCTTCGGCGAACGGCGCCGGGCCCGGGACGCCGCGGAGGCCGAGGTGGGACGCCAGCGGCAGGCGTTGCAGCAGCGCCAGTGGGAACTGCAGCGGCTGGGGGAGGAACGGCTGGCACTGGAGGAGGAGCGCCGCAGCCAGAGCCTGCGGCTGGAGCAGCTGGAGCGGGAATTGCCCGATCCCCTGCCCGACCTGCCCGAAGAGCTGCGGCAGGCGGGCCTGGAGGCTCTGCAGGAGGAGTTGCGCCGCCTGCAGCAGCGGATGGAGGCTCTCGAACCGGTCAACATGCTGGCCCTCGAGGAGCTGGAACAGCTGGAGATCCGCCTGGCGGAGCTGGGGGAACGGCTGGACGTGCTCAGCAAGGAGCGTCAGGAGTTGCTGCTGCGCATCGAAACCGTCGCCACCCTGCGCCAGGAGGCCTTCCTGGAGGCCTTCCGCGCCGTTGATGGCCACTTCCGCACGATCTTCGCCGGCCTCTCCGATGGCGAGGGTCATCTGCAGCTGGAGAACCCGGAACAGCCGCTGGAGGGAGGGCTCACCCTGGTGGCCCATCCCAAGGGCAAGGCGGTGCGGCGGCTGGCCTCGATGTCCGGCGGCGAGAAGTCGCTCACGGCCCTCAGCTTCCTGTTCGCCCTGCAGCGCTTCCGGCCCTCGCCCTTCTACGCCCTCGACGAGGTCGACAGCTTCCTCGATGGCGTCAACGTCGAGCGCCTGGCAGCCCTGATCGCCAGCCAGGCCGACGACGCCCAGTTCATGGTGGTCAGCCACCGGCGGCCGATGATCGCCGCCGCCACCCGCACGATCGGGGTCACCCAGGCCCGTGGCGCCCACACCCAGGTGGTCGGATTGCCGCCGGCGGCCTGAATGGCGGGGTGGTTCACAATGGGCCGACTGGTGCCCGTGACTTGAGCTCTTCCATCCCGCCGGCGACGGATCCGAACGCACCCGCCCCGAGTGATCGACTCTGGCTGCGCTCCGAGCTGATGGGCACCCAGGTGATCACCCGCGACACCGGCCGGCGGCTGGGTGTGGTGGGCGAAGTGGTGGTGGACATCGATCGGCGTGAAGTGGTGGCCCTGGGGCTGAGGGACAATCCCCTCACCCGCTTTTTGCCGGGCCTGCCCCGCTGGATGCCGCTGGAGAGCATCCGCCAGGTGGGTGATGTGATTCTGGTGGATTCCGCCGATTCCCTCTCCGAGGGCTTCAATCCCGAGCGTTACAGCAAGGTCATCAACTGCCAGGTGGTGACCGAAGCCGGTGCCCAGCTCGGCCGGGTGCTGGGCTTCAGCTTCGACATCGAAACCGGCGAACTCACCACCCTGGTGATCGGTGCCCTGGGGGTGCCCTTGCTGGGCGAAGGGGTGCTGAGCACCTGGGAGCTGGCCGTCGGTGAAATCGTCAGCAGCGGCACCGATCGCATCATTGTTTATGAGGGAGCCGAGGAAAAACTCAAGCAACTCGGCACCGGGCTGCTCGAAAAACTCGGCATCGGTGGTGGCAGCTGGGAGCAGGAGGAACGGGAGCGCTTCCGCAGCGGCGTGGTGCCGGCCGAAAACCAACTGCCAGCAGGCCAGCCGAGCACCACCGAGCAGCGCCGCATCCAGCCAGCCACCAGTCGGGCGGTGGTCAACGACAGCGAACTCGACTACCTCGAACTCGAGGATCGGCGCGAGCGCCAGCCCCTGCGGCAGCGCCGCTATCTCGACGACGATCTGGACGGCCCTGATCCCCGTCGCCGCGAGCGGGATCGTGACGACGACGAGCGCTCCGAGTTCAGCCGGCGCGGGTATGAGCCCCGCGAGATCGAGCCGTTTGAACGGGGCATGGACGAGCGCGACGACGAGCGCCCGGAGCCAGCTCGACGCGAGCCAGGGCGTGGCGAACTGGAGCGGCCTTCACGGCAGCGCGATGACTTCGAGCGGCGCGACAGCGACCCCCTGCCACGGCTGCGCCGGCGCGATGACGAGCTCGATGAAGGTTTGGATTCAGGCCGCTGGCGCGAACAGGACGCGGCGGGAGAGCGAGGGTTCCGGGCTGGGCCGCTGAGCCCTGAACGCGATCAAGAGATTCGCTACGGCCGGCAGCCTGAGAGCAGAGAGCGCCGCGACTGGGATGAACAGCTTGAGGACGCCTCCCCCGGGGAGCAAGCCCGAGAGCGCCTGCCTCTGGAGCCGGATCGCACCACCACGGTGATCCCGAGAGAAGACAGGCCAGCCTCCGCAGGTGGCTATCAGCCCTCCCGCCGACCGCTGGCCGCCGAACCCAGACCCGTGCGCGGCGGCAGTGAGCGCGATCCGATCGACGTTGAACCGGAAGTGCTGGACGACCCCTGGTGAAGCACGGGGTCGCTCCCAGCTCCAGCTCAGCGCGGCTGGAACTCCAGTGAGGCGGAGTTGACGCAATAGCGCTGACCCGTCGGCGCCGGACCGTCGTTGAAGACATGCCCGAGGTGGGCATCGCAGCCGCTGCAGCGGATTTCGGTGCGCACCATGCCGTGGCTGGAATCGGTGATGGTGGTGATCGAACCAGGCTTCATCCCATCCCAGAAGCTGGGCCAGCCGGTGCCCGAATCAAACTTGGTGTCGGAGCTGAACAGCTCGGCGCCGCAGCAGACGCAGTGATAATGGCCGGCGTCCTTGGTCTTCCAGTAGGCCCCGCTGAAGGCCCGTTCAGTGCCACCTTGGCGGGCGACGCGGAACTGCTCGGAGCTGAGCTTCTGGCGCCACTCCTCCTCGTTGGCGCCGCGGGCCAGGCCGCTGGCGATGCCGCAGGCGGAAGCTGACTCCGAAGCCGCTTCAGGGCCGGGGAGGCCGGCTTCGGTGCTGAGGTCTGGGGTGTTGCTGTCCTGCATGGCGGAAGCACTCTCGGGGCTGATCAAGGGGCGATGCTAACCAGCCTCGTCGGCCAGGATCGACTCCGGCGACAGGGCTGGTCTTGCTCGGGCTTTTCGCCGCTTCAGCTTGCAGCGCGAGGAGCAGGCCCTTGGCCCCCCAGGCCCCCTCTGGGAGCCTGTCGCGCCTCGATCGCTGGACAGAACTGGAGCGCTGTTCCGCCGCAACAGAAAGTCAGGTCGGATTCGAACGGAGCAAACAGTGCCTGGGGTCTGACGTGCTAGTTCAGCGAAATGACAGGTACTGCAATCGATCTCGAGCATCAGGCGTGATTGCAGCGAGCTTGCTCCTGAGACCTGACTGAGACCGCATGGGGCGCTGGTATCGAGCGAGTTGCTGCGTTTTGCTCGGAACCGGCCTGGGTGCAACACGCTCCTACGACAGGGTTTCGCTTCGACGGGGTGCCTGCAGCGGCGCCGGCGGCAGCGGCTGCTCGGCAACGCCCCCCTGGTGCTGGAACGACGGCGAAACGGACGACGACGGCGGCAGCAGCTCCTGCACCATTGCCGCCAGGGCAGCCACGGCGCCGGGCTGTCCCCGCAGGCTGCGCAGATCGTCACGCATGCCGGCCAGCCGCTGGGGCTGGGCCAGCCAGTCGGCGGCCTCAGCGGCGATGCTGGCCGGCTCGATCGCTCCGACCCGCTCGGGCACCACGGCCCTGCCGGCAGAGATGTTGGGCCAGGCCAGATAGCCCCGATGCCGCATCCGCCAGGCTGTCAGAGCCACTCCCAGCAGACGGCGCAGCAGGGGCAGTCGGGCCAGCAGCCCCAGCCAGCCATCCCAGGCCTGCATCACGTGCAGATGCTGGGTAGGCACCAGCACGATCATCGGCAGCCCCAGGGCGCCGAGCTCGGCGGTGTTGGCTCCGACGGTGGTGAGCGCCAGCTTGCACTGGCTGAGGGCTCCGTGGGCTGGATGCTCCTGGTGCAGATGAATCTCGGTGCCGGCAGCGGTCAGCAACACCTCGCCGCTGCGGCTGGGCACCCCGGCGGCGTAGTGGCTGGCCACCGGGTTGGCAGGCCCCGCGTAGGCGAGCAACTCCGCCACCGACGTGGTGGGGGCCACCGGCAGCAGAAAGCGACAGCCGGGCCTCAGGGAGGCAAGACGGTCAGCCGTCTCCAGCAGGAACGGCACGCCCACCTGCAGTTTGGCCCGCTTCGAACCGGGCAGCAGGGCCACCCACTCGCCGGCAGGCAGGGGCTCGGCCTGGCTCGCCGACTCGGAGAGATCGGCCATCAGGTCGCCCACCTGCTCGCAGCGCTGGCGCCAGCGTCGGTTGAGTCGGGCCGCGGCCACCGGTCCCATCGCGGCGATGCGATCGTTCCAGCGGGGCCAGCGGGCCACCCACTCGGCATAGGTGAGGTGGCGATAGCCCAGCCGCGCCGAGAGCAGCACGGTCCAGAACTGATCCCCACCCAGGAACACCACCACGCCCCGGCGGGGCCAGGGCCCATGGCGGGCGGGTCGCAGCAGCAGCCACCAGAAGCGCGCCGCCGGCAGCACCTGGTCGAACAGGCCCCAGCGCCGTGCCACCCGCTCTTCCTGGCCGGTGGCATTGGGACAGGGCACCAGCACCAGGTGCAGGCTGGTGCTGGCCTGGGGTTGGCGCGGTCGCAGCGGAATCTGGTCGTGGAGTCGCTCGGCCAGCGGCCTCACCCAGGTGCTGAGCTCACCGGGGCCGTTGCTCACCAGAACAATGGCCGTGGTCGGAGCCGCTGCCCCAGCTGTGGAGCTAGCCGGAACGGGGACCGCTGCGGCCTTACTGGTTCGGGCAGAACCAGCGGAAGCCCTGGATCCCGGGGGGGCGGCAAACGTCCCAGAGGGTTCAGGACGCTGGCCGCTGGCGAAAAACTGGCCTGGCTCCTGGCCCACAGGGGGAAAAGATGAATGCGGATGGCGAGACTTGAACTCGCAAGGCCGAAGCCACACGCCCCTCAAACGTGCGTGTCTACCAATTCCACCACATCCGCGTGGTAACGACCTGAGGTCGTGGGGGTTGCGGCTCAGGCCGCAGGATCGCGGCCGAAGCCGTTCACCTCGAGCAATATACCCATCGCCCGATCCCGATCCTGGTTCGCCCTGGCCAAAGCGATCGGTGGGTGAGCGCTGATACAGTCCAGCCCCGGCTCGTTCCAGTCCCCGCCGCTCCGCCCGGATGCCCATCGGCAAGTTGCTGATCGCCAACCGTGGCGAAATCGCCCTGAGGATCCTGCGCAGCTGTCGGGAGCTGGGCATCCCCACCGTGGCGGTGTACAGCACGGTCGATCGCAACGCGCTGCACGTTCAGCTGGCTGACGAAGCCGTGTGTGTGGGCGAAGCTCCCAGCGCCAAGAGCTATCTCAACGTTCCCAACATCCTGGCGGCGGCCACCTCCCGCGGCGCCGATGCCATCCATCCCGGCTACGGCTTCCTGGCCGAAAATGCTGACTTCGCCGAGAAGTGCATCGACCACGGCATCACCTTCGTCGGTCCTTCACCGGCCTCGATCCTGGCCATGGGAGACAAATCCACCGCCAAGATCACCATGCAGCGGGTCGGCGTGCCGACGATCCCCGGCAGTGAAGGCCTGTTGGCCTCCCCCAGCGAAGCGGCGGCCCTGGCCGAGCAGATGGGCTTTCCGGTGATGATCAAGGCCACCGCTGGCGGTGGCGGACGAGGCATGCGGCTGGTGCCCGGCCCCGACCAATTGGAGAGCCTGTTCAAGGCGGCCCAGGGCGAGGCCGAGGCCGCCTTCGGCAATCCAGGCCTGTACATGGAGAAGTTCATCGACAGGCCGCGCCACGTCGAGGTGCAGGTGCTCGCCGATCGTCACGGCAATGTGGTGCACCTGGGAGAGCGGGACTGCTCCATCCAGCGCCGCCATCAGAAACTGCTGGAGGAGGCCCCCAGCCCGGGCCTCGACCCCGAAATCCGCCGGCGCATGGGCGATGCGGCGGTGGCGGCCGCCCGCAGCATCGGCTACGAAGGCGCCGGCACCGTGGAGTTCCTGGTCGATCGCCACGGCGGCTTTTACTTCATGGAGATGAACACCCGCATTCAGGTGGAGCATCCCGTCACCGAGATGGTCACCGGCATCGACCTGATCGCCGAGCAGTTGCGGATCGCCGGCGGCGAACCGATTTCCTTCAGACAGGACGAAGTACGGATGAACGGCCATGCGATCGAATGTCGCATCAATGCCGAGGATCCTCGCCACAACTTCCGCCCCGCCCCGGGCAAGATCACCGGCTGGCTCCCGCCTGGCGGCCCCGGCGTGCGTGTCGACAGCCATGTCTACACCGGCTACGAGATTCCTCCCTTCTATGACTCCCTGATCGGCAAGCTGATCGTCTGGGGGGTGGATCGGGATCACGCCCTGCGGCGCCTGCGGCGGGCTCTGTCGGAATGCGCCGTCACCGGCATTCCGACCACGATTGAGTTCCACCTCGCCCTGCTGGATCGGCCCGAATTCATTCGCGGCGATGTTCACACCAAATTCGTGGAGCAGGACATGCTGCCCCAGCAGGGCTGATATCAGGCCAGGGCCTGGCTGCGCAGCAGCATCTGGCTCAACAGCCCTTGCTGACCCACCAGGATTTCCCGCAGCAGGCTGATCAGTCCGACCCAGACCACCGGCGTGACGTCCACTCCACCGATCGGCTGGATCAGCCGACGGGTCAGGGCCAGCAGCGGCTCGGTCGGGGCGCCCACCAGCCGCATCACCCCCTTGCTGAGATCGACGCGGGGGTACCAGGTCAGGACGATGCGAAACAGGAACAGCAGGGTCCACGCGGCCAGGCCCAGGGCCAGGGTGAGATGCAGCCCTGGCAGCAAGGCCAGCAGCAGGGGGGCCGGTGCCGTCACAAAGCTCTAAGCAGATGCCCCGGAAGCGTAGGAAGTCAGGGTCACTGCTTAGGATCCGCCAACCAGTTGCCGTGTCCGAGCGCCATGACCCCATCCCTGGCCAACTTCCTCAGCAGTCTGTTCTGGGGCGCCGTGATCGTGGTCGTTCCGATCAGCATTGCCCTGGTCCTGATCAGCCAGAACGACCAGTTGGATCGGCGTCTCTGATCCGCCCGGGGGGCCCCACTGCTCTGGTGGCGGGGCATCCGCGGGATTGAGCTGCTGGTTTCATCCCCTCCCGGGTGCCTAGAGTGACCCGACGCATCCGCCGCTGAGGGAACCACCTTGGTCAATGCCTCTCTCAACTGGGCCAGCATCGTTGGCATCGTGCTGGCCGTAGGCGGAGCTTTCCTCTATTTCATGAGGAACTTCAAGCCAGCCCTGGCCCGCGATTACGACGTCTTCTTCGCCGCCGTTGGCCTGCTCTGCGGTGGCATCCTCTTTTTTCAGGGCTGGCGGCTGGATCCGATCCTGCAGTTCGGCCAGTTCCTGCTCGCCGGCACCACGGTCTTCTTCGCCTATGAGAGCGTGAGGCTGCGCGGTGTGACCACCGAACAGGCTCGCCGCTCCTCCTTCTTCGAAGATGAAGAACCGGCCCCTTCCCGTCCCCGCGGCGGCCTTGGTGGTGGCAGGGACTGGGATCAGGACAATGAGCGCTTCGCTGAACCCGAACCGATTCGTCGCCGGATTCCCACCCGTGATGAGGAGTCGGAGGATTTCTATCGTCCCCGCCGCCCCAGCAGGGCCGCCATTCCGGAGCGGGCTGCCAGCCGCCGCGGTGGTGAGAACGACGACTGGGATCGCCCCGGCAGTGACCCCGGCGTGGGCCGCCCGGATCGGGCCCCCTCCGGCCGTGATCCAGAGCCCCCAGGCCGTCCCCGCCAGGATGGACCCAGTCGCTACACCACAACCACCGCTCCCAGCGGCGGCGGTGATTTCGGCGCTCGTCGCCGTGAACGGGAGGTCGGGCCCGAGGCCCGTCGGGGCAGTCGCCCCGTAGCCAGCCCTGATTCCATGCCTCGCTCCAACCGCCGGCCCGGTGAAGGCAGCGATCGGCCCCCAGGCCGTTCCTACGCTGCCAGCGACGCCATGCCCAACGGCGTGCCCCAGGGCTCTCCTCTGGGCAGCGCCGGTCGTCCCGCATCCGGTGTCAGTGATGCCGACTTCTCCCCTCTGGATGGTCAGTCCACCCGATCCAGGCCCCAGCCGACGAGCTCAGGCCGCCCGGCCGGCAAACCCAGCGGCCCAACCCTGGACAACAGTTCTCGCTTCGACGACTGAGCGGCCCCAGCCCGGGCATGCCCAGCTCCAGCTGTCACGCCAGCTGGCTGCCCTGATGCTGATGGCCCTGGTGGTCGGTACACTGAGCAGTTGCGGCAGCTGGAGCTGGGCATGCCCGGGCTG
>Ga0194063_10001085_pt1 | contig 18284 bp, 13 predicted proteins | sample SepL3720m_MetaG_FD_155459 | JGI IMG/M metagenome (GOLD analysis project Ga0194063, IMG submission 155459) | Anoxic zone freshwater microbial communities from boreal shield lake in IISD Experimental Lakes Area, Ontario, Canada - Sep2016-L373-20m | ecosystem: Environmental > Aquatic > Freshwater... | reverse complement strand
GAGCGCAAACCCCTCGTAAGGGATTTTTTCGGCATGGATTCCCGCAGCCCTTGCTTCCGGACTGTCCCCCACGGCGATCATCGGCTGGGCCGGATCGCGGACGATCTTGAGATTGCTCCCGATAATTTTCCGGAGATGGAACTGCAATTCCTTCGCCGCAGTCATATTGCTCGGCGGTGCGCCGTTCGCCACGTAGATCACGCAGTCCCGGAGTTTTGTTGACGACTTTGGTTCGGCTTTGACTTTCGCTTCGCATCCCGGCAGCACCATGGCGAATATGGCAATTGCCACCACGCCCCATTGATTCAGCTTTGTCTTCATGATCATTATTGTTCTGCGTTCAATTTATTTGAAAAGCTGTCAGGGGCCGGTGGGTTGGCTGATCGATAAGGCTACCAATATTGGATGTCCGTGACAAATTTGTCAGCTGTCGCCTGTCCGGCACTTCCGTCCCCCCTGACGAAATTAATTATTCCTCCATGCCGCCCCGCATGGGCATCAACGGTCACTTTCGGCTTCGAGGCATAATATACCGCAATGGATTTGTTCTTGCTGTAACCCGGAATATACGACCAGCTGACCGCTGGATTCATAGCCTGACTCTGGGTTAGACAGTGTGAACCTGAATCATACAAAAGGACAACCGTTCCAGGTAGCTCCTGCAATTTAACGAACTTGCTCGGAGCAGAGTTCTTCGCTGTCTTGACACTTCCATCGCTATATAAATAACGCAGATATTCTACGTTCATCCCATAGTTTGCTTGAACCCCCTCCGTTGTAGAAGTCTGCCTGCCGTTGGCAAGGGGCCCATCAGGACACATCAAGATTCCCCTATTGGTGTCGCCGAGCGCATACTCCGAGGCCTTCCGCATCCAAGTGGGATCATAAGATCCGTTGTTGTTCTCGGAATAAGGTATCGTCCCTTGATTGTCGGCCGCAAAAAGGGTGGCCCCGAGGTAGAGCTGACGCAGCGACGACATGCAGCCAACGCCTCTCGCCCGCTTCAAATAGGACTGGACCGCCGGCAGAAGAAGGGCCGCAAGGACGCCGATAATGGCGACCGTGAACAGTAGCTCCACAAGAGTGAAACCGTTTTGACGAAGGCCGATTGAACCAATCCAACGAATCGGTCGGGCAGCGTTTCGATTTCGGTTTTTCATCTCCTGAATCATATTCGCATTTTCGCAACGCAAAGTATATGGCTTCATCCGTTCGCTCAAAATTATTGAATGAGTTGCTCTGTTTCTTGGAAGAACGCCCCTGTTTGCGCCTCCCCCGCCGGAAGTTCATCTTCATGGCGGTCCGAAATAATCGGCAGATGATGGAATGAAATCCGAACCAGTTTTTCTCGGGGATGTATTGCGTCAGGAGGCGGGCGCGCTCAGCCGGCAGCACCAACCCCCAACCAGCATTGGGGAATGGATGAAGCAGCGCAGGCACCTCCGGAGGCGGTTGCTTTCGGCGATCGGGTCATTTCCCAGGCCGCCGGTGCTGGACATCCAAGCTCATGGCACACTTCGGATGGATGGATATCGGATTTTGAAGCTGACCTACCAGAGTCGCCCGGGTCTGCGTGTGACGGCGAACCTTTTTATTCCAGAGGGGAAGGGGCCGTATCCTGCGGTTCTGAATGTCCACGGGCATTTGCTTCAGGGAAAAATTGCGCCTGAAGTCGCCGCACGCGGCCACCTTCTCGCCAAGGAAGGCATCGTGACCCTGAGTGTGGACGCCATCGGGGCTGGTGAACGGGGAACATTGCCTGGAAAATTCGAGTATCACGGCAACCAGCAGGGAGCGGCTCTGCTTTCTATTTCGGAAACGCTTCTGGGGATGCAGCTCTACGACAACATGCGCGCGATCGATCTGCTGCAGTCGCTCGATGACGTGGACAGCGACAAAATCGGAGTGACGGGTGAAAGCGGCGGAGGCAATCAAACCATGTGGCTTTCCGCTCTGGATGCGCGCGTGAAGGCCTCGGTTCCGGTTGTTTCGGCCGGCACGTTTCAGGCTTACGTGACGAACGCCAACTGCTGGTGCGAGACTCTGCCCGACGGTCTGAGAATCACCGAGGAATGGGCGGTCATGGGCATGGTGGCCCCCAATCCCCTGCTCATGCTCACCGCTCTCCACGAGACGATCCCAGCGTTCTTTTTTCCCGAGGCGGCCCGCACATACAAATATGCCCGCCGGATTTATCGCCTCATGGATGTCGAAAACCGCATTGCCCTTCGAACTGTCGATGCGGCGCACGGATACTTTCCGGAGATGCAGCGTCACATGCTCGGATGGTTCAGAAAATGGCTTCTCGGAGTCGGATCCGGTGAGCCGGCCGAGATTCCCGCGGTCCGCGATTTGCCGGAATCACGGTTGATGTGCTTCCCGAAATCCCGCCGCCCGTCACGGGTGAAGTCGCTGATCGAGTATGTCTCGCTTCGTTCCCGTGCGGTCAAGGCGGACATGCTCGCTGCGCGCACATTGAACCGCCGGAAGAAGCGCCGAGATCTCGCCCGCATCCTGCGCGTGCCCGCCGCCGGGATCGTCCCCGCAATCGGTTCGGTTAGGGAGGGGGAAGAAAGAGGCTGCCGCGTCGAGAAATTCACCTTGGAGTCCGAGCCCGATATTCTCATTCCCTGCGTCTTGATCATTCCCGCAGGGCAGCAGTTGTCAACGATTGTGATCGCCGCACATCCTGATGGAAAGGGTGAGGCATTGAAGGAGCCTGAATCCCTGAAAGCTCTTCAAGAGGGGAAGGCATTATGCCTGGTCGATGTGCGTGAGACGGGAGAGACGGCGTGGGATCCTCCTGTGGCGCAATGCCGGAACTCCGCGCGGGCAGCGCTGTGGTTGGGCAGGACGATGATCGGCAACTGGGTTCACGACCTTTGCGCCGCCCGTGCGGCATTGAGACGGCGCATGCCGCGCGTTCGCTACGAGCTGCTGGGCTTTCGCGAAGCGGCTCTTGCTGCGCTGGCCGCTGCGTCCCTTGGGAGAGGTTTCGCTCAGGTTTCGGTCGTGGAGATGCTTGAGAGCTACGTTTTGCGCGGCGCGCCACCTGTACAAGCATTCAGCATCTTCGTGCCCGGGCTCCTGGCCTGGGGAGACGTGAGCCTTATGGCGGCGATGGTGAACTGCCCGCTGAAAGCGGCCTCGCTCGTGCATCCGTCCGGCCTTCGTTTATCCAAGCAAGGAGCTTCGGCCTGGTCGCGGGAGGTTCGGAAGCTGCGGAATGCGCTCCAGGGCGATCCGCGAACCTGTGAATGAGTTGCAAACTGCGTGAGCGAGATGTTTTGCACATGCCGCAGCGATGCCGTGTCGGCAATATGATCAGGCATGACTCAATCAACGTCCGAATCCGCCGGCTCGCATTCCGTTAAAATTGTGATGGTTGGGGGCGGCAGCTACAACTGGTGTCCAAGACTCCTTTGCGACCTCGTCCAATGTCCTGAGCTTCAGGGAAGCGAGGTGGTCCTGCTCGATCCGAATCTCGCGGCAGCCGTCGAAGTAAAAGCAGCCATGGATCGGGTTTGTGCGGACAATAGGAAGAGCTTCCGATTTATTGCAACCAGCAACGAAGACGAAGGTTTTCGCGACGCAGATTTCGTCATTATTGCCATCTCGACAGGCGGCCTGGAGATGATGGGGCATGATCTGGAGATCCCCGAGCGCTACTCGATTTACCAGACGGTTGGCGACTCCGTCGGGCCCGGCGGCTGGGCGCGCCTACTCAGAAATGTGCCGGTCTTTGTGAGGATGGTGGAGAAGATCGAGCGGCTGGCTCCCAAGGCGGTGGTCCTCAACTACACCAATCCCATGGCGGGACTAACTGCGGCCGTTGCCCGGACGACATCGCTTCGGGCCGTCGGGCTTTGCCACGGGGTATTCGGCACGCTCACCTATCTGACCCGCGTCTTCAATGTTCGCAAAAGCGATATCTGCATGCGTTTTGGTGGAATCAATCACTTCTTTTGGATTCTTGATTTCCAAGTCAACGGGAGGGATGGCTACCCGCTTTTGCGCGAGACGTTGGGCGAGGGAACGCTTCTCAAATATGACAAAGCCAGCAGCGACCCCGCCGGATTCTCGGATTACAACCACTTTGTCTTTTCCGAGCTCTTCGAAACCTATGGTCACCTGACCTACTCGGCGGACCGGCATACCTGCGAATTTTTCAACCGTTATGTGACCGACCCGAAGACGATCGAGGAATACAAGCTGGTGCGGACATCGATCGATGACCGCAAGGCTGGCGTGCAAACCGCACGCCAGCTGACGTTGGATCTCGCCTCAGGAAAGTCACCGATGCTGCCTCGAAGCGTCGAGACTGCGGTGGACATTATTCAGGCGATCTCCTGCAACACGCCTTTCGTTGACGTCGTCAACCTGCCGAACATCGGTCAGATCGACAACCTGCCCCGCGGGGCCGTTGTGGAAACGCTCGGCATGGTCGATGGCCGCGGGTTCTCGCCGGTTGCGGTGGGTCCCCTGCCCGCCATGTTGCGCCAGATCACCGAGGTCCATTGCCAGATCCAGATGATGACGCTCGAAGCCGCGCTTTCCGGAAACCGGAAGTTGGCGATGGAGTCGCTTATGCTTGATCCGCTTTGCGCCCACCTCAGCCCGGCAAAAGTTCGGATGATGGGGGCGGAGTTGCTATCGGCGGCGAAGGAGATCCTTCCTCAGTTTCACTGACCGCGCCCTTAGTCCGGTCACCTGGCGATCTCAACACGTTCGCGCAGTTGGAGCGACCTTAGGGCAGCACTGACAATCCTCATGGAAATGATCGCATCCGCAGCGGAGCTTTCCGGATCCCGGAGCCTGTCTACGGCGTCGAAGAATGCCTGATGCTCCATCTGGTATAGGCCATCTCTTTCCGGCGAGTAACGAACGACTTCTGGCGAATCAATCCCAAGGCGTCCGATTCGGAGCACGCCGCTGTTCAGATCGAACAACATCCAGCCGCGGTCACCGACGATCTCGTATTCATGGCGCTCGGGAGACTGCAGGTAATTCAGATGGATGGTGGAGATCAGAGGTCCCTCATAGTCGCAGGAGATCGACGTGAAGTTGGGGTTCGATTGAAACTCCAGGGTTCCTCCGCGACCGCCAACGGCATAAACTCCGCACGGAATCTGACCCAGAAGCCAGAAGAGAATGTCCGGCTGGTGCGCGTAGTCGAGGAACAGGGCCCCCTCGAGATCCCGCTGATATCGCGATTGCGAGTTTACCAAAGTGACGTATGTTCCGACGCGGCAATGGGCATGATGGATCGATCCGAGTTCGCCCGCCCGGATCGCCTCATGAATCCTGAGCAAAGCCGGGTGAAAGTGGAGTTGGAATCCCACCGTGAGCACGGCGCGGGATTTTTCAACGGCGTCTTTGATGCGGCTTGCCGTCTCCATCGTGTTGCTTAGGGGCTTCTCACATAAAACATGGATATTCGCCTCAAGAGCCGCGCAGGCTTGATCTGCATGGCAATGATGCGGGGTTGCAACGACGAGCATTTCCGGCCGCGTGGCCAGCATCTCATCGAACGAGGTGTGGATGGCGTCAGGCGTTTGCAAATCCTGCTTGGCGCGGCTTAGGGAATCACCGGAACTTTCGCACCATTCCACGCTGAGGTCATCCCGCTGCGCCAGCAGGCGCGCATGTCTTCGTCCGATCGAGCCCAGCCCCACGACGACGATTCGCCGCTTCAGCGCCATATGGAAAATCCTCCGTCCACAACCAGGTTTTGGCCCGTGACGTAATCCGAAGCGGGCGAGGCCAGGTAAAGGGCAGCGCCCTTGAGATCAGCGCCGTCCCGGCCCATCCGGCCCAGGGGAGTTCGTTCGCTGTAGTCTTTGACAAATCCCGGCGGCATATCCGGCCGCTCAAATCCCCCGGGAGAGATCGCGTTCACGCAGATTCCATGCGGAGAGAGAAGGCCGGCCAGATCCCGCGTCATTCCCAGAATTCCGGCCTTGGCCGCCGCGTAGTCAATCGCCTGACCCTTCAGGCCGTTTCGTTCGTAGAGCGCGCGGTCGCGTCCGACGAGCGCGGCGACCGAGGAGACATTGATGATCTTCCCGCTGCCTTGGGGGACCATGACGCGTGCGGCCGCCTGGCAGCAGTGCAATGTGCCGGTGAGATTGGTGGCGATGAGGCGCTCGACATCCTTGGGATCGCGCTCCAGAAGATGGCAGGCACCGCCGCCGGATCCGCCGCCGGCATTATTGATCAGAATATCCAAGCGGTTTTTCCAAGCGGCTGCCCGGGTCACAACTGCGGCGACTCGTTCCGCGTTCGTTTGGTCGAGAGCGAAGGATGACGTCTCGATGCCGAAGTCGCGAGTCAAGCTGTTGGCCGCCTGCCCGGCATCGTTGGCGCTCCGTGAGGTGACGATCACCCGTGCTCCGGCCTCGGCAAGCGCCTCGGCCATGTCATAACCCAAATGCCGCGCTCCTCCGACGATCAGTGCCACTTTGCCCTCGAGTCGAAACATTTGAAAGACCGAATGGCTGGCCGCCCGATGAGCCTGAGGTTGGCTCATGAAAGTTTTTTCAGAAAGCTGGTTTGCGCATCGGAGGGGAGGGAGCCGAGGATCGGCTTGAGGAGGCTCCACATCTCGTCCGCCTCCGGTTCGGAAAGTCTGCGGCTCGGCTGGCGGCGCATGGCTTGAATCAGTCCGGCCCTGGCGAGAAGCGCCTCGATGCAGGCGACAACCCCGAACCTGTCCATGAGAATGAGCGCGTCTGTCACAATGCATTGGATCCGGAATGCCTCATCGAGCCGACTCTCGCCGACGGCCTCCTGCATCGCGGCATACGCGCGGGGAAAGACATTGAATGTCGATCCCACGCCGCCGTGCGAGCCCAGGGCCAAGGCGGCCGCAAACTGCTCATCCCGTCCGTATAAGACAGAGAAGTCCGGCCGCATGCCCGCAAGGCGCCGCATCAGCATCAGATTGTAATCGGTGAATTTGATTCCCGACACCCCCGCAATCGCGCTCAGCCGCTCAAGCTGCTCGAACGTCGCCTCCCATTTCGTGTAAACCGGAATGTGATAGATAAAGACAGGCAGTCCGCCGGCCGCGCGAGCCAGCTCCCGATAGTAGCTCTCTATTTCCGGGAACGGCCGGTTGATGGGCGGGATGGCAGCCACGCCGTGAGCGCCCGCCTCTGCGGCATGTGCTGCCAGCTTGCAGGTCATCCGGGTATCCTGCGTGCCGACATGGGCCATGATGGGCCCTTTGTTTCCGCTGCTCTTCACCGCGATCTCCACGGCCCTCTTCCGCTCCTCAAAGGTCATTTGATATCCGTCTCCCGTCAGGCCGCAAACGTAGAGCCCCTGGATCTTCTCATCCCACAGCGCCCCTGCCAGTCGGGAAAATGCTTCCTCGTCAAAGTTGTCTTCTGCATCGCAGGGGGATGCGATGGCGGGAATGACTCCCCGGAAGCTGGTAGCGGATTGTTTCATGTTTCTACACTGCTGATCTTCCTTTGCCTCCGCAGCATTCAATCCTTGGGGACGAGGGATTGCAACTCATTCGCGTAGATGACACCTGGCTGGACTGCCAGCCGGCGCATGTGTTAGTAAACTGTATTCCATGCACGCATCACAGATCGAAGTCCTGTCCAAGCGGTGCGGCCTGTGGAGAATTTCCGACAGGCGAGCCAACTCCTATGCGCTTGTTGAGGGCGGATCCGCGCTCATCATCGACCCGGTCCTGCGATGGAGCCCCAAGGCCCTCCAGACGGTTGGTGCCTCGCAGGCGGATGCGGTTCTGCTCACGCGTCCCTCGAAGTGCCGCTTCAAGAACTGCATGGGATCTCACGGCGCGCTTCATCTGAGCGCAGCCGCCGCCCCGCTGCTCAGCGAAGAGTTTTTGGCGCTCCGTCACAGACATTCTTTGAGGTCTCCCGTCTCCCCGTTCTACGACCCGCCCGCCCGGCGCCCGCAGCACCTCGTGTTTGATTTGAACGAAAGCGGGAACTTCGTGTGGCGGAGCCTGAGATTCAGCTTCCTCTCGATGCCTGGGCACACCGAAGCGGCGATTGCCATTCTTCTGGAATTTGAGGGCCGGCTTTTCTGTTTTTGCGGGGATTCGGTTTCCGAGGGCGGGACGTTTTGGGAGCCGCACCATCTCGAGTGGGACCACTGGACGTCGGTTGGCGCAAGAGCTGCGCTGCGCGGTCTGGACAGGCTGTCCAACCTGCCGATCACGGACCTGCTTCCCGCCCACGGCGAACCGGTGCGGAAATTCCCGCGCGCCACGATCCGCAAAACCCGTCGCAATGTGGCGGCCTGGGCGGAAGCGAAGGAGCAGTTCGTGCCGGGCATCCAAGTGGATTCCTGGCCCGGCGAGGATGCCGGGCACGATGCCCGCCGGCTTTTGCCGCGGCTCTACCATCTCGGTGCCAGCGCCTACTTTCTCGCGGGCGATTCCGGAAGCGGCCTCCTCATTGACGCGGTTCCCTCGCAGACCGAGACCGTGCGGCATGTCATGAGGCTTTCCAAGGTCGAGCGCCTTGCGGCGACAGCCACGCATTATCACAGCGACCATGTGGATGGCTTGGAGCATTGGCGCAAATCACTTGGTGCGACCATTGTGCTGTCCCGCAGCGTGGCGGCTATTGTTTGCCAGCCCGGGCGCTGGGGGCACCTGCCCTTTCTCGGTGAGCCATTGTCCGAACCGCCCGATATGATCGCGCGCTTGGAAAAGCCGCTCGCCTTTGACGGCTTGGATCTGACCTGGCACGACCTGCCGGGCCAGACCCGCTACCACAACGGCATCTCCGTCCGGCTGGACGGGGTGCGCGTGCTTTTCAGCGGCGACAATTTCTTTGCCCCGCTTCGCTACAACGGGACGGGCGGCTGCTGCATAGCCAATGGAAGCTCTCCGGAGGGCTACGCGGATTCCGCGCGCAAGGTCATGGCTCTCAAACCGGAACTCATCGCGGCCGGGCACAGCGCGGCTTTCCGGTATTCCCCGAAGTATTTCCAGGAAGTCCTGAAGTGGGCCGGAAAATACCGCCGCACGCTGGAGCGTCTGCACCACCCGGGAGACGGCGCCGGCTACTTTGCCGCCCAGGCAGGCTAACGCTTCCTTTTCTTGTTTCGCAAGTCGGACACGCTGTCGCCCGGCGCCAACTCAACGGGGATCGTTATGTTCACGCCGGCCTTCACCCGCCCTTCGATGCGATCGATCAATGCCTCGGCCGCCGCATGCCCGAGCACGAGCGGATGCTGCTGGATCGTTGTGATCCGAACCGTCTGCTCGCCCGGCTCAAGATTTCCGAAGCCAACGATCGAAATGTCTTCCGGAACGCTGTGATTGAGCCGTTTCAGGACCCGGAACGCCTCGCTCGCAACGTGGATCGAGTCGAATGCGATCGCGGTGATCCGGTGATCCGAGCGGAACAACTTTTGGAGCACACTGAAGAGGTTTTGCTGAGATTTCGAGAAGTTGTGGAGCCTGGCGGAAAATTCCTTGAGCTTGTGCTCATCGATGGCCTTTTGAAATCCCCGGACCCGGTCGAGAAGGTCGCCGCGCGATACGTCCTGGGAGATAAAGGCGACATGGGTGTGGCCCATTGCGACCAGGTGCTGCCCGAGGAGGTAGCCGCCTTGGAAATCGTCGGTTTGCACCTGATCAACCGGCTCGTTCGGCGGCGCGGCGGTGTTGAGATACACGTTGTGAACTCCAGGAAACGGCTTCACAAAAGGACGGTTGATCACCAGCCCTTTCACCCCTGTTGAAAGAATGTATTTGCGGAGCTTCTCGATATCGACCTCCCCGGTGGGGGCCTGAAAAAAAGCACCCCGTATCCGCGCGAGGCCGCCTCCTCCTGGATCCCGACGAGCATGTGGGCAAAGAATGAACCCGGTCGAAGATTGATCAGAACGCCGATGACCGGGGCAACCTTTGCGAACTCCTCGATCGCGTAGGTGCCGGCCCCAATTCGCCTTTCGAGGTATCCATCCGCGACGAGCATCGCCACAGCCTTGTTGCACGTCGTCTTGTTGATCTTGAACCGCGTGGCAAGACCCTGTTCGGACGGCACTTTTTCCCCCGGTCGCAGGCGGCCGCTGCGGATCAGGCCCAGGATGTAGTTCCTGACCGTCAGGTGCTTTTGCGTGTGGGACTCGATCATCTTCCGGCGGGCGCTACTGATCCTGCGACTTCGCGAGCCAGTAGCTCCAGAGCCAGTTCACCACGGCATCTCCGCACAGGCATCGCGTAAGCCATGACTGATTGTCCGGCAGTTGCTTCTGGTGGTCAATCTTTAAAAGCATGTCGGCGAGATCCAGGGTCTCCAGGATCCGCCAGGCCACGGGCTTCCAATCTTCCGCTGGAAACAACGGGTCGGCTGCAAAGATCGCCCTCGCAAACATCGTGGGCGAGTTCCCGGAGCGCGCCGAGGAAATAAATCCTTTGGCCTCCCAGACCGGGTTCGGCGTCCCTCCGGAATGATGCGGCGTCTCCACCTCGCGGGCTGTGCCGGTCGCCTCGTCGAACACAAATTCCCCGCGGCCCAGGCAATCCTCCCCGAGATCGGGCATGCACGAGGCGATCAGTTCCCGCAAATGCGAGAGCCAGATCGGGCGGTGCGGCGCGTCGTAGAGCAGCATCGGCGCAAGCGAGAGCTGCCCCTGGGCCGCCTGCTCGAGCTTGAACGGCCAGTGCGAGGCGCCGGCGGTTTCCCGCCACTTGGGAAGTGTCGTGGAAAAAAACGGCGGCAGATCCCGCACGGCATCCAGCGCGGAGAGGCGCTCAAACTCTTCGAAATACTTCCGTTCGCCGGAGTGCCGCCACGCGAGCCACACGAGCGGAGGAAACCGGTTGGGTGGCCACGGCCACTCGAAATCCCTCTCGCGATACGGATGTTTGTAGCCGCGCACCATCCAGAAATCCGCGATCCCAGCGATCATCTGAACAATCTCCTTCTGCTCCGCAGCCGATGCAAATGCGCTATACTGGTCGAGGCCCCAGACCGCATAAAGGCACTGGTCGGTGGAGATCTCCGGCGAGATGCGGCCGTTGTGGAATTTGGAAAAGAAGCCGGGCGATACTGCCTGCGAAAGCGTGTAGAGCTCCCGTAGGGCCTCAAACGTCGCCCGGGCATTTCTGAGCGCACCAATCTCTTTTGTGACCTGATACTTGAGGGTTTGGACCGTCAGCCACGCGCCCGTGCACATCCCGCAGTTTTCATACGCAAAGTAGGAGCCGAAATCCTCCGTGCCCAACGCCGGAGGATGCCGCATCCGGTCAACCCCGGCGCCAAATTCGTCGGCGCAAAACGGCTTCCCGGTGTCCGCGTCCACAAAGGACAGCACCAGACCGTTCGAATCAATCAGGTTGTCGCGAACAAAATCCTCAAGGCGTGAAGCCTTCTCTTCAATGGGCGAAAATCTCACGAAATACCGCCTTGTTTCCAGACTATTGGAGGCGACGCCGGCGGAGGACGACGACGGTTGTCAGGCTGAAGGCCAACAACGCCCACGTCGCGGGCTCGGGGACAGTGGTGACAAACTCAAGCTGGGTGCCGGTGAATTGAAACGTGCCGATATGGCCGTTCCCAAGCCCTGTGGAGCTGAAGTCCGAGAGGGCGAAGCTCGTTCCGAGCGCGCCACCACCGAGTGACGCCGTGCTCTGCCAGCCCACCAGCTTGAATGTTCCCAGCGCCGTGCCTCCCTGGAAATCGAAGCGGAATGCCGTGCCGGTGCCTTTCAGGAACTCACTTGTCGTCCCACCATCAAGGATGTTCAGAAGATCGGCAGTGTTGCCCGCATCGATCTCAAATTTCCAGTCGGTCGCTGCGGAGGGAGAAGCTCCCCCATTCCATGTCACGTCGTTGACAACTGTCAATGTCCCGATGCTGTTGCCGGGAGCAAGGATGCCGCTGATCGTGGTGTTTCCAGTGATCCGGCCAGCTCCTCCCAGTGTCGCCCCGGACGCCACATTGACAGGAACGGTAGCACCAGTCGCAGAGCCTGACGTATTGTTGACAAGCAGGGTGCCTACCGACACATTGAAAGCGCTCGCGGAGATGGCATTGCCAGTTGATTTTGTCAGATTCAGAGTGCCATTGCCGATTTTGTTGACGGAATTACTCCCCGTATTTCCACCGTTTGTCGCACCGCTGATTTCCAGGGTGGCGCCAGTTCCTACATCGAAAGTATTAACTCTTGCTGCTCCCCCGCCAGTAGTGAAAGTGACCGTCCCCGCGATGGTCGATGTTCCGCTGCCGTAGGTCGCCCCAATGACGCCGCCAGCGCTGAAAACAAAGCTGGTCGATGATCCGACTGTGATGCCGGAAGTCGCCAGATTAACCGTTCCTGCAGCAGGATTCACCGAACCACCGTAATCGCCGCCACCCACGAAATTGATCACCCCACCAGTGCCGGTAACCAACGAAAGGTTTGCGAGATTGCTTCCAGCAGCCAGGTTTAAATTCAGCACACCGGAGGTATCAGCCTTGATGCTTGATCCAGTGACTCCAGCAGACAACACGCCGTTTATGGTTAGTGCTCCAGACCCTGTGCCGGGTCCGTTGGCCTCCACAATCAATGCCAGAGCACTACCGGTTCCGATTTGAAGTTTTGAATTTGATGCAATCGTAACGCCTTTCCCGTCACCAGACTGAATCTTCATCTGAGGGGACACCAGAGAATTGGTGAGAACAACAGTCAAATTACTGAATGTCTGATTCGTCGCGGTTCCGGCGGTGGAATCAATGAAGGCCAAACCTGATGTTGTCGAATTGGCATCAATCGTCAGCGTCGTGTTGGCGCTGCCCGCACCGGTGATGTTGAAATTCGTATCCCCGTTGTAATTGATTTGCTTGATCGTGAAACTGCCGGCGGCGAGTGTCGGTGTCGTATTCCCGCTAGTGGTGAACCGGGCCATATCCGTGGCGAGCGGGGGATTTGTGGTAGGCGACCAGTTGGTATTGAGCGACCAATCATTGGTGGCACCGGTCCAAACAACGGTCGCGGTTTGACCGGCACCGGAAGTCATTACGAAACAGGAGATCAGCCCAAGGGTCGTTTTCGCGAGGGTGTTCATAGGAGTTCTTTATTTGATTATTCCATAACTCCACGACGTCTGGCAATCAACTCGAATAAAAATCATGCCACAAGATACTGAATGAGTCGCATCTTGCTCAAGAGCCGACGGGGCGCACTGAGCTGGCATCATGAAAACCAGTGCCGGTTCCTCCCCCAATCGGCACGTACCTCCCCAGGGAGGTTGCCAACGTCAGCTTCTTCCGTTCAGCATGGTCTTGAGGCGCCTGCGCTGCGCGAAGGCGAGGGAGACGAGCGGGAGTACGCCCGCCAGGATTGTCCCTGATTCAGGCACGGCGGCGGTGATTTCATAGCCGTTGGCTCCGAGCTCGGAAACAAATGCGCTGTTGGCAACTCCACCGAAGGTAAAGCTGCTCGCGTTGAGGTTGGTGTTCGATGCAAAATAAAGGTGGTCCGAGCCGGCCGTCCAATTGAGGATATTCAGGATTCCTGATCCGCTGGCGAAGCCGGTGAATTTGAGGATATTTGAGCCGGTCGTCGCGAAGTCGAGCGTTGAGTAGCTGCTCATGGTGAGGGCCCCGAATGTTTGGTTTGAGCTCAAGCCGGCGGCGAAGATCAGGTTGCCGCTGTTCATGGTCACGGCGGTTGCGTTGGTTGTGATCGCGTTTGTGTTGCCGATGAGAAGCGAGCCACCGTTGACGACGACAGCAGATGTTGCGGTAAGATTGCCGCTGCCGGTGATCGCGAGCGTGCCGGCGGTGACCGTCGTGCTGCCGGTGTATGAGTTCGTGCCGCTGAGGGTGAGCGTGGCGCCGGTGGCGTTCATCGTCAGGGTCTTTCCGGCGCCGGCGATTTCGCCGATGAACGTGCTGTTGGCACTGCTGGTGTAGTTCACGCTGCCTGTAATCTTGCTCGTGCTGGCGGCAGCTGTGATCGTGCCGCCTGCCACGGTCAGATTGCCGCTGGCGATGAGGTTTGCCCCGGTTCCGATGCTGAATGTCCCGTTGTTCGAGGTCGTCAGCCCGGTCACGGTTCCATTGCCGTTCCAGTTGCCCCCGTTCACTCCGAGGTTTGCTGCAATCGTGCCGCCAGAAAAGTTGATCGTGCCGCCATTGAGCGTGGTGTTTCCGGTGATCCTGCCAGCTCCTCCCAGTGTTGCCCCGGACGCCACATTGACAGGAACGGTAGCGCCAGTCGCAGATGTTGAACCGGTATTGTTCACGAGGAGCGTTCCCGCGTTGACATTAAAGGCACTCGCTGTAAAGGAGTTCCCTGCGCCGGCAGAGTAGGTGAGGTTCAAGGTCCCGGTCCCGGTTTTCTCGACAATCGCAGTAGCACTTCCCAATTGAACCCGATTGGTCAGCACCAAGATCCCGTCAGAAGCGACATCAAATGTGTTCGTCGCTCCTGCTACGTTAGAGATGGTGACATACCCCCCAAGGGTTGAAGTTCCATTCGCGTATGTTGTGCCGATTTTACCGCCACTCCCAATAGACCACTCCGTTGTATTCAACGTGATGCCTGATGCGGCCACGTTAGCCACACCCCCGGCATAGATCGCGACCGATCCTCCCAAAGCTCCACCCGCCAAGAAATTAATTACACCCCCACTCTTGGAACTCAGTTGCAGATTGGTGAAATCACTTCCCGCCGCCAAGTTTAAGTTTAAGACGCCTGATTGCTCAACCGAGAGGAGTGAACCCGTAACCCCAGCCTTCAGCACACCGTTGATATTCAGCGCGCCAGATCCTGTTTGAGGCGAGTTCGCCTCAAGAATCACCGTTTGTGCAGTTGTGGATCCAATTTGCAGGGTTGCATTCGAAGCGATGGTGACTGTTTTTCCGTCTCCTGGCTGAATTTTCGTCTGCCCTGTCAGGTTCGAATCCTCAAGCAGAAGGGTCAAATTGCTAAAGGTTTGATTGGTTCCGCCCGTAGTGCCTCCAGCGTTTTCAATGAAATTTACCGTCGAGCCCGAGTTCGGATCGATTTTCAGTGTCGTGTTAGCGCTACCCGCACCTGTGAAATTATAACTCGGTAGAGTTCCGCTGGAGAAAAAATACATTTTTGTGGTTATGAAAGAACCGGCACCAAGAGTCGGTGCGTTTGCTGTGGACCACATAAATCTTGCCATATCTGCACTAGTCGGAGCATATCCAAGGCTCCAGTTGGATCCAGTGGACCAGTCGCTACTTGTGGCACCACTCCAAGTATCTGTCAGGGCCTGAACGACGCCCGATGTGAGGACAAAACATGCGACGAGCGCAAGGGTCGTTTTTGCGAGGGTTTTCATTGGAGCTCTTTAACTAGCTGCTGCATAGCTCCACGACGCATGGCAATCAACTTGGATATCTTTTGCGACAAGATACCGAATGAGTCGCTCAGCCAGACCGCGTCGAGGAAGGGTAGAAAGTTACAAAAGCAAAACAAGTGGCAGCGAAGCCACGATCACGCCTCAGCAGAGTGAGGCGGCTCCAACGGACGCAGAGCGCGGCAGGGACGGTCGCGCACTGTAGCATGGCACTTTGACTCGCTCGCTCCCGGTTGCCGCGCCGCGTCCCCGCGGCTGCGCCCTTTGGGCTGCCTCTCGGCAGGCTTCCTTCACGCCTCCCGGCGCTTCGGGTGTCTCGCGCTTGCGCGCTGCCTGCGGCAGTCTTCCCCGCGCGTTCCCACGCGCCGGTGTTGCTGCCGTGTTCGCCGCACCGCGCGAAGCGCGCTCCAACGGAGAGCTGCGCCCCTCAGCGCTTGGTGGGGGCACATCGCCGAGGCGCCCGACTTTTGGCGCCGCAGGCGCGACCCTCAGGTTTACGAACGCCATCACCAAGCGGGACGCCTGGTCTGTGGTTTCCACCATGCGGCCACCGTCAAGCGTCAGACGCCGAGAATTCTTGCGAAAGTTGTGAGCGGGAGAACGCGGGCTTTTGACGCCGGAACCTCGTAATCCTTCGTTCCCATGTGGACTTGATAGAACAAGGGGATGTTCGTCCTCGCGGAGAAATACGAGATGTTCTTGCTCAGCGATTGTTCGCCCATCTTGCATTCCACTCCAAAGACCGGCTTTTTGTCCCGGACGACGACAAAGTCGAGTTCGCGGCCATGGGAATCGCGAACAAATCGAAGCTCCATCGCATCTCCCGTCGTGTCCTCGAGGGCATGACAATACTTCAGGAGGTTTGACGCGATCAGGTTCTCGAATCGTGCGGCAGGCTCCGGACAGACCGACCAGTCCCACATGTAAAGCTTCTTTTCCTTCGCAGCCGCCCTCAGTTTCGGCAATCCGTGCGGGGAGATCCGAAAACAAAAATAGAGATTTTCCAGGATCGTCACCCAGCGATCCGCCGTTTCAAACGCGACCGAAAGATCCTGCCGGAGGTTGTTGACCGAAAGCGGAGAGCCGACCCGCTCGGGCAGAATCTGGGCGAGAAGATCGAGTTGGGACACCTCTTTCACATGCTCCAGGGAGACAAGGTCTTCCTGGATGACCCGGCTGTGATGTTCTTTTTGCCAGCGCTTCCACTGGCGCTGGCCGGCTTTCAAAAATGGTTCCGGGAACCCGCCGAACTGCAAAAGATGCTCCAAGTCGCTCTTTTGCGGGCGGGGATTGATTTCGAAAAGCGAAAGCGGGTGCAGCCGGTAGTAATGGTAGCGGCCCTGAAGCGAGTCCCCCCCTCTTCGGTAGTGATCCAGGCGGGCGGAACCAGTGATCAAAAACCGGCGGCTTGATTTGCTCGTGTCATAAAGCCCCTTCACGAGGTTCCGCCAGCCCTTGTATTTATGAATTTCATCAAGGATGAGCAGCCTCTGCCCGCCAGGCAAAGCTCCTGCGAGGAGCATGCGCCGGGAGGACGGGTCATCCCAGTTCAGGTAGGCAGGATGGCTCTCATTGCCCCCTTCCAGCAAACTCAAGGAAAGCATCGTTTTTCCCACCTGCCGCGGCCCGCCAACAAAGACCATCTTCTCGGCCAGATCTTCACAAATACGAGTTTTTAAATATCTTTCCATGCAGGGATCGCCCGTGCATAGATTCGTTCACACTCGAAAATATGCACGCTTTTATTTCAGTGGGAATGAAATGGAACTCGCGCGGATCGCCGAGCCCAAAAGTCGAACGCCCCGGCGAGGCATCGACCCGCCCACGGCGGGATCGAGTTCTCGCCATGCAAACCAGAGCATGCCTCGCTGAACACATATCGCCGCATCCGCAGGGGCTGGCCGTCGCGCGTGACGCTGAAATACATTTTTCCATCGGGAGCGAAGGCATGTCGGCGGCTGAAATCCACGCAGCTTCCCGCCGCCTGCAGCCAGTCCGCGCGGCTCGCCACGGTATTGTAAACCTAAATACCGGAATGGAATCTCGCGCAGAGGCGCAGAGACGCAGAGACGCAGAGGAGAGGAAGTTACGAAAAACAGGTCGCCCATCCTCCGGGTGATTGGTGATCTTCCTCCAACTCCCTGCGGCTCAGCGACTCCGCGGGAGCCCCTCCCCCTGCATTTTCCCTTTTAGGATAATGAGTCGGACGGCTGCGGCGAGCCGTCCCCACCGCACGATAACCGGTGGGGGCGCACCGCCGGGGTGACCGATTATTTCGCGCCGACTGGCGCGGTTGGCTGGGGATAGCAGGCGGGACGCCACTTAACAAGTCGGACGGCCCGGCCCAAATCCGCGCGTCAGCGCAATCCATGGAGGGATGTCGCCCCCGGCATCCTCTCTGCCACAGCAAGGGCGCCGAGGGCGACGTTCCTCCCTTTCAGATATCGTTTCTCCGCTTCGCTCCGGTTGCCCACCCTGGGCCAAACATTCGTCTTTCCCACTTCGCGAAGCACTAGCGCGCTGGTTTTGTCGAGCCGCACTCCCTGCGTCCCGCGTTCTTACGCTCGGATCAGTGCCCGGCGGGCCACCCGATCCAAGTAGGGACGAGCCGGGTGATCCGGCTACCCGAGAAGCCTGGCACGGGCGTCCTTCTCGCTCAAGCCTCCCGCCACAAGCATCGCGATGGCTTTCTCGATGACGGCTTCATTTTTGACGAGGGCGGTGTCTTTATCCGCGAGGGCGGCGGATTGTTCCGCGATCACGGCTTCTTTTTCCACGATCACGGCGTCTTTTGTTGCGATCACGGCTTCTTTATCCGCGACCAGGCGTTCCATATCTTCGAGGTCTTCGAGGTAATCGTCCTCGACCTCCATCGTCTCGCGCACGTCGGGCTCGCTGATGGCTTTGATGAGCCGGCGGATGACGCCGTGGAATTTCTTCGGGTAATCTTCTTCCCGGATGCTGAGCG
>Ga0194063_10001084_pt1 | contig 18295 bp, 16 predicted proteins | sample SepL3720m_MetaG_FD_155459 | JGI IMG/M metagenome (GOLD analysis project Ga0194063, IMG submission 155459) | Anoxic zone freshwater microbial communities from boreal shield lake in IISD Experimental Lakes Area, Ontario, Canada - Sep2016-L373-20m | ecosystem: Environmental > Aquatic > Freshwater... | reverse complement strand
GTTGTTGCAGGCGATGGCTCCGGTAGCGGTGCAGTGTTTTTGGAGTATGCGCGCCAGCCAGTCACGACAAGAGAGCGAGCTCAATGCGGGCAACGTTTCGTTCGTGCCTCGCGAGCTCACCGAAGACGAAAAGCGGGCGCAGTGGGCAATGAACCTCAACACCTGCCACGTATGGGACGAAGAGGGCGAGTTCGTCGAGCGCATTAAGAACGGCGAGCAATTGGCGCCACCGTTGTTTGCTCGCCAGCGCATGATCGATCTCGGATACGACCCCGAAGAGTGGCGTTCTCGGATGCGCGGCTAAGTACGTTGATGTCATGACCGATCTGGTGCAGTGCGTCCTTGACCATCCCGGGGCGGGCACTGGCGTCGCTGTCATCACCTTGAACCGTGCCGAAAAACGAAACGCGCTGAACGGCGAAATGATCGCCGCGCTCGGCGCTGCGTTTGCTTGGTGCGACACCGAATCAGCGGTGCGCGCTGTTGTGTTAGTGGGCGCTGGCACGGCGTTCTGTGCTGGCGCCGACATGACACCAGGGCGTAGCCCGTTTGGCTCGGTGGCCGACACCGATGGGTTTCAGTCGTCGCCAGTGTCACCGCGGGCATGGCAGGTTCGCAAGCCAGTGATTGCCGCCATTAACGGCGCGGCTATCGGTATCGGCCTCTCGCTTGCGTTGCAGACCGACATGCGCATCGTCGCCTCCGACGCTCCGCTCGCTGTTTTGCAGACACGCCGCGGCGTTGTTCCCGATGCGCAATCGCACTGGGTGCTGCCGCGGCTCATTGGCGTTGCCCGGGCATCCGAGATGCTTATCGCCGGGCGCACGATCACAGGCGCGCAGGCGACTGACTGGGGCCTCGCAAATCAAGCAGTCGCTGCAGCCGACGTGCTGCCCGCGGCGCTTGCATTGGCCAACGACATCGCCGCCAATGTGTCGCCATTGTCGGCGGCGATGAGCAAGCGCATTTTGTGGCGCGGCCTCGCCAGCAGCGCCGAAGAAGTCGATGCCATGGAACGCGATGCGCATCTGATCTTGATGGGTCGCCCCGACGCCCTCGAAGGCGGCCGGGCCTTCGGCGAACGGCGTTCGCCGGTGTGGCAATCTGCAGTGCCCGACGACTGGCCGTACCAGTAGCGACGCAGGCTACGGTCTGAGCTATGCGCGCTGTTGTCTGCACATCGTTTGCCCCACTCGACCAACTCGTCATTGAAGAACGCTCGTCGGCTCCGTTGGCTGCCGGCCAGGTGCGTGTGCGAGTCACGGCCGCGGGGGTCAACTTCGTTGATGCGCTGTTGGTACAGGGTTTGTACCAGATCAAACCACCGTTGCCGTTCGTGCCCGGTGGTGAAACCGTTGGAATCGTCACCGAGCTTGGCGAGGGCGTCACCAGCCACTCGTTGGGTGATCGAGTGCTCATCACTAGTGGCTTTGGTGGATTCGCAACCGAGATGATCAGCGCTGCAAGCCGAGCCGTCATCGTGCCGCCGTCGCTCACCGATGGACAAGCCGCCACCTTTATGCAGAGCTACATGACTGCCTATTTCGCGCTCGTGCATCGCGCCAAGATGCAGCCCGGTCAGTGGCTGCTCGTGCTCGGTGCCGGTGGTGGTGTTGGGCTTGCTGCGGTCGATGTTGGGCGCGCCCTCGGGCTCAAGGTCATCGCCGCAGCCTCGTCGGCTGCCAAGCGTGAGATGGCACAGAGCCGCGGTGCCGTTGCTGTCATCGACTCATCAAGCGAAGACGTCAAGGCTCGCGCTAAAGAGATCAGCGGCGATGGCGTCGATGCGGTGTACGACCCGATCGGCGGCAAGCTCGGCGAAGAGTGTCTGCGCAGCCTTCGCGAAGATGGCCAGTTCATCGTCATCGGGTTTGCCTCGGGTGACATTCCCAAGCTGCCAGCGAATCAGGTGCTGTTACGCAATCGCCGTGTCACCGGCGTCGACTGGGGAGCCTGGGTGGGCCGCAACCCAGCCGAGAACCAGGCGCTCGTGCTGCAGGTGCTCGCCAAGATAGCGGGTGGCGAATTGAACCCTGTCGAGCCGGTGAGCTACCCATTCGAACAAGCCGCACAGGCACTTGCCGATCAGCAGCAACGCAATGTTGTCGGCAAAGCCGTGTTGATTCCGTAGCCCATCGTGCAGCTCGCTTTCTCTGCCGATCAACAGGTTCTCGCCGAAGCATTTGGACAGTTCTTCAGTCGCGAGTCACCAACCTCGGTGGTTCGTCGCGCCGAGCCACTCGGGTTCGACGCGCCGCTCTGGAACGCCCTCGGCGCAATGGAAGTGTGGGGCAGCGACGCCACGTTGTCTGACCTGTGCGTCATCGGCGAGACCGCTGGTCATGCGCTGGCACCGGTTCCGTTTGCCGAGCATGTGGTGGTGTCGCGACTGCTCGGGTGGCCAGCGTTGCTCAGCGGCGATTCGGTAGGTGCCATCTCGCCGCGTGCAGCAAACGCTCAGGGCGTCTGGACCATCGTGCCCGCAGGCGCCATTGCCGACATCGTGGTTGGTCTCGATGGTGATGATTTCGTTGCCGTGACGTCACCAGCACCGTTTGTTGGCCCAGCCAATCACGCGTGCGCGCCGTTAGCTGATCGAGATTCGCGCAACGGCGAACGCAGTGTCATCGGCGACCGCCATCACTTCGAGCGAGCGATGTCTGAGCTGAAAGTGATCACCGCATCGATGCTCGTTGGCGTCGCTTCGTTGGCGCTTGAGATGGGCGTCGAATACGTGCAACAGCGGCACCAGTTCGGGGTGCCCATCGGTTCGTTCCAGACGGTTCAGCACGGTCTAGCCGACCTACCGGGCCGCATCGACGGCGCTCGACTGCTCACCCATCAAGCGGCGCAAGCCCTCGACCTCGGCCGCGTCGGTCACAACGAAGTGGCCAATAACGACATCACCGATCCGCACAGCTTGGCCTCGATGGCGTTGCTGTTCGCGAGCGAGATAGCTGCCGACGCCACGGCGCGCAGCCTGCACTTCCACGGCGGCTATGGGTTCTCCGACGAGTACGACATCCAGCTCGCATATCGACGAGCGCGCGGTTGGGCACTGGTGCTTGGCGACCCAACCGCCGAACGTCTGGCCCTCGCCAACCGACTCTGGCCCTCGGCGGTGCGGCCGTGACTCACTCACAATCCGCCCCTTCCCGGTTTTGTTGCAGTCAATTGGTCAAGGGTCGACCAATTGTCTTCAACAAACCGTTTGGTGGAGCAGATTTGGGTTGCTGCAGTCCGTTTGGCGACGTTGGGGGAGGGCGAGGCTGACATGGATTTTGAGCTTGCTCCAGAAGTGGTGCGTTATCGCGAACGAGTTCGCGAGATCATCGCTGCTCATCACACCCCCGAAGCAGTGCAGCATCAGCACGCATCGGGCACGTTCAACAATCCGGCGCTGAACCGTGCGCTTGCAGCCGACGGTCTTGTCGAGCGAGCGGTGCCAGGGCTCGGTGCCGGTGACCCAATCGAGCTGTGGGTGTTGTTCAACGAGATGGAAAAAGCTGGTGCGCCGCTCGATGCGCTGGCGATGGCGGTGATGATTGCTGGCGTCGTCCAACACGTGGGCACCGCTGAGCAAAAGGCGGCGGTCATCCCTGCGGTCACCGCCGGCGACGCTCTGATCTGCTTGGGTTATAGCGAGGCCGATGCGGGGAGCGACCTGTCGTCGCTCACTACCCGCGCCACCCGCGACGGCGATCAGTGGGTCATCAACGGCGCCAAGATGTGGACCACGATGGCGCACGAAGCGCGGTGGGTGATTCTGCTGGCTCGCACCGATGCATCGCTGCCTCGGCATCGCGGTCTCACGATGTTCCTGTTGCCGATGGATACGCCGGGTGTACGTGTCGACCCAGTGCACACCATGGCAACTGAACGAACCAACGCCACGTTCTACGACGACGTGCGTGTCGGCGACGACTGCGTGCTCGGCGAAGTAAACGGCGGATGGCAGGTGATGAGCGTGGCGTTGTCGTTCGAGCGCGGCGTGATGGGCGGTTCCAATCCTGGTGTCGCGTTGCTTCGCCATAGCGCTCAGTGGGCACACGACTCCGGCCGTATCAATGAGCCGGCGGTTCGCGAGAAACTCGCGCGCGTTGCCATCGATAACCATGTGGCTGCGTTACTGACCCAACGCTCGGCGTGGATCGCTGCGTCGGGTGGTATGCCAGGGCTCGAAGGCTCGATGACCAAGTTGTTCGCAAGTGAGGCGTATCAGCAGGCTTCACGCTGGTTTCAAGAGATGGCGGGCGCCGAGGGATTGTTGCAGTTGCTGCAACCTGGTGCGGCGGCCGATGGCTGGATCGAATACGACGCGCGGCATTCGCCTGTCACCACCATTTACGGCGGCACCAGTGAGATCATTCGCAACAACATCGCCGAGCGTCATCTCGGGTTGCCGCGCATGCGCCGCTAGTTGTTGTCGCGAACTCGCGCGAGTTCGAAACGGCTGACATCAGTGAGGTCTACGACATCGTCGATAGCCGCTGATCGCTCCCACATAATTGCCGATGTCACCACGATGGCGACCCACACGATGCTGACCACATAGGTCCAGCTGAGTAGCGCCAAGGCAATACCGACGCCACCAAAGCCTTGGCCGTACCAGCTGAACCACCCGGGCAGGATGACGATTGAAAGCCCCCACAGCGCAGTGCTGCTGATCATCCCGAGAATGGCGCCAGGCCGCAGATCGCTCCACGCCAAGCGTTTCACAAGGAGCAGGCGCGGCGTGATGAGCCAGAACACAAAGTTCATCAGCAGCACGATGGGTATCGCAACGGCGTACAAGAGCGGTCCATGCTTGGCTGGCATGCGCTGCATTACTTGGCCGAGTGCGAAGGTGGCAAACACCGCGATGAACCAGATCGCGCCGCGAGTAGGGCCACGCCACCCGCTGAGACGGGGCACGCCCCATGCGTCGGCGAATGTGCGTTGGAACACCGAGGCGACATCGAACCCACTCACTCCAAACGACACCGTCGCAATCACTGACGCCATCTTCAAGATATTGCGGGTTGTGGGAAAGGCTTGACGCACTGCAGCAGCGGTGCCGCCGTTGAGCCGAAACTGCTCGATGAACACCTGACTCAGCGAGATCTGATTGCGAAGGCGTGATGTGAACGCAAACATGATGATGATCAACGGAACGATCGAGATAAACAAGTTGAATGCCATCAACATCGCCTTACGGATGCCGTCGATGTGGAAGAACCGCTGCACAATCGATGTCGGAATGCTGATGGCGCGCATGGCTACCAAGCGCTCTTTTCGCTGATGCCAACGGTCGTCACGTTCGTGTTCGTCGAGAGGTAGTTCTGCCTCGTTCACATCGTCTATCTTGCCACTTTCGGGCGCGACCGCGGCCGAAGTATGTGGGGGTAGGCGTGGCGTTCTTTGGTGTGAGGTTCGACTTCCGCAATCCACCGCTCGCGCAGACCTCGATGACCGAGCGTTACGCCGCAGGCCTCGACATGGTGCAGTGGGCCGACGAGCTCGGTTTCATGTTGTTGGTGCTGTCTGAACATCACGGCAGTTCCGATGGATACCTTCCGAGTCCGCTCGTGATGGCAGCCGCCGCGGCGGCACGCACACGCTCGATTCGAATCAATGTTTCGGCGATGGTTGCGCCGCTGCACGACCCGCTGCGATTGGCCGAAGACGCAGCCGTGGTTGATCTGATCAGCGGCGGCCGACTGGACCTTGTGCTGGTCAACGGGTATGTGGCCGATGAGTTTGCAATGTTTGGTGTGCCGATGAACGAGCGCGCCCGGCGCACCTCGGCGGCCGTGAACACGTTGCGTGCAGCGTGGAGTGGCGAGCCATTTGAACATCAGGGTCGATCGGTGATCGTGACCCCAACCCCCGATCGCGCTGGCGGCCCCTCGATCTCGCTCGGCGGCAGCACCGAAGGTGCAGCGCGTAGAGCGGCTCGTATCGCCGATGGCTTCGTGCCGTCGCTGCCCGAGTATTGGCAGTGGTACCGCGACGAATGCATTGCCCTCGGTCATTCAGACCCAGGCCCTCACTTTGGTTCGGGCATTGGCAACTTTTATCTCGCTCACGATGTCGAGCAGGGTTGGCGAGATGTGGGTGAGTACTTCTTGCACGAGACCAATGCATACGGCAAGTGGATGGCCGAAGCGGGCCTCGAGGGCATGTACGAACAGCTCGCCGATGTTGAAGCGGTGCGAGCCGCTGGCATGTATCGCGTGCTCACTCCCGACCTTCTGTTGGCCGAGATCGAGCTGGCCGGACCATTTGCCTTTGTGTTGATGCATCCAATGGTTGGTGGAATTCCACCCGATCTGGCTTGGCGCGGGCTGCGTATCTTTGAGCAAGATGTACTGACGCAACTGAACAGTGCGTCATGAGGTTGCGGCGAGCAGCAAGATCAGGAGTTGAACATGTCGGGTAACGGTTTACTTGCAGGCGTTCGGGTCCTCGACCTGTCGTTGCTCGGCCCTGCAGCGTTGGCTGCTCACCTCGTCGACTTCGGTGCCGAAGTCATCAAGATTGAGGCTCCATCAGGCGACTACGTGCGCCAGATGACATGGCCGATTGTTGAGGGCATTTCGCTGATGCACTTGCATATCAACCGCGGCAAAGAGTCGATCGTTCTCGATCTCAAGAACCCAGAGGCGCTTGCTGTCTTTGAAGAACTGATCGCCAAATCAGATGTCATCATCGAAGCAATGCGCCCTGGCTTTCTCGACAAGCGCGGCTTCACCCACGAACGGTTGCGCGAGATCAACCCCGCCATCGTCTTTTGCAGTATCAGCGGTTATGGCGCCACCGGCCCGTATCGCGATCTGCCCGCCCATGGCGTTGCGTTCGATTCGTGGGCTGGCCAAGTGAATCCGGTGGTCGATGCCGACGGCTTCTGTCGCACCCCCGACCAGACCAATATCGGCATCACAGCGGGTCCAGCGTTTGGCGCAATGGCCGTGCTCGCAGCGCTGGTTCGTGCCCGCACAACCGGTGAGGGTGCCTACATGGAGATCGCCCAGAGCGACGCCGCTGCGTACTTCGACTGGTATCGCATCGAGAGCTGGAAGGCCTACGAGCAGCCCGCCAATGTGGTCACCGGTAACGCCAGCGACAACTTCGAGCGCCGCAAGCCAGGCCTTGGCGGTATGTGGGAAGGCGTTCGCTATCAGTTCTACGCTTCGGCCGACGGTCATGTGCTGTTCATGGCCAGCGAGCAGTCGTTCTGGAAGAACTTCTGTGTCGGTCTGGGCCGAGAAGACCTGTTCAACCAGTATCCCGGAAGCCAATATGCCGATCACGCCCGCGGCAACACCGAACTCCACGAAGAGCTGCGCCGTATCTTCCTCACCCGCACCTCGGCCGAATGGCTGCAGTTTGCCACCGAATTCAACACCACGATCGCTCCCGTTAACACGCCGCAAACAGTGATCGACGACCCGCAATTCATCGACCGCTTTACATGGACCACCATGCAGCAAACAGGCTGCGAGCAACTGATGTTCCCGCTCAACATCGCCGGCGAAGAGGCCCCAATTCCTACCAAGGCGCCGGGCATTGGTGAGCACACCGATGCAGTGCTGCAGCGGGTGCTGGGCTACGAGTCGCAGCGTTTGGCGGCACTGCACGAATCAGGTGCGTTGGGCTGATCGGCCATCGCAAACGGAATTGCGAATCTGGTAGTTCTAATGCAACTGATTACCCCGCGTTGGGCTAAGTTACGGTGTCGTTTGCGCGCCTTGGCGGCGTGCTCGCTTGAGTGTTGAGCTACGAGGGGTTAGTCATGGAATTCGGTCTGTTCAATCAGATGTACCACCCGGTTCACCGGCGCGCCGAGCGCACCGAATACGACGTGCTGCGAGAAGAGATTGCCCTCATCGAAGTGGCCGACCGCGTCGGTTTCAAGTACGCATGGGCCAGCGAGCATCACTTCCTCGACGAGTATTCGCATCTGTCGGCCAGCGAAGCGTTCATGGCGTTCGCGTTGGCCCGCACGAAGAACATCCACATCGGCTCGGGCATCATCAACATCACCCCAAACGTGTCGCCGCCATCACGCGTCGCCGAAAAAGTGGCGATGCTCGATCACCTCGGTCAGGGTCGTTTCGAGTGGGGCACGGGTCGCGGTTCGTCGAGCACCGAGGTGTTTGGTTTCAACATCGACTCGATGGATGTCACCCGCGAGATGTACGACGAGACACTGCCCGAGATCATCAAGATGATGCGCGCCGGTGAGTACGGCCCGTACGAGGGCAAGCACTTCACGATGCCTCGCCGCAATGTGTTGCCGAAGCCCTACACCAATCCGCATCCACCGATCTGGGTGGCCGCAGGTTCGCCGGGCACGTTCGAGAAGGCAGCGCGTCTCGGGCTTGGCGTGTTGTGCTTCACGCTCGGCACCCCCGACACGCTTGCGCCAATGATTGAGCTCTACAAGAAGACCATTGACAAGGCCGAGCCAGTGGGCGGCTACGTGAACAACAACATCATGGTCACTACCGACATGATGGTGCTCGAAGACGGCAAGCGCGCCCGTGAGATTTCGCTGAACAACCGCGGCAACTATCACACAGCGTTGCTCCTCAAGTATCTCGATAGCTTCCCCATCTCCGAGGGTCAGCCGAAGTGGCCCGAGATTCCACCGCCGGCGCAGCCCGAGGGTCTCGAGTACGCAATCCGCAAGGGCATCGTTGCCGTCGGTTCGCCCGACGAAGCAATTGCGTCGCTGAAGCGTTACGAGGCAATCGGCGCAGACCAGATTGCATTCGGAACCTTCTCTACTGATGTGTCCCTCGAGAACGCCACCGAGGCCTACGAGACCTTTGGCAAGTACGTGTTGCCCGAGTTCGATAAGGATCCAGTGCACAGCACCAAACGTCAGCGTGAGGCCCAGTTGGGCGCCGACTCGTTGGTTCCGGGGATCTGACCAATGGACATCGGCGACTCCGTAGAAGAAGCAGCGTTCAGGGCCGAGGCTCGCGCCTGGCTCGAACAAAACGCACCTCACCGCGATCCAACGAAACGGCACAAGCAGTCGTCCACCGACACCGAGCAAGACGAACACGCTCAGGCGTGTCGCGACTGGCAACGCGTACTGTACGACGGCGGGTGGGCGGGGCTCACGTGGCCTCAGCGTTTCGGTGGCCGCGGCGGCACACCATGGCAGGCCGCGATCTTCGGTGAAGAGCAGAGCAAGTTCGACGTGGCAACGGGCGCGTTTGCCGTAGCACACGGCATGGTTGCGCCCACGCTGATGATGCACGGCACCGACGAACAGCGCGGCTATCTCGACGCCATGTTGCGCGGCGACGAGGTGTGGTGTCAGTTGTTCAGCGAGCCCGAAGCGGGCAGCGACCTAGCCAACATTGGCGCTCGCGCTGTGCTCGACGGCGGCGAATGGATCATCAACGGACAAAAGGTGTGGACCTCTGGTGCCCAGCACAGCGAGTTCGCAATTCTTCTTGCCCGCACCGATCCTGACGCTCCAAAGCATGCGGGCATCACCTATTTCATCCTCGATATGAATACTCCCGGTATCGAGGTTCGTCCGCTGCGCCAGATCACCGGCGTGGCTCACTTCAACGAAGTGTTCCTCACCGACGTTCGTATTCCAGTCGCCAATGTTGTGGGCGAAGTGAACGCCGGTTGGAAGATTGCGCACACCACGTTGTCGAACGAGCGGGCGCTCATCGGTGGCGGCAATACGGCGTGGAGCATCCAAGAGCTCATCGAGCTGGCTCGGCACTATGGCCGCACCGACGACCCCGTCGTGCGCCAGGGCATCGCCAAGGCGCACTCACGAGCAGCCGTACTGCAATACATGGGCTACCGCTTGCGTACCTCAATGAGCCGCGGCGAGATGCCTGGCGTAGTGGCCAGCACGATGAAGTTGTTCTATGCCCGCCACTGGGCGCAGACAACCGGATTGGCGCTCACCATCCAAGGTGCCGACGGTGCGTTGTGGGGCGATTCAGCCCTCGACGATGGCCTGTGGCAGCAAACGTTCTTAGGTCAGTACGCCGTGCGACTTGGCGGCGGCACAGACGAAATTCAGGGCAACGTGATCGGCGAGCGAGCGCTTGGCTTGCCACGCGAACCTGCCGCCGACCGCGACCTTCCATGGCGCGAAACTCGAGGGAGCACACGATGACAACAGCACCCACCGACACCACCGACTCAGCCGCGTTCGAAGCATCGCTGCAGCGGTTCGTGGGTCTCGAAATCGGGGTGGTCGCTGTGGCCCCCGACGAGGTGAACGTGCCAATGGTGCGCCACTGGTGCGAGGCAATGGGCGACACGAACCCGGTGTACCTCGACACTTCGTCCGCCGAAGCATCGGTGCACGGTGGCCTTGTGGCCCCGCCCACCATGTTGCAGGCGTGGGTGATGCGTCCGTTTGGTCAAGGCCGCGACGAGAGCGAATCGAACCCGTACAGCGAACTCACCAAGGCCGTTGAGTCGCATGGTTTCACCTCGGTGGTGGCGACCAACTGCGAGCAGACATACGACCGTTACCTTCGCCCTGGCGACCAACTCACCATGCGCACCGTGATCGACTCGGTATCTGGCGAGAAGACCACAGGCCTTGGAACCGGGCACTTCATCACCACCCGTCAGGACTACTTCGACGGAGCGGGCGAGCGAGTTGGCTCGATGCTGTTTCGCATTCTTAAGTTCAGGCCTGCGCCGAAGCCGGCCCCGGCTGCGCCCAAGCCATTGCGCCCGCGCCCGTCGCTTACGTTCGACCATCTGTTCTGGTTCGAAGGTCTCAAGCAGGGCAAGTTGCTCATTCAGCGCTGTGCCGAATGCGGCGTGTTGCGCCATCCAGCGGCACCGATGTGTCGCGAGTGTCGCTCGATTGTGTGGGACACCGTCGAGGCTGGCGGCCGAGGTCGAATTCATAGCTTCGTCGTGGTGCACTATCCGCAGATTCCGAGCTTTGAATATCCCAACCAAGTGGTGTTGGTCGATCTCGACGAAGGCGTGCGCGTGGTCGCCAACACGGTCGATACCAATGCCGATCAGCTCGTGATCGGCGCAGCAGTTCAACTCGAGGTCCGCATGTGCGACGACGACCTGTCGTTGCCATTCTTCAAGGTGGTGCAATCGTGAACTTTGATATCAGCGACGAACAAAAGGTCGTCAGTGATCTCGCCCGGCAGATTTTCGAAGGCCACGCATCCGTCGATCGCGTGAAGTACATCGAGCGCGAAGGCGATGGCTTCGACCGCGAACTGTGGAGCGAACTCGCCAAAGCAAACTTGCTCGGTTTGTGCTGCCCCGAAGACGACGGCGGCAGTGGCTACGGCTTGGTCGAGCTCGGTTTAATCCTCGAAGAGCAGGGTCGCCGCGTGGCGCCGGTGCCGTTGTGGGCAACCGTGGTGTTGGGTGCGTTGCCCATCGCCGAATTTGGTACGGCAGCGCAGCGCAGGAAGTGGGTGCCAGGTGTGTGCGCCGGCGATGTCGTGCTCAGCGCGGCGCTCAACGAACGCGGTGCCGACGATGCATTGCGTCCGCTCACCACCGCAACTCGCACAGCGAACGGTTGGCATTTGAAAGGCTTCAAGCCAACAGTTCCGGCAGCTCAGTTCGCTCAGTGCGTGCTCATCACTGCTCGTCAAGACGACGGGCGCATCGGCGTGTTTCTGCTCGATCCAACCCAAGCGGGTGTTGTGGTCGAGCCTGTGCGCGCCACGAACCATCAGCCGCATGCACACCTTGTGATCGACACCGTGGTGTCGGCCGACGATCGTCTCGGCGGTCCCGAAGGCGATGGCGAAGAGCAAATTCATTTCATTCTCGAACGCGCCCTCGTTGGGTTGTGCGCCTTGCAACTCGGCGTCTGCGGTGCGGCCATCGAGCAGACAGCTGCGTACACCAGCGGCCGTCTGCAGTTCTCGAAGCCGCTCAGCACATTCCAAGCAGTGGGGCACCAAGCCGCCGACGCTTTCATCCTCACCGAGCCAATGCGCGTCACTATGTTGCAGGCCGCCTGGCGCTTGATGCACGGCTTGCCATCACGCCAAGAAGTGCTCATCGCGAAGTACTGGGCCAGCGAGGGCGGTCAAAAGGTTGTGCACCTTTGTCAGCATTTGCATGGTGGCATGGGTTCCGACATTGATTACCCGATTCACCGCTACTTCCTCTGGGGCGTACAAATCGAAAGCACCCTCGGCGCCGGCAGTGCGCAGCTCGCCCGCATCGGCGAACTCATTGCGAGGGAGGGCCGATGAACTCACTGCACGACACCGATGTCAACGTCGGCGATCAGATCGCCCCGTTGGTGTTGCCACTTTCGCGCAGCCTCATCGTGGCCACCGCGTTGGCGTCACGCGATTACCAAGATGTGCATCACGATCCCGTGCTTGCTCAGCAAAAGGGTTCGCAAGACATCTTCATGAACATCCTCACCACCAATGGTCTCATCGGGCGTTACATCACCGATTGGGCCGGCCCCGATTCGATCATCAAGAATGTGTCGATCCGGCTCGGCGTGCCTAACTATGCGGGCGACACGATGACCATCACCGGCACGGTCACCAGCAAGCAAGACGGTCAGATCGTGGTGGGCGTCGTTGGGGCGAACAGCATGGGCAATCACGTCACCGGCACGGTCACGTTGGTGCTCGGCGCAACTGGTCAGGGCGACACCAAGTGAGCCACTCAAACCGCTTAGGCGGCACCTCGGCAATCGTGGGTATCGGCGCCACCGAGTTCTCAAAGGACTCTGGTCGCAGCGAGATGAGTCTGGCCTGCGAAGCCGTTGTGGCTGCACTCGACGACGCCGGTATTCATCCCAGCGAGGTCGACGGTTTTGCGTGCTTCGGCCCTGAGAACAACCCCGAGATCGAGATCGCTCGCCACACCGGCATGAACGAACTCACCTTCTTCGGTCGCGTTCATTACGGCGGAGGCGCAGCGTGCGGCACGGTGCATCAAGCCGCTATGGCCGTTGCTTCTGGCGCTGCCGATGTGGTGGTTTGTTACCGCGCGTTTAACGAGCGCTCGGGCCGCCGCTTCGGTGCAGGTGTGCACGATATTCAGCCAGCGCCAACTGCCGAGCGCGCTCAGTTCAACTGGTACGCCCCGATGGGCTTGCTGACTCCAGCAGCGTGGGTTGCCATGGTTGCCCGTCGCTACATGCACGAGTACGGCGCCACCAGCGAAGACTTTGGTCGCGTTGCCGTGGCCGATCGCAAGCACGCCGCCAACAATCCCAAGGCATGGTTCTACAACGAGCCCATCACGCTCGAGCAGCACCAAGCCAGCCGTTGGATTGCCGAGCCATTGCACTTGCTCGACTGTTGCCAAGAGACCGATGGCGGCCAAGCATTGGTGGTCACCAGTGTCGAGCGTGCCCGCGATCTCGCCAACCGCCCCGCCGTGATTTCGGCTGTCGCACAAGGCACTGGCGTCGATCAGCACGTGATGACCAGCTTCTATCGCGACGACATCGCCCAGCTTCCTGAGATGGGCGTGGTGGCTCGCCAGTTGTGGGCCGGTTCGGGTCTCACCCCGGCCGACATCCAGACAGCAATCTTGTACGACCACTTCACGCCATACGTGCTGATGCAGCTCGAAGAGTTCGGCTTCTGTGGCCGTGGCGAAGCAAAAGACTTTGTGCGCGATGGTGCCATCGAAATGGGTGGTCGCTTGCCGATCAACACCCACGGCGGCCAGCTTGGCGAGGCCTACATCCATGGCATGAACGGAATCGCCGAGGGTGTTCGTCAGATTCGTGGCACCTCGGTGAACCCGGTGAGCAACGTAGAAAACGTGCTCGTCACTGCTGGCACCGGTGTGCCAACCAGTGGGCTCATCTTGAGTACCGATCGATAGAACACGCTGCTGGTACGCACGTTGCTACCGGCATCTACCATGAGCCAACGCTCGCAACGAAACATCCCTGAACACACCGCACCACCTTGGAGTACGACATGACATTCGCCGACGAAGTCAACATTGGCAGCCACGACGTGTTCGTCGACTCTGTTCCGCACGATCGCTTTGCGCGTTTGCGTCACGAGGCTCCGGTGTATCTGCATCCGCAGAGCGAGATCGATCAGCCAGCCGATGGCTACTGGGTCATCAGCCGTCACGCCGACGTGGTCAAGGCCAACCGGCAGTGGGAGAACTTCTCGTCGGGCCTCAAGGGCGCGATCATGGTCGAAGATCGACCCGACCTCGAGATGGCTCGCATGATCATCGACCTCGACCCACCTGAGCAGACTCGCTTGCGCACCTTGGTCAGCCGCGGTTTCACGCCCAAGGTCATCCGCTCGATGGAGGGTCACTACCGCGAGGTCACCCGCACCATCGTGGCCGAGGCCGTCGCCAAAGACAGCTTCGATTTTGTCACCGAGATTGCCGCCGAGCTCCCCTTGGTAGCCATCGCCGAACTGCTTGGTTTGCCCATCGAAGACCGCCACAAGGTGTTCACGTGGTCGAACACGATGATCGGTAACTCTGACCCTGAATACGCTGGCACCCCCGACATGGCGCAGGCTGCAATGGGCGAGCTGTACATGTACGCCAACGAGCTGGCCGCCGCACGCAAGATCGAGCCACGCCAAGACATCATCACCGTGTTGTTGTCTGCTGAAGGCGATCAGCAACTCAGCGAGCACGAGTTCGACCTGTTCGTGTTGCTGCTCGCAGTTGCCGGCAACGAGACCACTCGTAACGCGCTGGCGCACGGCCTCAATGCGTTCTTGCAGTTCCCCGATCAGTGGGCCAAGGCCAAGAGCGATCCAGGCAAGTACCTCGATGGTGCAATCGAAGAGATCCTGCGCTTCGCAACCCCGGTCATGCAGTTCCGTCGCACCGCCACGCACGACATCGAGATGCACGGCGTCACCATCAAAGAAGGCGACGCCGTGATGCTCAACTACATGGCGGCCAACTACGACGAGACCGTGTTCGAGAACCCACTCGAGTTCGACATCACTCGCTCACCGAACCCACACGTGGCATTCGGTGGGGGAGGCCCTCACCACTGTCTCGGCGTGAGCTTGGCTCGTCTCGAAATGCGCATCTTGTTCGAAGAGTTGTTGGTGCAGGTCGATCATTTCGAGCAGGTGGCACCTGCCGAGCGTCTGCGCTCAAACTTCATCAATGGCATCAAGCACCTCCAGGTTCGCGCGATTCCTGCCGCCTGATCGGCGTCTGTTTGGCTAGCCGAAAGGTGTGAGCGCAAACTCGGCTTTGCTGATTCCGGCAATGATCGAGCTGCGCGTGCGCTGCGCATTGCCCAACAGCTCGATCGACTCATATCGATCGAGGGCCTCATTGAGTACCACTGCTATTTCTTGTCGCGCTAACGCGGCTCCGATGCAATAGTGAGTGCCAAAGCCGAAGGCCAGATGTGGGTTGGGTGAGCGGGCGATATCGAACTGGTGAGCGGTTGGCCCAAACACCGATTCGTCACGGTTGGCGCTGGCGTAATGCAGCACCACGTGTTCGCCCGCGGCGATGTGTGCGTTGCCGAGCTCGGTGTCGGTGACTGCAGTGCGCATGAAATAGATCACTGAGCTTGACCAGCGCAGCATCTCTTCGGCGGCCGAACCAATCAGGCTGCGGTCGGCGCGCAGACGTTGCCATTGGTCGGGGTGTTGCGCAAGTGCCACGAGGCCCGCCGTCATGGTGTTGCGCACGGTCTCGTTGCCAGCGGTGAGCAGCTGCACGGCGAACATCGCGATCTCGAAATCGGTGAGACCCGCTGCAGCCAAGATCGAGAACACATCGTCGCTGGGATGCAGCTTCTTGTGGGCCACCACGCCAAGCAGGTAGCGCACCATCTCGCCTTGAATCACCAGCTTCTCTTCGGCGGTGTGGTTCGAGGCTCCGGGCACCGAGACCTCGCTCCAGAGGTAGAACTTCTCCCATTCGTCGGCGGGAACACCGAGCAACTCGCAGATCACGAGCAACGGAAACGGCACCGTGAGTTCGTGTACGAGATCGACAACCGACTCTGAGGCGAACGAGTCGTAGAGGCGTTGCGCATGCGCCTCGATGCGCGGCTGCAATGCCTTCATCGCCGATGGCCTGAACGCCGGAGCAACCAGAGTGCGATAGCGGGTGTGGTCTGGAGGGTCGGTGTGCATCATCGTTGGCGGTGCCGGATATTGATGCCCGATTTCGAACGTGAGGATTCCTTGCCCGCTACAAAAACGTGCGGGGTCCACCGATGCCTGCTGCACCTCGCGGTGGTGGCTGGCGATCCAGAAGCCAACCGCTTCGTTCCACGACACGGCGGCGACAGCGCGCAACGCTTCGAGGTGCTGCCACGGATTGTCGACGATCTCGCCAGCCAAAAACCCGTCGGTGAGAACAGCTTCGGTGAGCGGTTCGTGAACTCGGCGGCTGGGTGTGTTCATGTCAGGCGTGCTGCGAGCTGACCGAGACGACCTCGCCGGTCATGTAGCTGCTGTAGTCGCTGGCGAGGAACACCATCACGTTGGCGATCTCCCACGGCTCGGCGTATCGGCCGAAGGCCTCGCGCTGGGTGAGTTCGTCGAGCAGTTCGTCGCTGGTGACCTTGGCGAGAAACGGATGCATTGCCAGGCTTGGGGCCACCGCATTGATGCGCACACCGCGCGGGCCTGCCTCGATGGCTGCGCAGCGAGTGAGCGCCATCACGCCGGCCTTCGCGGCGGCATAGTGAGCCTGCCCAGCCTGGGCTCGCCAGCCCAACACCGAGGCGTTGTTCACGATGACACCCTTGCCTCGTGGATACATATGGTTGAGTCCGGCACGCATACAGCGGAAGGTGCCGTTGAGGGTGACGTCGAGCACGGTGCTCCATTGGCCGTCGGTCATTTCGTGCAGTTCGGCGGTGCCGCCAAGGCCAGCGTTGTTGATGAGCACATCGATGCCGCCGAGGTGTGCGGCGGCTCCACCAATCAGCGCCTGCACGGACTCTTCGTTCGTGACATCGCAGGGAATGCCGAGCACGCCAAGTTCTTCGGCTGACTCGGCGCAACGACGTTCGTGCTTATCGCTGATGACAACCGTGGCACCTTCTTCGACGCAGCGCTTCGCCGTTGCGAAGCCAATACCGGTGCCGGCCGCAGCGGTGATGAGTACCGTCTTGCCCACCAGTAGTCCGTGCGCGGGTACGTAATCGGGTGCGGTCATCGTGGTTCCGTTCAGGAGGGTTCTTTAGGAAGGCCGAGCACACGCTCGCCCAGAACATTGCGTTGGATTTCGTTGCTGCCACCGTAGATGGTGTCGCTGCGGGTGAAGAGGAACAGCTTTTGTTCGAGCGACAGTTCGTAGGGCAGGTGCTCGCCGATGAGCGCAGCGGCACCCATGATGTCGACAATGAGTTCGCCGAGATCGCTGTGCCATGTGCCCCAGAACAACTTGCCGATGCTGGCTTCGGGGCCGGGCACGCCGGCACCCATCGAGCGCAGAGCGTTCCACCGCAAGAGCTGCAGGCCGGTGTGTGCTTTGACGAGACGTTGGCGAATCACGGGGTGATCGAGCTTGCCATGTTGGCGGGCAAGCTCAATGGCGCCTTCGAGTTCGCGTTCGAAACCAACTTGCTGAGCAAGTGTCGAGATGCCGCGCTCGAACCCGAGCAAACCCATCGCCACGCGCCAGCCTTCGCCGGGATCGCCCACGATCATGTCGGCGGGGGTGACCGCATCGGTGAAGAAGGTTTCGTTGAACTCGCCGCCGCCAGTGATCTGACGGATGATGCGCGTCTCGACGCCAGGCTGGTCCATCGGAACGAGCAAGAACGACAGGCCTTTGTGGCGTGATGATCCGGCTTCGGTGCGAGCGACAATGAAGCACCAGTGGCTCACGTGAGCCAGCGAGGTCCACACCTTTTGTCCGTTGAGCACCCACTGCGCATCTGCACCATCGGACCCGCTGGACGATGGCGTGAGCACTGCTTTGGTCTGCACGTTGGCCAGATCGCTGCCTGCATTGGGCTCGCTGTAACCCTGGCACCAACGCTCGGTGCCGTCGAGAATGCCGGGCAGAAAGCGCTCGCACTGTGCCGCTGTGCCGTATTCGATGAGCGTTGGGCCAAGCAGGTGTTCGCCCATGTGGTTCACGCGTGCGGGTGCCTGTGCCCGTGTGTATTCCTCGGCCCAAATGATCTGCTGGTTCACCGACGCGCCGCGTCCGCCATGTGACTCGGGCCAGCCGAGACCGATCCACCCGGCGCGACCGAGTTCGAGCTCCCAGGCGACACGTACGTCGAAGCCCACCTCTTCGTCGCCGGGGCCGCCGCGGCCCTTGAGCTCGGCATATTCGCCGACGACTGAGGCAGCCAGCCACTGCTGGGCGTGGC
>Ga0194063_10001083_pt1 | contig 18296 bp, 10 predicted proteins | sample SepL3720m_MetaG_FD_155459 | JGI IMG/M metagenome (GOLD analysis project Ga0194063, IMG submission 155459) | Anoxic zone freshwater microbial communities from boreal shield lake in IISD Experimental Lakes Area, Ontario, Canada - Sep2016-L373-20m | ecosystem: Environmental > Aquatic > Freshwater... | reverse complement strand
GTTTTGCCCGTCCTGCGGGGCAGCCACCCAAGCCAAACCGGTTGTGGATGAAAAGCACTGTTTGATCTGTGATGAAGCAATTCCAGAAGGGATGGCTTTTTGTCCATCCTGCGGGGCAGCCACACAGGTCACACCGGTTGTGAATGAAACACGCTGTTTGATCTGTGATGAAGCAATTCCAGAAGGGATGGCTTTTTGTCCGTCTTGCGGGGCAGCCACCCAAGCCAAACCGGTTGTGGATGAAAAGCGCTGTTTGATCTGTGGTGAAGCAATCCCGGAAGGGATGGCGTTTTGCCCATCCTGCGGGGCAGCCACACAAGCCAAATCGGTTGTGGATGAGAAACGCTGTGCGGCGTGCGGTAAAGTGATCCCGGAAGGGATGGCGTTTTGCCCGTCTTGCGGTGCGAAAGAGATCCCCGATTCGCCAGGTTCACCGGTGCAAGAGAAATCAACGCCGGATACAAAACTCACAGAAAACGTTGATGAAGGTGCTTTAGAGATCATCAATGCCACACTGAGCAATAAAACAGAATCTCAGACCTGTGCGGTCTGTGGGCACGCTATTCAAGAGGGACTGAGTTTTTGCTTGTTTTGTGGTTCAGCGATTTCAAAACCAGCATTGCTCGAGATACCAGATGCTGATGTTCACCAACCCGCAGCCGTCGAGTTACAATCCGATCACGGTTCAGCACCGGCTGGACAGCATGCCGTTCCGTGCCCAAATTGCGGAAAGGATGTTCCGGTTGGACTAAGATATTGTCTTTCTTGTGGTGCTTCGATGGTCTTTATAGAGACGACCATAATTTGTCCTCAATGTGGTGTCGAGTTGCCGGAGAATACGGCATTTTGTACCTTCTGTGGTACGCCAGTGTCTGGTTACATCGATCAAGACACCTCTTTGGAAAAAAAAACTAAAGAACAAATAATAGATTTTCCTTTAGAGGAAAGTATTACATTCCAAGATACTCCTGAATTGCCACCAGAGAAAGAGGTTTCTAAACCATCATTTCCTGTGACGACTTCTTGTTCCAATTGTGGCGTTGAGACTCCATCTGATGTACAATTTTGCACGAGCTGTGGCGCTTCGGTTTTATTGCCGCCTGAAAGTCTCAACCTATGTCTGCATTGCGGTAATGAATTGCAGCGTGATGTAAAATTTTGTGTAATCTGCGGGCATGATGTTGATGCAGATGAAGATGAAACACAGATAGGCGTCTCCTTACTTAAAGAAGTTCCGCCGGGTGAAAATATTGGATTGCCGGTCATAGATGGCGATCAAGAAGAAATAACTTATGATGGAGCGCAAGGAGAAGTTGTACCTCTTCCTGTAACTGAGCAAAGCGAGATAAGAGACTCGCAATCCATAGTAGAATCACCTGTAAACTCGAAAATTTCTTGTCCGACTTGTGGCTTGTTGTCTTCTATCGGAACAAGCGTTTGTGCATCCTGTGGAACGGTCTTTAATGCAGCGGTGACTCCTTCTTCAGAAGTTAAAATAACAGCACCTCCGGTTATTTGTGAGTATTGTAACCTCGTCATACCAGCGGATGAGGATTACTGTATTTCCTGTGGGCGTCGTTTGCATGCTGACTTGCCTCCCCGTCAGGTAAATGATAACATGGCTGCAAAACGCATCTGTCGTGCTTGTGGATTGATCTCCGTAATAGAGGCTGAGACATGTTCCTCGTGCGGCGCATCTTTTTCTGATCATCTGGTACGGGATGTTCCAAAACCGCCGTTAAAACCACTTCGTTCTTCTGCTGACGATAGGGAAGGTGAATCCAGGCAGATTGAGCAATTAGAAAAAGATGTACAACCTGCCAATAAAGAGGGGGCACGGGAAGTTTCTCCTGCTCCTGTTAAACGATCGATGAAACCAGGACTGAAACAAAAAACCGAAACCACCCAGGATCTGTTGCAAAGGCGAGTTAAAAAAACACCCCGGCGATCAATCTTGATCATTGGGGTGAGTATAGCAGCCATCTTCTTTATTGCAGCACTCGGTTTAGGCGGAAAGATTCTTTTGGATCGTTCTGGATCGCGTATATCATCTGAGGATGCAGCATTAACCCTTATCGCAACTCAGTATAAACCAATTGCGACTCTGCCAGCCATAAGCCTTACGCAACTGCCGGATGAATCATTACAGACGGGTACCGTAGAGGATATATTACCAACTTCTACAGTTGTACGGAAAAAGACAGCAAAACCTCAAAAGACAGAAAGTTTGTCTCCAACAGCAGCGCAAGAAAACACGAACGCTGACATGACTCAAATACCCGTACCGGTTATTCAAACCTCTAATACGCTTTCTCCAAATCAGGAAGTGCCAACCCAAGGAATTACTCCCGGCATGACAGGTACCGTGGCTCAGGATTTGAATTCTGGTATCAAACCTACTCCTGCTCCGATGGGAGCGGTGGAGCCTCAAACAAAAGTGAATGAAGTCGATGGTGCGACCCTTATTCTCATACCATCTGGTGAATTTTTAATGGGGAGTGATAACCGGTCAGATCCCTATTATGCAGGTATGGAAGGACCTCCTCACCTGGTTTCTCTAAAGGATTATTGGATTTATCGTACTGAAGTTACAAATGCCATGTATAAACAATGCGTTGAGGCAAAAGCCTGTACGCCACCTAAAGGAGATAATTTACCCACCAGTCATTTCCCGATGAGTATGTTCGAAAACCATCCAGTGGTTCAGATCAATTGGGAACAGGTTCAGTCGTATTGTTCATGGACTGGTGGTCGATTACCGACCGAGGCAGAATGGGAAAAAGCAGCGCGGGGTACAGATGGCAGACGGTTTCCTTGGGGAATTGATCTTCCCGGAGCAAAATACCTGAACTATTGCGACAGCCAATGTACTTCATCCAACCGGGATCAAACGCAGGATGACAAATATCAAAGCACTGCGCCAGTAGGAAGTTTTTTGGCTGGTGCCAGTCCTTATGGTATGCTGGATATGGCGGGAAATGTGGAGGAATGGGTATCAGATTGGTATGCCATTTCTTACAAAGCGAATTTATCGAAAGAGAACCCAACGGGTCCTGAAAATGGGATATATCGGGTAATACGAGGCGGCTCTTGGATAGATAAAGATGTTGCTCGTCTACGGGTTGTGGCGCGTATTGGTATGCCACCTACCACCTCTTTGGATATTCTTGGATTTCGATGTGTCGTAGATAAAAAATAGATTTTTGGTTGGGAATCTGATCAGGTTGTTTTGATTTGGTGGGTAAGCGGGCATTGGAAGTTGACCTGTTACCCGGTTCGCTTCAGGCTTGAATTTCCCCACATAGCAAGTTCTAAAAATGCTTGCAGATAGTTACCCCTTACTTCTCGACTTACATCGTTTGTGGTAGCATATTCTCGAATACCAGAGATGGGCTGGGGAATATTTTTTCGCCAGTTGCTAATGATTAGAATTGCCGTTTATGTAAAGTGTAGGTATAATACTATCCGTTAGTAGAAACGCAAAGTTTGAGTTGGAGTGATTTGAATGGGGTCTTTACCTATTGACTCACGAATCTATGCGCTTTAATGTTATAATTTTCATAATAACCAATCGTTGTCAGGATAATTCGAGGTAAAGATGATGCCTTTGCGATGGATCAGTTTTTTTGTGGCAATATTGGTAGGTGCTGTAATAGGCTTATACTATGGCTGGGTAATCAATCCAGTGCAGTATGTGGATACAACCCCAGCCTCCTTGCGCGAAGTTTATAAAACGGATTATGTCTGGATGGTTGCCGAAGCCTATCAAATTGAACACAATCCCGAACTTGCGGCGCGGCGTTTGGCATTATTGGGGGGGGCTTCTGCACAAGAAACTGTGCAGGATGCTTTGCTTTCGGCAACCCAAGCAAATTCCCGTGATGTGGATTTGCAGCGCATTCGCAACCTTGAAAATGCGTTGCAGAATTATAATTCTCCTTCTATGAATACGCCTCCGGTAAAGAAAACTCCATGAACAAGCCTAGAGATGTGGAACAAAGAAAACCATGGTACTTATTGACAGGCATCATTCTGGGTGTTTTATTTGGATTGGGTTATGCCTGGTGGGTATCACCGGTAGAATATGTGGATACCCCTCCGTCCTCTTTGCGAAATGACTTTAAAGATCAATATCGTGTGCTGATAGCTTTAAGTTACGCGGTTAACGGTGATCTGGTAAAAGCTAAAGAGAGGCTTGCTCTCCTTGATGTTGATGACCATAACAAACCGAAAGATAAAGCAACTACGATTGCCTTATCCTCCAATAAACTGGTAGCCCAGGCACAACAAGCTGTGGCTGAAGGGAAACCGGAGACGGAAACAAAGGCACTGGGTATGCTTGCGGCTGCGCTGGGGCAACGCCCAACTCCTGCCCCAAGCTTGACCTCTATTCAAAGTTCCACTCCTTCTTTGACCCCAAGCGATGTCTCTCAAGCTACGCCGATTCCTGACACAGAAGTACCCAGTACACAGGTGCCGACATTGTCCGAAAGCGAATCCGCGACACCGACACCAGCGGAGAGAATTTCCTCGGCTGAGCTAACTCCGCCAGTAACGAAAGTCAACACAGAAATTGCTGTTATCCCTTCTGTAACAATGACTCAAGGTCAGTCATTCATTCCTTTGCCAAGTACAACGCCGAGTTTGACCCCTGCCCCATCCTATGTGCTTAAGTCGAAAAAGCTAATTTGTGATCCGGGTCTCAAGAAACCGATGATTCAAATCCAGGTTGCCGATGCATCGCAAAAGCCGATTACTGGTGTTCAGGTATTAATTAATTGGCAGGGGGGACAGGATACATTCATAACTGGTCTAAAACCGGATATTGGCTTAGGCTATGCTGATTTTTCACTCATACCCAAAACCGTTTATTCTCTTCGATTAATGGGGAGTGAGGAATTAATTAATGATCTCAAAATAGAGGAATGTGAGACCAGCCGCCAGGAGCGTTATGGAGGAACATGGTTGTTGACCTTTGCTCCTCCATAAAGGAATCGTCAAGGTTGATTCCAGTCATTACCTAGCACAATTGCCATATCAACGGGACTTTTCGGATCAAACTTACTCAGTACCATATTGGGATTTATTTTCATAAACCTCTGAATGTATGAAATTGTGTAGGGGCTGCCGGTGTAATCGATGATTGTGGAAACCGATGCAGCCTGCCCTGCATCACCTGTTTGAGCAACATTCAAACCTAATGAGGTGAGATAAGGTCCCGTTTTTTCTGCTTTACCAGAACCAGGGGTTCCATTGAGTACGGCAATTTTGGCATGTTCTGCCTGAACGGCTACTTCGAGTCCCTGTTTGAAAATGGGGCTGTTTGACGTACTGCTGGCAAAAATCTGATCGCGTAAAAGGCGGATTTGCTCTGGGCGTGGTTTAAGGACAGATTGTCCACTCATATCCATGAATACAACCTGGTCTTTACCAATCGTTCCTTTTTGTATTTTTGTTAGCGGAATATCCTTAGCCAGCCAGCCTAATTGCATGGCTTCATCAAACGTCATGTTGGTATGGACACCGCTGGCGATTTTTTGATATAACTTGGGGGCTTCAGTGAATAGAGTTCCTAATTTGTCGAATTGTAACATTCTGTCTCGAATAGCGAAAATGACTTGCTGCTGTCTTAATGACCGGTCAAAATCACCGCCTTGACCATAACGTTGGCGAGCATAAGCCAGAGCCAATTCACCATCCATGTTATATTTACCCGGTTTTAATACCTTTACACTTTTATCCCCGAGGACTTTTTTACCGGTTTTTTTGTTGGTGGTCAATTCATCGCGTCCGAGCATATCAACTTTTATTTCTTGCGAAACAGTCACTTTAATGCCGCCGATGGCGTCAATAAAGGTAACAAATGCGCTGAAATCAACTTGTGCCTGATATTGAATCGGTATACCTAGTAAAGCTTCTACTGTTTTGGCTGCCATCTTGGAACCACCGCCGGGCAATTTGGACCCTTCTCCAAGAGAGTATGCAACGTTGATCCGGTCGTTTTTGTAGCCAGGGATGGTAACCCATAAGTCGCGTGGAATGGATATCATTCCTGCGGTTTTCGCAAGCGGGTCAAACGTTAGCAAAATCATTGTATCACTGCGCGACGGACCTTCGTTTGCTTGCCAATCACGATAATCCAAACCCAAAACCAGGATGCTGACGCGCGTAGCGCTGTCCCAGGCTGGTGGCGCATTGACTTCAGGAGGTGGCATGGTGGGTACAATTTGCTGGGCTGGTGATTGTTCCCCAGGTTGTTTTGGCGCAGGGGTTGGAGCATTTTCCTTAATCACAATCCCGGGCAATTTGGTTATATTCCAGGATTGTGTACCATTTCGGATGATAATAAAAATCACAATTCCAGCAGCCAGTCCAATCAATAGAATGACTGCCATAAATATGATTCTCTTAATGTTGAAATTCGTATTTCCCATATTTTTACCTCGCAAACATTATACCATAAGCCTATCTTAGGGTAAAATTAGCTCTGGTTTACTAACCAATTCTTAACATCAACATGGATCATGGTTATTTATGTCTTTAATCACGGCTTCTGACCTTCGTAAATCCTACGGGGTGAACGATATCTTTCGCAATCTATCATTGAATATTCCCTCACACGCCCGAATTGCTTTGGTGGGACCGAATGGTGTGGGTAAGACCACCTTGTTAAAAATCTTGATTGGGCAGGACACATCCAGCGAAGGAAAGCTCCATCGTGCCCGTGATTTAAAAATCGGTTATTTGCCTCAGGAGCGTGGAACATGGGGAGATGAACTAGTAGATACTGACCGTACACTATGGGATGAATGTCTATCGGTTTTTAGCGATTTGCGTTCCCTGGAAGACGAGATGAATCAACTCAGCCATCGTTTGGCGGATACTGCTTCTTCCGGTGGTTTGGATGAACAGCTTGAAATATATGGTAAGTTGCAGCATGAGTTTGAACATCGGGGTGGGTATACGTATCCTACTCGAATACGCCAGGTTCTTTCGGGATTGGGATTTTCTGAGCAAGATTACCAACAACCCATTATCCACCTGTCATTAGGACAAAGGACGCGGGTCGCGATGGTGCGTCTTTTGTTGTCAGCGCCTGATTTACTTATATTGGATGAGCCGACAAATCATTTGGATATCAAAGCAGTCGAATGGCTTGAAAGTTATCTTAGCCAATGGGAAGGGGCTGCATTGGTTGTTTCACATGACCGATATTTTTTAGATAAAGTATGCAATGTAGTGTGGGAGATGAGTGCGGGAATTATTGAGGTGTATCGTGGGAATTATAGTTCATATCTTCAGACACGTGAACAGCGCTGGGAAGAACGCCGGCAGAACTTCTTTGCCGAGAAAGAACGACTGGAGAAAGAATTGGATTATGTGCGCCGTAATATTGCAGCTCAGAATGTAACTCAGGCAAAAGGAAAATTGCGCCGGATCAGCCGAATTATTGAGGCGATTGAGCAGATTGGTTTTGAAGCAGTTCTCACAAAACAGTGGGCACGTGTTAGCCAAGAAGTAAGCACATCCATCAGTATGATGAGTGTGGACGAAGCTACGCGCCGCCTGGCTGGGCTGCGCGATCCTTATTCTGGACATCAGCCTTTGGAGATTAACCTTGCTCTACGTTCTTGGGAGCGCAGCGGCGATATCGTTCTTAGATCGAAAAATTTGGTTGTTGGGTATCCAGAACATCCATTATTTACTGCCCCGGATTTGGAATTGCGCCGTTTAGAATGTGCGGCTTTGATAGGAGCAAATGGAATCGGTAAAACTACATTCCTCAAGACGATTCTGGGACGGATTTCTCCTCTTTCTGGAGAAGTATCCCTGGGTTCCAGTCTGCGAATTGGATATTTTGCACAAGCGCATGAAGATTTGCATGGTGATTTTACCCTTTTTCAGGAGATTGAAGCTGCCGCTCCTACCATGCTTCATGAGCAAATTCGAAAATATTTGGGTCGTTATCTTTTTAGCGGTGATGAAGTCTTCAAACCGGTCAAATCTCTATCGGGTGGTGAGCGCGGCCGCTTGGCTTTGGCAAAGCTAGCACTCGAAAATGCCAATTTGTTGTTATTGGATGAACCAACCAATCATCTGGATATACCTGCCCAAGAAATTCTTCAATCCGTTTTATCTGAATTTCAGGGGACGATCTTGCTTGTATCGCATGATCGTTATTTGATTAACCAATTGGCTACCCAAATCTGGGAAATTAAGGCAGATGAATCGAATAACAGGCAGGGATATTTTGACGTATTTCGTGGAACGTATGCCGAATACCGTGAAATGGAAGTACGTAAAGATCAGGCGATATCTCTTGAGCAGAGAAGTTCAACGATTTCCATACCAACGGGCGGATCGTTAAAGACAGAGAAGAATCGCTTGCAGACCCAGCAGCGCCGCCGGACAGCGCGTCTGGATGAATTGGAAAATGAGATTGCCGTACTTGAAGCACAAGTCAACGATCTGACAGTACAATTAGAAAATCCCCCGTTGGACTATGCTGAAGTTCACCGCCTTGGAGAAAGTTTTATGCAATCTCAGCAGGCATTGGATGTTCTTTACGCGGAGTGGGAAATCCTCAGTAATGAGAATTAATTAGATCGGCGTTCTTTTACACTATAGATTATAATAAAATGGACTTCAAATTTTGGCTGTTTTTTGATTCTTGGATCACGCTATGGTGAAAACTTATGTTTGATCAGAACAACGCAAATTTCCCAACAGAGTATATCCCGAATGCGGATATTTTATTAGTCGATGATGCTCCAGTAAATCTACACCTATTAACCCGTATGTTGAGCCAGCAAGGATTTTCCTTACGGTCTGCTTCCAACGGTGTTTTGGCTTTAAAGGCAGTGGAAGAAAAGACGCCTGACCTGATTCTTTTGGATATCCAGATGCCAGAGATGGATGGATTTGAGGTGTGTCGCCGTCTGAAAGCGGACATGAAGACATATCATATACCGGTCATATTTATCAGTGCGTTGGAAGCTACCGAAGAAAAAATGAATGCATTCGATGTTGGAGGCGTGGATTATATATCTAAGCCTTTTCAAGTGCAGGAAGTTCTGGCGCGAGTTGAAACACATCTTAAGCTCTATTATTTCCAGAAACAACTTCAGGAAGCGAATGCGATCCTGGAAAAAAAGGTTGCTGAAAGGACGAGTGATCTGGAATATATAAACCTATCATTGCAATCCCAAATAACCGAACGGATGCAGGCTGAACAGGCTTTAAGAGAAAGCGAGGAGAGATACGCACTCGCTGTACAGGGTTCGAACGATGGCATCTGGGATTGGGACCTGCGTAACGAGCAGATTTACTTCTCGCCGCGCTGGAAGGCAATTTTAGGATACGAAGACCAGGAAATAAAACATAGTAATGATGAATGGTTCAACAGAGTTGATCCTTATGATCTTACTAGACTGCGGACAAGTATCCTTAACCATTTAGAAGGAGATTCTCCTTTTCTAGTAGAAGAATACCGTATGCTGCATAAAGATAGGACATATCGTCATGTTCTGACACGTGGACTGGCGATCCGGGATGATTCTGGTAAGGCATACCGTATCGTTGGTTCACAGACGGATATTACCTATCGAAAGCGGATTGAAGAACAATTACAGCAAGATGCTTTTTATGATAATCTGACTGCTCTTCCAAATCGGGTCTTGTTTTTGGACCGCTTGTCCAGTTCTATTAAGTTGGCGCAAGAACATCAAGATTATGAATACTCCGTTGTCATTATGGACATTGACCAGTTTAAGCGGGTTAATGAAGTTTATGGTCATCAAATAGCAGACCTTCTTCTGGTAGAAATTAGTTTTATGGTTAAGCAATTAATCCGCCCGGTAGACACGGCTGCTAGAATAGGCGAAGATGAGTTTGGTGTGTTGTTGGAGAATGTTTCTTCAGTAGAAAACGTCAATCGCTTTATTGGACAAATACAGGAGCAATTAGCGGCGCCTGTGGACATTGAAGGTTATGAAGTTGCGGTGTCCCTTAGTTTTGGTGTTGTGCTGGGAGTAAATGCAGCCCGCTTGCGTTTTTCACCCTACACCCAGTCAGATGAGGTTTTGCGCGACGCCGAAACTGCTATTCAACAAGCTAAAAAGATGAACGAAAGAAAGAAATGGGTTATCTTCGGTTATGACGATCGGAATACGGCGGTCGTTAATCTGGAATTGGAATCTGAACTACATCACGCAATTGAGAATCAAGATGAAATTGAAGTATATTACCAACCAGTTGTTATGTTGGAAACAGGTAGAATTTCTGGTTTTGAAGCGCTGGTTCGTTGGAACCATCCCCAGCGAGGATTGATTTTCCCCGATCATTTTATTCCTCTGGCAGAAGCTATGGGAATGATTGTATCTTTGGATCGTCTGGTGATACAGAAGTCGTTTAAACAGATCAGCCTCTGGCAGAAAAAACACCACACTTTTCCCCCTATGAGTATCAGTATTAATTTATCTGGTCGTACTGTAAAAGAGCCAGATCTAGTGGACTTTATTCTTAAAACAAAAAATGAAACTGGAATGGATTTGCGTGGTTCGAGCCTTGAAATTTCCGAAACGCTGCTGAATGATATTCCAGAAGATGTTTCGAGGAGCTTGGCACAATTACGGAAGCAAGGGATGCACATACTTGCGGATGATTTTGGGATTGGTTATTCCTCGTTGAATTCCTTGCATCTATTACCGGTCGATGGAATTAAGATTGAACGCTCAATTATTGAAGGGGCAATTGAGAAGCAAAGTTATGAAAAAATGCTGCAAACCATCTTCCTTCTAGCGCATGAATTGGGTTTGAATGCGGTTGTAAAAGGTATTGAAACTACCGATATGCTGGCTTTAATTAGAGGGTGGGAATGCAGATATGGACAGGGATTTCTGTTCACAAAAGCTGTTTCTTACAATGAGGCAGAAAAATTATTGGAAGATGATATTAAGAATAATGGACTCTATCGCTGGTCTGATAATTCTTGAACTTGGAGAGTGAATAATGAGCGTTAAGATAACACCAAAAACACTTTTTTTGCAAGACGATTTAACGTCTGTTGACCTTGAACATTACCGCCAGTCAGGCATTGTGGCAGTGGATTGTGAAATGACGGGATTGAATCCTCATCGGGATGTGCTTTGTTTGGTGCAAATGTGCAGTGCAGACGGTTATGTACGTCTTGTGAAGACTCATGATTGGCGAGAATCTGCCGGATTGAAAGCGTTTTTTCAGGATGCGCAGGTTCTTAAAATATTTCATTTTGCAATCATGGATTGCGGTTTTATTCTTAAGTCTCTTGGGGTAGAAGTGCAGAATGTATTCTGTACGAAAATCGCAAGCAAGTTGGCTCGTACTTATACAGGAGAGCATAGTCTGATGAGTTTGGTAAAAGAACTTATGGGGGTAGAAATGAACAAATCTGAACAGTCCACATTTTGGCTTTCGGATAAATTGACAGAGAAACAATTATCCTATGCAGCCCATGACGTAACCTATCTGATTGAGGCGCGTGAACTTTTATTGGCGATGTTGCATAAGAAAGGGGATTTGCCAACTGGTATTTCATACATTGAACTTAACCAGTATTGCCAGAATTTCATTCCTACGCTGGTTCAGTTATGGATAAATGGCTGGGATTTCGGCAGAGAAGAAAAATCTGCACTGGCAATATTCGGGCGATAAATAATTGAGGTAGGCATGTCCACTCCCTTTACACGTTCAATGCGTTCATTGCGTTTAGATCGTTTCACACTCTCTCTGATCGGCTTGATTGCAAGCGTAACACTTTTATCAGCCTGGATCATCTGGTTTTTTCTAGCGCGTATTTCAATGTATGAGATCAGCACTGATCTTCAGATTACAAAAAATGGAGAAATTGAAGCGAACTATCCGGTAAAGGCAAAAGAACGAATCCAGGCAGGACAGATGGCACTTCTACATGTGGAACAAAAGCTACCGGTTGAAGGAAATACCCAAAATGGTGGTACAGAAAAAACAACTTCTATTAAAGCAATGGTAATGAAAGTGGATTCCAGTCGTACAGGTGGTCAAATTGTCGTGAATCTTGCTCCTCTGGAAGACACTTTCTATACGATCTTTATACAGGGAGACCCATCCCCCAAAAATACGAAAACGCGTCTTGAGGTTGAGGTCGAAAGTATTTCTCCATTTATTCTGGTGCAGCGGGCTTCAAAACAATATATGAATGCTTCGCCGGCGACTCCTAATCCTCAAGGACCCAATGACTGAACTGATACAAGAGCGGCGTTTCTTCGTGCCAGAAGTCGTCCAAACATCGGCAATGGATTGCGGTCCAGCATCCTTGAAGGCACTCTTGGAAGGATTCGGCATATCAGTTAGTTATGGGCGTTTGCGTGAGGCTTGCCAGACAAATGTTGATGGTACATCCATTGATACGATGGAAGATGTAGCCAACCAATTGGGGCTGGAATCCGAACAGATCATGGTTCCGCTCGATCATCTCTTAATTTCTTCAGCAGGCACTTTACCGGCGATTGTCGTAATTCGGCTCGCCAACGGGTTGACGCACTTCGTCGTTATCTGGAGTTTGCATGGTCGTTTCTTGCAGGTGATGGATCCAGGTACCGGTCGGCGTTGGCCCACCCGACAGCGATTTTTGCAGGATGTCTATGTGCATACCTATCCGGTGCCAGCAGAAGGCTGGCGAGAATGGGCAGGTAGCAATGGATTCATAGAACCTCTTGAGCAGCGATTAACTGAAATGCGGTTGCAGTCTGAGCAAATTAAATCTCTCATCGACAGTGCTGCTCAGGACAATAGCTGGCGTTCACTGGCAGCCTTGGATGCTTCAACCCGGATGGTGGATAGTCTGGTGCGTGGTCGTGGGATAGAACGTGGGTTGGAAGCTACCAAAGTGATTGATCGTTTTTATGTACGCGGTATTGAACAGGCGAGACTGGCGGAAGAATGGCATCTCGAAATGAGTGAAGAAGGAAAAACTATTGCTCAGTCATTAGGTATGGCAATTCCACCTCCGTATTGGTCTGTTCAACCATTATCCGACATGGTCACTCCAGAAAATCCAGAACTGGTACTGCATATGCGAGGTGCGGTGCTGGTAAGAGTTGTCGGAACGCGAAAAGCTCGCCTTTCTTCTGAAAGAAAGCCTTTACCGGTTGAGCTTGATGGGGAAATCCAGGTGTTTGAGGAAGAAGAAATTGCTGCACCGCAACCTCTATCGCCAGAGCTTATTGCCGCATTGGAAGAAAAACCGGTCAAGCCGGCGCAAGAGATGTTCAATATGTTACGTCAGGATGGGCTTTTTTCCCCTATAATGGTCGTATTTGCTCTAATAATGGCGACCGCTGGTGTCCTTATTGAGGCAACTTTATTGCAGGGTATTCTGGCAGTTGGAAACATGTTTTCTCATTTTGGGCAGAGGACATTGGCGATAGGAATGTTCTTCGCTTTCTTCGTGCTGATGGCTGGCTTGGAATTGCCAATATCAACTACGGTAATGCGTATCGGGCGGCGGCTCGAGACGCGTATGCGCATCGCTTTTTTGGAAAAGCTACCTAAGCTGAGCGATCGTTATTTTCACAGCCGCCTAATCTCAGATATGACCCAACGCGCCCATGAATTGCGTATGTTACGTACGCTGCCGGAAATGGGAGTAACTTTTTTACGTACTTTTTTTCAGTTGATTTTTACGACGATTGGGATCATCTGGCTGGATCCGATCAGTGCACCTCTATCTATTATAGCAACCAGTTTTTTTATTTTCCTGACCATTGCCACGAAGCCATTTCTGGATGAGCGTGATTTACGTGCCCGTACTCATTTAGGTGCACTTGACCGTTTTTACCTGGATTCGCTTTTAGGTTTGATTCCTATCCGTACCCATGGGGCTGAGCGTGCTATGCGCCGTGAACATGAGAATTTATTAGTTGAGTGGGTGCATGCCAGTCTGGAATCTTTGGAGATCGGGCGGATCATCCAGGCGGTTAGTGCTGTCAGCTATTCCATTTTTGCAGTGTGGATTCTTTTTAATTTCATTTCCCAAGGAGGAAATACGCAAGGAATCCTGCTCTTATTTTATTGGACATTGAATTTGCCTTCTCTAGGACAAAACCTGGTCTTGCTGGTACAGCAATACCCGATGCAGCGTAATTCCATGCTGCGTGTTTTGGAACCTCTGACCGCTCCAGATGAAGACGCCGATTTTGGGGAAACATCCTCTGCTGGAGAGGACATCCAAGTAGAGGACAATCTGGCAGATGGTGCCCTGGAACCAACGCATCCTCAGTCTGCTAATGCGGTCCAAATCAAATTCAAGGATGTGAGCGTGGTTGCCAGCGGACATACCATCCTGGAAGATGTTAACCTTATCATTCACGCTGGCGAGCATGTAGCTATCGTTGGTCCTTCTGGAGCAGGCAAATCCAGTTTGGTCAGTCTCTTACTTGGATGGCATCGAGCTGCGTCTGGTAAAATTTGGATTGATAATGAGCAGCTTACCGGTAAACGGCTGCGAGCCTTGCGTCAGGAGATAACCTGGGTGGATCCAGCAGTTCAGATATGGAATCGATCTCTGTTGGAAAACCTATTATACGGTACGCACAACCGTTCTGCTGCCCTGATTCAGGATGTAATAGAGCAGGCGGATTTATTTGAAATTCTTTCGAAATTACCCGATGGTATGCAAACTGCTCTTGGCGAAAGCGGCGGGTTGGTTTCTGGCGGCGAAGGACAGCGTGTTCGTTTGGGACGAGCGATGTTGCGCAAGTCTGCCCGCCTGGTGATTCTGGATGAACCGTTCCGCGGCTTGGATCGTGAAAAACGACGGAAATTACTTGCGATGGCGCGCCAGTATTGGCACTCTGCCACTCTGATTTGTGTTACTCATGATGTGAGTGAAACCCAGACCTTTGAGCGTGTATTGGTCATAGAAAATGGTCATGTGGCAGAAGACGATTTACCGGCTACTCTTTTGGAGAATCCTGATTCACGTTATCGCGCACTCATGGAAGCTGAAGAAGCGGTACGAGTTGGACTTTGGGCAAGCAGCGGTTGGCGGCGTCTTTGGCTGGAAAATGGACAATTGAAGGAAACCGAATGATTTTTGTTTTTGTTGGATGTTCTTAGGAGATTTGAGATGACAACCTTTATTACTGTAGCCAATCAAAAAGGCGGGGTTGGTAAAACGACCACTGCCGTGAATCTCGCCCACGGTTTGGCATTACGCGGCAGTAAGGTGCTGCTGGTTGACCTGGATCCTCAAGGGCAGTGTGCGGCATTGTTAGGGTTTGAGCAGGCATCCGAAGCTTTTAATTTGTTAGTGTCGGAAATGCCGCCGCAGAAAGTGATTCGATATACGGAACGCGAAGGATTGTACATTATTCTTGGAGATAAAAAAACCGCCATCGCTCAGGCAGTCTTGACCGTTCAACGCACACCGATTTCATTTGTCCATAGTGTACTTCAACCGGCTGGAGAAGACGGATACGATTATGTGGTTTTGGATACCGCTCCCAGTGCGGGTGATCTTCAATCCCAGGCTTTATGGGCTTCAAATCTGGTTTTGATACCCTGTGCGACTGACTTTCTGGCGACCGACGGCGTTTTCAGCATTCTGGATACCTTAAAATCCCTGGAGAAGGAGCATCAGTGGAAAGGTAAAGTTGTGGGAATTGTACCCACCTTTTATGACGATGTTACCCGTGAGACCAAAGCTACTACCCAGGATTTAAAGAAACATTTCAATGACTTATTACTTTCTCCGATCCACCGAGCGACGGTATTAAGAGAATGTGCTGCTGAAGGGAAAACCATCTTTGAGCAAGCCAGCTCCAGTCGTTCGGCAAAGGAATACGGTTATCTTGTCGAACATATATGGCAGGCAACCCGGTGACCTCTGAATTAGATCCATTAACCTGGCATGTCTCGCGCTTGGGCGAGCTTATTGAAGTGCTAGCCCAAAAGGGTAGGCTCTATCCCAAGGCAAAGGAAATTCCACCCGTGCCAGAGCAGCTCTGGCACGCGGATAGCGAAGATCTGGGACGATGGTTGGATTCGGCTGCCAGCGGTATGGGATTAGAGGTAGAGCCAATTGATGCAGTTTATACCGATGTCGAGGAAATGGTTCGTAACGCCGCACCTGCCATATTAAAATTGCCCCGTGATATTGTTTCCACCACTCAAATGGTTTTAGGGGAGGAGAATGACAGTTTATATCTGGCACTGGTTGGATGTGGAAAAAGTAAAGTGTCTATCCTCCGACCGGATGGCGCTGTTCGCAAGATAGCGGTGGAGAAACTACGCCATTGGTTGTGTTACAACAATGAAGCCCCTTTCTCAGAATCGTTGGATGAGCTTCTCACAGAAACGGAGGTACCGGAAGAACGCCGTGATCGCGTTCGCAAAGCTATCTTACGCGAACAACTTTCGGCTGTGAAGATAGATTCAGGTTGGATGCTGCGCCAATCTCCCGGCATGAATCTTTGGGATCAGATGCGCACGCAGCGTTTATATAAACCGTTGATCATCTTGCTTTTATCCCAATTTGGACAGCAAACGGTTGGAATTTTATCCTGGTGGTTGATTGGTATGGGAGTGTTTCAAGGGCACTTTGAATGGGCGTGGTTGTGGGCGTGGGCTTTGGTGTTATTTACAACGATTCCTCTCCAGCTATTAACATCTCAGGTTCAAAATCAAATTTCTATTGGGACAGGCGCTATCTTCAAACAGCGACTTTTATATGGTGTATTGAAGCTCGAACCAGAAGAGATTCGAGATCAGGGCGCAGGTCAATTTCTGAGCCGGGTGATGGAATCATCGGCAGTGGAAATGCTGGCTCTGAGCGGTGGTTTTCTCGCGGTAATGGCAGTCATGCAGCTTGGATGGGCGGGTTGGGTTTTATCACAAGGGGCTGGGGGTGCGCTGCATATGCTCTTGTTGTTTATATGGGTGTTGGTGGCTTTTGTCTCAGGCTGGCGGTTCTATCGCAGTATCCTTGATTGGACGGATGCATATCGCAACATGACCAATGAATTGGTGGAGGGGATGGTTGGTCACCGGACTCGTCTGGCACAGCAAGACTACAACCACTGGCATGATGAGGAAGATGCTCGTCTCGACCGTTATTTGCAATTGACCGTACACCAGTCGGGTATTTCTATGCAGTTGGGATTTATCCCACGCGGTTGGATGATATTGGGTATGGTTGGGATTGCCCTGCCACTCATCGCCGCACCAGAATCTATTCCGGCATTGGCAATCAGCCTGGGTGGTGTGATGCTGGCATCGCAGGCATTTACGAGTTTCATCACTGGTGTGCAAAGTATCTCGTCTCTGTTAGTGTCTATGGAACAGATTCGCCCACTGCTCCAGGCATCGTCACGCCCGCGGGATAGCCAACCGGTGGTGATAACAAAGGATTCGGTGGACGGAGTTGAGAAAGAGACTAAAGAAGTCATTCTCTTGACGCGCGATATTAATTTCCGTTACCGCTCGCATGGCAGACTAGTCTTGCGAGATTGTTCACTGGCAGTCCGTACGGGAGATCGGATCTTGTTGGAGGGTCCGTCCGGTGGCGGAAAATCCACCCTGGCTTCAGTCCTGGCAGGGCTGCGTGTACCAGAATCTGGACTGCTTTTGTTGCATGGTTACGACCAAAAGACCTTAGGACGTGAAGGATGGCAGCGCCGGGTTGTATCTGCACCCCAGTTTCAGGAAAATCATGTCTTCACGGGAACATTTGCTTTTAACTTACTGATGGGGCGCCGTTGGCCTCCTTATCCAGTAGATTTGCAGGAAGCCGAAGAGATTTGTCATGAATTGGGATTAGGGGAATTGCTGGAACGTATGCCTTCCAAATTCCAGCAGATGGTGGGAGAGAGCGGCTGGCAGCTTTCCCATGGCGAACAGAGCCGTCTATTCATTGCCCGGGCTCTATTACAAAATTCAGATGTGATCATTCTGGACGAAAGTTTTGGGGCGCTTGATCCTGAGAACTTAAAACGGGCAATGCAGTGTGTCCTGAATCGAGCCAAAACCTTAATCGTGATTGCTCATCCATAAAATAAGTGTACAGGAAAGATATTCTAAGGTAAAATGGGATTGTTATAAAGAATTTGTTACTGGTTGAATTGACAAATTATCTGCCGTTTAGTACAATGCAAGCAGCAGGCAAAAAACTATGATGCTCGATCAAGCCCTTGATTTTATTTCAATAACCGCCTGGGTGGTTGCAGGAATATGGACGCTGTTCTATATTTGGCGTTCTTTACAACAATCCGGTCTCAGTG
>Ga0194063_10001082_pt1 | contig 18305 bp, 15 predicted proteins | sample SepL3720m_MetaG_FD_155459 | JGI IMG/M metagenome (GOLD analysis project Ga0194063, IMG submission 155459) | Anoxic zone freshwater microbial communities from boreal shield lake in IISD Experimental Lakes Area, Ontario, Canada - Sep2016-L373-20m | ecosystem: Environmental > Aquatic > Freshwater... | reverse complement strand
GCACTATCGAAAAAGTCGGTTCACAGGCGAAGGGGCTCGCCGTCGGCGACCGCGTCGGGCTCGGCTGGTTTGCGGGCAGCTGCCTCGCCTGCCAACCCTGCCTTTCGGGTAGACAGCAACTCTGTTCCCACGCCGAACAGACTATCGTCGGCCGCCACGGCGGATTCGCTGACCGCGTACGCGCGGATTGGGAATGGGCCATCAAGCTGCCCAAGGAGCTCGACCCCGCCAGCTCCGGCCCACTGTTCTGCGGTGGCATCACCGTTTTTGCACCGATCATTGACTTTGGCGTCAAGCCCACCGACCGCGTCGGAGTGATTGGCATTGGCGGACTGGGACACCTCGCGCTGCAGTTTTTGAACAAGTGGGGCTGCGAAGTAACGGCCTTCACCTCCAGCGAATCCAAGGCCGACGAGGCACGTAAACTCGGTGCCCACCACGTCGTCGGCACCCGCGACAAGGATGATCTCGCCAAACTCGCCGGCACTTTTGATTTCATCCTCGTCACCGTCAATGTCCCGCTCGACTGGGCTTCGTACATCGCCGCACTCGCGCCCGATGGCCGCCTCCACTTTGTCGGCGCCGTGTTAGAACCCGTGCCTGTCGCCGCGTTTTCCTTGATCGGCGGCCGCAAGTCCATCTCTGGCTCGCCGCTCGGTTCGCCCGCCACCGTCGCGAAGATGCTCGATTTCTGCGCCCGCCACCAGATCGCCCCCGTCACCGAAACCTTCGCCATGAAAGACGTGAATGCCGCGCTCGACCACCTCCGCTCGGGCAAAGCGCGCCACCGGATCGTTCTGAAAAACTAGCCGAAGACGGTCACTATTTGTCTTTTTCAATGAACTTGTCGTGGCCTGTCTTTTTCATCTCCTTGATCGACTCGACGATCTTAGCCACCTCCGCGATGTTTCCCGAGAGGAAGGCTTCTTCGACATCGCAGAATACCGCGAATACCTTGGCCATCATTTTGCGGTATTCCAGCGAAGCCTTGGCCTTCTCCGGGCCATCGGGCATTTGCTCAATCAATTCGGGGACTTCTGCAGCGGCTTTGAGGGCCGCTTGTTGAGCTGCACGCGCTTCAGCCGCGCCTTTGACGGGATCGGTCTCACGGCGTAAGGCCTTGAACGCGTCGTTCATGGACTCCATCTGCTTGGCCAATACGCTGTGTTCTTCGGCCATGGCAGGCATCAGCAAGGGCCCCATCGCGACGATCCCGAATAAGAGTAATTTTTTCATGCGCCAAGATTTCAACAGGAGCCATGGGGTTTACCAATCTCAAAGATGAGATCCTTGAAATTGGTAAACCCATAAAGAAGCCCACGCGCATCAGCATTCAAGGCGAACATCGAATGTTGGGCTTTTTGCCTCAGTGCTGCGGTTTTGATAAGTTGGACTGTTTAAGCTACCGCTCCCGCCGTTCTCCTGCCCTTCGCGGAAGTGGCGCGATCGGGTTCACTTCAGTCGTAGTGGATCGCGGCGGTTGCTTGGCCCGTGCGAATCTCTGGATGGTGAATTTCGCCGCCGAGTTTTGCCGTCAACGCCATGCAGCCGAAGGCGATCAGAGCGACGCCTGTGACGATCGAAAAGGAAAGTGTTGAAATCGAGCGAGCACCGCGGGCGAGGAAGAGGGAGCCCAAGGCCAAGACTCCGACCAGCAGCGTCGCCGCGAGCGCGATGGAAGCCGCCGCTTCGTGCTGCTCGATCAATGCCTTGGAAATGTCTGGCAGCTTCTCGACAATTTCTTCGGCAGGCTCCCCGGTCAGGTATGCTGGAATGGCGAAGCTGCCAGACGCCACACAAAGCCAGAAGCCGACGCGCACAGTGACACCACTGTGAATGAAACGACCCACGATCAACACCCCAAGGCCCCAAAAAAGTCCGAGGACAGGAAGGTGATTGATCGCCAAATGGAAATGTGCCGCATTCATGGTTTTTTCGGGGTTGCGCCGGCTCTCGCATTTACAAAACGCGAATGTCGACTGTTTGTCGGATTTCTAACGAATCCATGTCAGTCATAACACAGATCGAATAGAGATACAACTTTCAAGGCTACGATATGGTGGAAAGCCTTTCAGGGTGGGGCGCCACTTCCTTTTAGGCGCAATTTTACTGCGAAGTGATTCAAGTTGCCTTATTTTATAAAACCTACAGGTCCCCCCAGCCACTTCTACTTGAGGAGGGCATCAACCCTGAAAAGTATGAGAACTCAAAAATTTGGAACTGAAACGTGGGGCAACGCCGACGTTTGTCGCTGTTAAATGGGCTTTAGATCCATGCTGTTCCATGATTTGAAGCTGCGAGGCCAAGCCATCATCAACCCCGACTGGGGGCCGGTCTATAACAGCATTTTCGATCTCTACGCGACTTGGGGCGTCAATGACCCGTTGCAGATCAATGTCGACACGTTTGAGGTTAAATTCACCAAAGAATACGAAGTCTCCCCCAAGGAAATCGTGACGCTGGAGCGCTCGCTGCTGATCAACTAGCTGTCACCCGGACAAATCACCGGTCTCTGGGTCAATGGCAAAAAAGTCGCCGGTTCTTGGAATTGCGAACTGGGCATCTACGCCGCCGACATTCAGGAGGAGTTCACCGCGACCGACGTACCCGATGTCTGGGGAGTCAGCATCATCCCGACTTACAACATCACCGACAAACTGCAGTTGGTGACAGGCTATCAGTGGGCGACTGCGATCAAAACAACGGCATCGAGTATGCCAAAATGCAGGATGATGCGAACGACGGCGGCGAATACAACGGATGGACCTGGACCTCTGGCTTACGCTTGTTTTTCTAGGCCATCGTTGCAGTAAATCCTCGGCGACATCCCGCGGCCTCAGAACCTCTCAACTAGAAGCCTGCAATGATAGATGAAAATTCTCCGGCTGCGAGATCGTCATCCAGCCGCCCAGACGCTGACGTTCGGAAAGAACGACACCCTGAGACGAATTGACAAAATATGGATGTGGACATAATATGTCCACATGAAAACGGTAACGGTCAGAGATCTCCGCAATAACTTTGCGAAAGTTGAAACGTGGCTCGGCGAGGGCGAGGAAATCCAGATCGAAAAGCGCGGCAAGCCGATTGGATTTTTATCGGCCACCCCGAAGTCTGGGAACAACAGAGCAAGCAGGCCGGACTGGGCGGCTCGGCGCACGGCGATTTGGGGTGATCGAATTTTTTCTAACGAAGAGGTGCGTGCGATGCGCGAAGCCGAACTGGAAGGAGAAGAAGGATGAGCATCTATCCTGATACATCGATGCTTTGTGCGATGTATCGTGAACAGGATAACTCGCGGCGCGCCGATGAGTGGGTGGACGTTTGCCTAGATTCTTTGCCCGTTTCGACTTTGCTGTTGCTGGAGTTTCGGCAGTCGGTTCGTTTTCAGATGCGGCTGTTCGGAAAGGATCGCAGCAAGGGTTTTTCGAAAAACGAAGGCGCGGCGGTGCTGCGTCTGTTACAGTCCGATCTGACGAACGGAGTGTTGACGATGGTCTCGCCCGACTGGGCAGATGTTCATCGGATCGCCGAAGACCTCAGCTTCAAGTACACTGAAACAGAAGGCCATCGTTTTGCCGATATCCTGCACGTCGCCACAGCCATCCATCTTGGCGCTGAGCAATTTTTCACGTTTGACCTGAATCAAAAGCGCTTGGCCGAGGCGGAGGGAATGATCGTTCCTGAGTGAAAATTGCTTCCTCCCGTTGATGCGGAACTCGGTGATATCGACGGGCCCCATCGATACAAATAAGCCCCGACTCGCAGGACGCGGGTCGGGGCTTGGATTGGACCGATGAGGCCTGACGGGAGTTAGTTAGGCTGTCGCCACGTCCTCTTCGTCGATGATGACTTCCGAAACTGGAAGGATCGGCTCGGGTTCCTCGACGGTGAACTCGAACTCCGCCTCGCGGTGGTGATAGAAGCCCGTTCCGGCAGGAATGAGGTGACCCATGATTACATTTTCCTTGAAGCCGCTGAGGTAGTCGACGCGGCCCAAGGTCGCGGCTTCGGTCAGGACACGGGTGGTGTCTTGGAAGGAAGCAGCGGAGATGAACGAGTCGGTTTCCAGCGAGGCCTTGGTGATGCCGAGGAGTACCGGCTCACCTTCGGCGGGCTTGCCACCGTTGGCAACGATCTCGGCGTTGATGCGCTTGAAGTTCGAGCGGTCGACTTGGTCACCCCAGAGGAATTGATCGGCATCGCCTGGCTCGGTGATTTTCACCTTGCGGAGCATTTGACGAACGATGACTTCGATGTGCTTGTCATTGATTTCCACGCCTTGGACGCGGTAAACGGACTGCACTTCGTTGACCAAGTGTTCTTGGAGCTCTTGGGCGCCGCAAGCTTCGAGCAAGTCTTCCGGAGACACGGGGCCTTCTGTGATTTGGTCGCCGCGCTTCACTTGGTCGCCTTCAGTGACGACGATGTGTTTGCCCATCGGGACCAAGTGGTCGATTTGCTCGCCGGTTTCGGCGTGAGTGACGATGACCTTTTTCTTGCCGCGAACATTGCCGCCAAAGGAAACCGAGCCTTCGATCTTGGCGATGACGCAGGAATCCTTAGGCTTACGAGCTTCGAAAAGCTCGGCCACCCGTGGCAGACCACCGGTGATGTCCTTGGTGCGGGCAACCTTACGCGGAGTCTTGGCGATCTGCGTACCGGCCGTGATGACTTGACCTTCCTTGACGGAAAGGTGGGCGCCGACGGGAATTGAGTAGCTGGCTTTGACTTCGCCGGTCTTCGGATCAATAAGAACAACCTGTGGATGGAGGTCTTCTTTGTGTTCCGTGACGACCATGCCCTTCTTGCCGGTTTCCTTGTCCGTCTCGTTGGAGACGGTGATGCCGGAGATCATGTCGCGGAGCTCAACCTTACCGTTTTTCTCGGTAAGAATTGGCACGTTGTATGGATCCCAGGTGACCACGGTGTCGCCCTTCTTGACGTCTTCGCCGTCCTTCACCGAAATGATGGAACCGATGACAATATTGTGGCTTTCGAGCTCGAGGCCGGCCTTGTCGCGGATGGAGATGGTGCTGTTCTTGTTGAGAACGACCCAGTGACCACCGACGTCTTGGACGGTGCGCATGTCCTTGTAGACAATGCGACCGGTGTTTTTGACCTTGATGATTGGCTGCTTGAACGTCGCGGCGGCAACACCACCCACGTGGAAGGTCCGCATGGTGAGCTGCGTGCCGGGTTCACCGATCGACTGAGCGGCGATGATACCGACGGCTTCACCGATCTTAACGGGAAGTCCCGTCGCGAGGTTGAGGCCATAGCAGTTGGCACAACAACCACGTTCCGCTTCGCAAGTAAGAACCGAACGGATCTTGAGCTTGAGAACGCCGATGCGCTCGATGCTTTTGGCTTGGACCTCATTGATGACGTCGTCGACTTCAACCAAGATACCGCCAGTGACAGGATCTTTGATTTGTTCGCACGAGACACGACCGTAAATCCGGGTTGGGAGTGAGGCGGTTTCTTCGTCGCCATCATAGATGGCAGCGACGGTGATGCCGTTCGCGGTTCCGCAATCCTGCTTGAAGACGATCACGTCTTGGGCGACGTCGACCAGCTTACGAGTCATGTAACCCGAGTCGGCGGTTTTCAGAGCGGTGTCGGAGAGACCCTTACGAGCTCCGTGAGTGGAGATGAAGTATTCCAGCACCGTAAGGCCTTCGCGGAAGTTGGAAATAATCGGGCGTTCGATGATTTCGCCGGATGGCTTGGCCATCAGACCGCGCATACCGCCGAGCTGTTTGATCTGGGACTTGTTACCCCGTGCACCAGAATCGACCATCATGAAGAGTGGCGATGCCTTTTTCTTGCCTTCGTTGTGCTCGATCTTGCGATAGAGCGCGTTGGCGATGGTGTCGGTGGCTTGGGTCCAGACGTCGACGACCTTCTGGTAGCGCTCGCCGTCGGTGATGACGCCGTTGCGGTACTGTTTGGTAACTTTTTCGACCTCTTCGTAAGCCTTGGCGATGACCTCTGGCTTTTCCTCGGGGATGACCATGTCGACGATACCAATGGAGGTACCCGAACGGGTTGCTTCGCGGAAACCGAGGTTTTTGAGCTGGTCGAGAACCTCAACGGTCTTCGGCTTGCCAGAAACCTGATAGCAGCGCCAGATGATGTCGCCGATTTGCTTCTTGCCGACGTTGTTGTTGATGAAACCGACGCCTTCAGGCCAGATTTCATTGAAACGAACGCGACCCGGAGTGGTTTCGATGATCTTACCTTGGCGCAGGGCTTGCTCCAGCGGGGTGAGCTCCTTGCGGTCCTTGGCGGTGAGATCTTCACCCTTGTAGCCAAAGACGCTGTCTTTGCCATGGTCAGGGTTGCGGATGCGGATCCACTGGTGATAGTCGATCTTGTCGGCAGCGAGTGCGAACTCGACTTCCGAAGCGCTTTCGAAAAGTGGCAAGTGCTCCTCTTTTTCGCGATCCTTCTGGGTGCGAATGCCTGCCCATGTCAGGTAATACGTGCCGAGAATGATGTCCTGAGTCGGAACCGTCACGGGACGACCCGAAGCAGGCGAGAAGATGTTGTTAGGCGCGAGCATCAGCTGGCGGCACTCCATCTGGGCCTCGATCGAAAGCGGAACGTGGACGGCCATTTGGTCACCGTCGAAGTCGGCGTTATAAGCCGTACAAACGAGTGGGTGAACGCGGATGGCTTCACCTTCGATCAATTTCGGCTCGAAGGCTTGGATCGAAAGACGGTGAAGGGTCGGCGCGCGGTTGAGTAGGATCGGGTGACCCTTGGTGACTTCCGCGAGGATGTCCCACACTTCGGTGGTCTTGCGATCGATCATCTTCTTGGCCGAGCGCACGGTGTGGCAATAGCCAAGCTCCTTGAGGCGGCGGATGATGAATGGTTCGAACAAGGTGAGCGCCATCTTCTTGGGAAGACCGCACTGGCCGAGCTTGAGATCGGGACCGACGACGATGACGGAACGACCGGAGTAGTCGACGCGCTTGCCGAGAAGGTTCTGACGGAAACGACCACCCTTACCCTTGAGCATGTCGCTGAGGGATTTGAGCGGACGGTTGCCAGCACCCGTGACAGCGCGGCCGTGGCGACCGTTGTCGAAGAGGGCGTCGACCGCTTCTTGTAACATCCGCTTTTCGTTGCGGATGATGACCTCTGGAGTTTTGAGCAGCAGAAGGTTCTTGAGGCGGTTGTTGCGGTTGATGACGCGACGATAGAGGTCGTTGAGGTCGGAAGTGGCGAAACGACCGCCTTCGAGTGGCACCAGCGGACGAAGGTCTGGCGGGATCACAGGAAGAACAGTTTGAATCATCCACTCAGGACGCGAACGCGATTGCAGGAAACCCTGCGTGATCTTCAGACGCTTCGAGAGCTTCTTCTTGTTCTGCTTGGAACGGGTCGTTCCGAGTTCTTCTTCAAGTCTCACGATCAGGCTTGGCAGATCGCACTGACGGAGCAGTTCCATGATCGCCGCAGCACCCATGCTGGCTTGGAAGGATCCGTCGCCGTAGGTGTCTTCGGCTTCGCGAAGTTCGTTTTCCGTGAGGAGTTGGCCGACTTCGAGGGCGGTGTTGCCCTGTTCGGTCACGACGTAGTCTTCGTAATAAATGACGCGCTCCAACTGACGGGCGCTCATGTCTAGCATGAGACCGATGCGGGAAGGCATGCACTTATAGAACCAGATGTGCGAAACTGGCACGGCCAGTTCGATGTGGCCCATGCGCTCGCGACGAACGCGGCTGAGGGTCACCTCGACGCCGCAACGGTCGCAGATCACGCCCTTGTGTTTGATGCGCTTGTATTTACCGCAGGCACATTCCCAGTCACGGGTAGGTCCGAAGATGCGCTCGCAGAAGAGACCGCCCTTTTCGGGTTTGAAGGTCCGGTAGTTGATCGTCTCCGGGTTTTTCACTTCGCCCTTGGACCAAGAGCGAATGATTTCCGGTGATGCTACGGTAATAGAGACTTGATCGAAGGCCTCTGGGCGCTCGTCCACGCTAAATAGTTCGCGAAGGTTAGTATCGACACTCATGTTGTTAAAACGGTTTAGGTCAGGTTTGGGGTTCGCGTTAGAGATTACAGGGTAAGATCATCCAAGGAGTAGTCATCCAAGCCGCCGGTCATGCCGGAGCCATGGGTAGAGCCCTTGCGACCCGGACGAACGTCGAGGCCGAGGGATTGCATTTCCTTGATGAGAACGTTGAACGATTCAGGCGTTCCGGCTTCGAGGTTATTGTCGCCTTTGACAATCGCTTCGTAGATCCGGGTGCGGCCTTGCACGTCGTCCGATTTGACGGTGAGGAGCTCTTGAAGAGTGTAAGCGGCGCCGTAAGCTTCGAGCGCCCAAACTTCCATTTCCCCAAAACGCTGACCACCGTACTGCGCCTTACCACCGAGCGGCTGCTGGGTGACGAGCGAGTATGGACCGACGGCACGAGCGTGAATCTTGTCGGCAACCAAGTGACCGAGTTTCAAGATGTAGATCATGCCCACCACGACTGGGTTGTGGAAGGCTTCGCCAGTGCGACCGTCATAGAGGGTCGATTTGCCACCGGTGGTACCGTCTTTGCCGTCGCCGATCCAAGTGTAACCGCGGCCTTCTTTTTCGCCGGGCTTGCGCTCGCGAAGATTGCCGTTGTCACCGATGAATTTGACACCATCGACTTGCTTAGCCTTGGACATGAAGTCCCAGATGACTTCTTCCTTGATGCCGTCGAAAATCGGGGTGGCAACCTTGAAACCGAGCGCCTTGGCAGCAACTCCGAGGTGGGTTTCAAGCACCTGACCGACGTTCATCCGTGATGGCACGCCAAGCGGGTTGAGGCAGATATCGACCGGAGTACCGTCCGACAGGTAAGGCATGTCTTCCTCGGGAACAATCGTTGCTACAACGCCCTTATTTCCGTGACGACCGGCCATTTTGTCACCCACGGAGAGTTTCCGTTTGGCGGCAATGAAGACCTTCACTTCCTTGATGACGCCTGGATCGACTTCATCGCCGGATTCCAGCGAGTCGAGTTTGCGCTCGCGCTCGGTGTCGAGTTCTTGGAAGCGCCCTTCGAAGGAGGTGATGATTTCCAGAATCTTGTTACGGATCGGGGAAGGATCGATTTCGATGTGATCGTGGACCGAAGCCAGCTTGCGAAGCAGGGTCTTGGTGATCTTGCGGTTCGCAGGGATGATGATTTCACCGGTCTGCGCGTTGACGACGTCGAGTGGGATTTTTTCACCCAGCAAGATGTCAGAGAGGCGCTCGGTGAGGTCATCCGTGAGCTTGTCCGCTTTCTTTTTGTGCTCATCGCTGATCTTCTTGAGCGTCTTCTTGAGCTCAACGGGATCAACTTTTTCAGCCCGCTTTTTGGCAAAGCCGCTTTGCGAAACACGAACGTCTTGGACGATTCCTACGCAGCCGGATGGCACGCGGAGGGAAGTGTCTTTCACGTCGGCTGCCTTTTCACCGAAGATGGCGCGAAGGAGGCGCTCTTCAGGAGCCAGCTCGGTTTCGGACTTCGGAGTGATCTTACCGACAAGAATGTCGCCAGGCTTCACTTCAGCACCGATGCGGATGATCCCGTCGTGGTCGAGGTTGCGGAGTGCATCTTCGCCAACGTTTGGAATGTCGCGGGTAATTTCTTCAGGTCCGAGCTTGGTGTCGCGAGCTGCCACGTCGAATTCCGAAATGTGGATCGAGGTGTAAACGTCGTCTTTGACCACGCGCTCGGAGATGACGATAGCATCTTCGAAGTTGTAGCCGTTCCAAGGCATGAACGCGACGAGAACGTTACGACCGATGGCGAGTTCGCCGTCTTCGGTGTTCGGTCCGTCAGCGAGAACTTGGCCCTTCTTGATCTTCTGGCCTTTCTTGACGATTGGCTTCTGGTTGATGCAGGTGCCGGCGTTGGAACGCATGAACTTCCGCAGAGGATAGGCCATGATGCCCTTCTCCACATTGGTTCTGACGGACTCGGCGTCACTCAGGAACTTCTCTTCCGAAACAGGCAGGGTGCCGTCTGGAGTCGTGACAATGATTTCCGCAGTCGCAGCGGCAACAATGCCGTCGGCTTCAGAGACCACCACCGCACGGGAATCGCGGGCAGCCTTGCCTTCGAGACCGGTGCCGACGAGCGGCGACTCGGAAACGAGCAGCGGTACGCCTTGGCGTTGCATGTTGGAACCCATGAGCGCACGGTTGGCGTCATCGTGTTCGAGGAACGGGATCAGACCGGCAGCCACGGAAACGAGCTGCTTGGGCGAGACGTCCATGTAGTTCACTTCCGTTGGAAGTGCTTCAATGAACTCTCCGCCTTTTTCACGGGCGGTGATTCGCTCCGTCTGGAAAGCACCTTTTTTGTCGATCGGATTGTTGGCTTGGGCGATGAGGAAGTTTTCCTCTTGGTCGGCCGTCAGGTATTCGATTTCGTTGGTGACCTTGGAGTTCACCACGCGGCGATAAGGAGTTTCGATGAAGCCGAACTCGTTGATGCGAGCATAGGTACACATCGAGTTGATGAGACCGATGTTCGGACCTTCGGGGGTTTCGATCGGGCAGATCCGGCCGTAGTGAGATGGATGAACGTCGCGGACTTCGAAGCCAGCACGGTCACGATTGAGACCGCCAGGTCCAAGCGCGGAGAGACGACGCTTGTGCGTCAACTCGGCGAGTGGGTTGGTTTGGTCCATGAACTGCGAGAGCTGCGAGCGGCCGAAGAAATCACGCACGACGGCGGAAAGCGCCTTCGGATTGATCAGCTTCTGCGGCGTCATGCCTTCGATGTTCACGTCGAACAAAGTCATGCGCTCTTTGACCAAACGCTCCGTCCGGGCAAGACCGACGCGGCACTGGTTGGCAAGGAGTTCACCCACCGCACGAACGCGGCGCGAGCCAAGGTGGTCGATGTCGTCGATGACACCGTCGCCTTTTTTCAGCTTGAGGATGTAACGGACGGCCGCGAGGAAATCCTCGGGAACCATGATCCGCTGATCGGAATCCACTTGGATGCCGAGCTTTTGGTTGATCTTGTAACGACCCACGCGAGTGAGGTCATACTTCTTCGCATCGAAGAACAAACGCTTCAGCAAAGCACGAGCGTTGGCAGCCGTTGGCGGATCGCCAGGGCGGAGTTTGCGGTAGATGTCCTTGAGCGCAGATTCTTCGTCCTTCGCTGGATCCTTGCGGAGCGACTTGAGCAGAATTTCGTCTTCACGACCGTCGATGACTTCGACAGCCTTGTGGCCGAGAGCCAGCAATTGGCGGACGATGCCGATGGTGAGCGGCTCATAGGCCTTTGCCACGGTCAGTTCGCCATCGAGGATGTCTTCGAACGGCACTTTGTGGCCGAGTTCGCCTTCGTCCATCGCCTCGCTGAGAGGAAGTGACTCTGGGGAATAGAAGTGGCTGACGATGTCGCGGTCCGTCGGGTAGCCGAGCACGCGCAGGAACGTGGTCGCAAGGAATTTGCGACGGCGACGACGACGGTCGAGATAGACGTAAAGTAGATCGTTAGTGTCAAACTGCACTTCGAGCCATGAACCGCGGTCAGGAATGATGCGGAACGAGTGAAGCAGTTTGCCGTTAAGGTGCTGCGAGGTTTCGAAGCAGATACCTGGCGAACGGTGAAGCTGGGAAACGATGACACGCTCAGCACCGTTGATGATGAAAGTACCACGGCGGGTCATCATCGGCAGTTCGCCCATGTAGACGCGCTCTTTCTTGGTGCCCGTCTCGTCTTTCAGCTTAAACGTCACATAAAGTGCCGCACTGAAACTCTCACTGTTGCGCAGCGAGTCGAGTGAGGTGATCTTTGGATCTTCGATGTCGTAAGTGACGAAATCGAGTTCGATCGCATCGTCGTAGCTTTTGATGGGGAAAACCTCACGGAAAACCGCTTGGAGGCCCGCATCAGCTCGCTCGCTAGGGAGCACTTCCTTCTGAAGGAACTCATCGTAGGACCGGCTCTGAACCTCAATGAGGTTAGGCGGTTCGATGACTTCTTCGAATTTCCCGAAATAGAGACGTTCTGCCATGGCGTTAGGTGGTATTCTTTCTTACAAATTGAGCCCGAGCCGCGAACGGTCTCAGGCAGGGGTGGATCAAGCGATGAAAAGTTGTGTCGGAATCGGCGCGAAAACCTGTTTCAAGTGCTAGAGTCTCGCGTCGGTTACGACAGAAAATCCCGAGGCAGATCTCTCTGCCCCGGGACTAATCTGAAAGGTGTTATTTGAGTTCGATTTTGGCACCAGCCTCTTCGAGCTTCTTCTTGGCAGCTTCAGCAGCATCCTTGGCAACGCCTTCGAGGATTTTCGCTGGAGCAGCTTCGACGAGCTTCTTGGCATCTGCAAGACCGAGACCTGGAGCAACTTCGCGCACTGCCTTAATGACAGCGATCTTGTTGGCACCACAGTCGGTGATGACGACGTCGAATTCAGTCTTCTCTTCGACCGCTTCAGCAACAGCAGCTGGACCGGCAACGCCGACAGGTGCGGCAGCGGATACGCCCCAAGTTTCTTCGAGTTGTTTGACGAGTGCGACAGCTTCCAAGACGGTAAGTTTGCCGAGTTCTTCTACGAGTGTTTCAATATTAGCCATTTTTTGTATTCTCCTTGTTCGGTGTCGTCGCCCCCAGAGCTTCTGGGGATTTCAAGGTAACTGCTGTTACCCCGACGAGGAACCATTGTGGGTTCAAGAGACAACGGGAGCCGCTGCCTCCATCATATCAGATTGTTTGTTATTCAGCGGTTGGCGCTTCTGCCTCAGCAGCTGGAGCTTCTTCTGCCACGGGGGCAGCTTCGGCTTCGGTGGCTGGAGCTTCTTCTACCACGGGGGCAGCTTCGGCTTCGGCAGCTGGAGCTTCGGATTCTGCAACTGGAGCCTCTGGGGCTTTTTCAGCAGAATCGTCGCCATCTGGGCTGAATTTGTTTTGGATGACGCGAGCGATGCGAGTAGCAGGCTCGAGGATGGTGGCCAAGAGTTGCGAGAGAACTGCTTCGCGGGAAGGGATATCAGCGATGGACTGCAGCGCTGCAGCATCGAGTACGGCATTACCAAGAATGCCAACCTTCATCTCGGGCTTCTTGAATTCCTTTTCGAAATTCTTGATAGCCTTCGCTGCGGCGAACACTTCGTTGTCGCCCATGACATAAGCCATTTGACCGACGAGGTCGGCACCGATGTCGGGCAGGCCGGCTTCGGTCAATGCTTTGCGCATGTAGCTGTTCTTGGCGACGGTGCAGCTAGCACCACCTGCGCCAAGACGATTGCGGAGTTCCGTGAATTGCTGCACGGTAAGGCCGGTGTAATCGATGACGATCAGGTAAGGGGACGCGTTGACGCGATCCAACAGGCCGTTGATGATGATTTTCTTATCGGGATTCATATGCGTTGGCGGACCGTGGATTAAGCAGAAGTTTTGCTGTAGGTGCTGGCTTCCAGAGGAATGCCGGGGAGCATCGAAGCGGCGAGAGTCACGGCTTGGATGTAGTTGCCCTTGGCGGAGGCTGGCTTGGCGCGAACCACGCTGTCGACGAATGCGCGGGCATTCTCTTCGAGCTGCGAAGATTCAAAGGAGGACTTGCCGATCGAACCCGAAACGTTGCCGTTTTTGTCGAGCTTGAAATCAACGCGTCCGGCTTTCACTTCGCGCACTGCTTTCGCGGTGTCATCGGTGACGGTGCCAGTCTTCGGGTTCGGCATCAGGCCGCGTGGTCCGAGGACCCGGGCGATTTTCCGAACTTCCGTCATCGCATCAGGAGTCGCGATGGCCGAATCGAAATCCGTGAAACCTTCTTGAACGCGCTTGATGAGGTCTTCGTAACCGACGTGCTCAGCACCTGCGGCGATGGCTGCCTCAGCAGCTGCGCCTTGGGCGAAGACGACGACGCGGACGTTTCTGCCGGTGCCGTGTGGCAGCGAGACAGAGCCGCGGACCATTTGGTCGCTCTTCCGTGGGTCCACGCCGAGGTGGAACGAAAGGGTCACGGTTGGGGTGAACTTGGGCGCCGGGAATGTCTTCACGGTGCTGATTGCGTCAGTCAGCGAGTAGTTCTTGCCAACTTGGACAAGAGCGACTGCCTGTTTATAGCGTTTGCTGCGGTGTTTTGCCATTTTCGTAGTAGTTTGCAGTTCGGTCGGAAATCGCGAGACGCGCTTCCCTCCTGCGGGTGCCGGAAACCTCAGTAAGGCCTCCGACTGAGAATATTACATGCCTTCGATTTCCAGACCCATTTGACGGGCCGTTCCAGCGAGGATGCGGGCGGCGGCCTCGGGATCCTTGGTGTTGAGGTCGGGCATCTTGATTTTGACGACCTCCATCAGCTGAGCCTTGGTGATCTTGCCAACCTTGATCTTGTTCGCCTCTTTCGAGCCGGAAGCAAGACCTGCGATCTTCTTGAGAAGATTGCCGGCAGGTGGCTTTTTGGTGATAAAGGAAAAGGACTTGTCCTTATAAACCGAAATCACAACCGGAAGCACGTCGCCGACTTGGTTTTGAGTTGCAGCGTTGAATTCCTTACAGAACGCCATGATGTTGACACCTGCCTGACCGAGGGCTGGGCCGACTGGAGGTGATGGATTGGCGGCTCCTGCTTTGATTTGGAGCTTGATGATTTTGACGACTTCCTTGGCCATATTAAATGCGGTTTATCTTACGGGAGAGGGGTGATTGTTTATTCTAGAGTGCAGGTCGAGACATTTATTCTCTTTCGACCTGCCAATATTCGAGTTCGACGGGTGTGCTGCGGCCGAAGATGGTCACAGACACACGAAGTTTGCCACGTTCCGGGTCGATTTCTTCGACCACGCCATTCTGACTTTGGAACGGGCCGTCGGCCACCTTGACGGTGTCGCCAACTTCGAAACTGATAGCGGGGCGAGCGCTTTCCTGACGCTCGCTGATTTGCGAGAGCATCGCCTCCACCTCGCGTGGACGCATCGGCGCGGGACGATCCTTGGTGCCCGCAAAACCGATCACGCCGTCCATCTCCTTGATGAAAAACCAGGTCTTCTCGACGAGCTGGTTATCCTCGGTGGCGAGGTTCATGTTGACGATGATGTAGCCGGGGAAGAATTTCTTCTTCGTCTCGGTCTTTTTGCCACGGCGGATTTCCGACACCATCTCGGTTGGCACCAGGACCTCGCGGATGTATTCGGTCATCCCTTCGGCCTCAGCCGTGCGGGCGATCCGGTCGCGAACTTTGCCTTCTTGACCCGAAAGTACTTGGACAACGTACCACTGATCACGGAATGATTTGGATTCTGACATGAAGGAAAGGTCGGAGATTAAAGAAAAAAGCGGTGGACGAATCAATGGCCGAAGCTCTTAAACAAGAACCCGGTTAGATCGTTGAGGAAACCCACAATCAACACGTGGGCAAAGTCCCAGAATTGCACGAAGCCAGCCAGCAGGACCATGGCGATCAGGACCACGATGGTCGAATCAACAAGTTCTTTATATTTCTTCAGGCCCTTGCTCTTAGGATCGGACTCCCAGGGCCAGCTCGCTTTACGGAGCTCGCCTTTTACTTCGCCCAAGAAATTTGAGATTTTCGAAAACATGATGTCGATTGACTGATAACTGAAAGGAAAATGGCACGCCAGGGGGGACTCGAACCCACAACATTCGGTTTTGGAGACCGACGCTCTACCAATTGAACTACTGACGTTTTGAGGCGAATCGGGGGCACCCCGGGTGAGCGAGGTGCCCCAATTCTAGCATTTAAAGTACCACACGAATGCGGAACTCAAAAGCCTCTTTGCTTAAACTTACTTGATGATTTCGCCCACGCGACCTGCACCAACGGTACGGCCACCTTCGCGGATAGCGAAGCGCATGGTAGGCTCCATGGCGATTGGGGTGATCAACTCAACTTCGAGGTTGATGTTGTCACCTGGCATCACCATTTCGACACCTTCTGGAAGCTTGATGCTGCCAGTCACGTCCGTGGTACGGAAGTAGAACTGCGGGCGATAGTTCGAGAAGAACGGGGTGTGGCGTCCGCCTTCTTCTTTCGAAAGAACGTAGATCTCGGACTTGAAGATCGTGTGGCCCTTGACGGTACCAACCTTGGCGATGACTTGGCCACGCTCCACTTGGTCCTTCTTGAGACCGCGGACCAGCAGACCGACGTTGTCACCGGCGCGACCTTCGTCGAGCAACTTACGGAACATTTCGATGTCCGTCACGGTGGTCTTCTGGGTGTCGCGGATGCCGACGATTTCGACTTCTTCCATCTTCTTGACGATACCGCGTTCGACACGGCCGGTGCAAACCGTTCCACGACCTTCGATCGAGAACACGTCTTCGATCGGCATGAGGAAGGTTTTGTCGATTGGACGCTCAGGCTCTGGGATGTAGGAATCCACAGCGTCCATGAGTTTCATGATGTTTTCCATTTGGGCAACATCGCCGTCGAGGGCGGCCTTGGCCGAGCCCTTGACGATTGGAATGTCGTCGCCTGGGAATTCGTACATCGAAAGGAGGTCGCGGACTTCCATTTCGACGAGTTCAAGGAGTTCTTCGTCATCCACAAGGTCGCACTTGTTCATGAAGACCACGAGAGCAGGAACACCCACTTGGCGTGCAAGGAGGATGTGCTCGCGGGTTTGTGGCATTGGGCCGTCCGCAGCGGAAACAACGAGGATACCGCCGTCCATTTGGGCCGCACCGGTGATCATGTTTTTCACGTAGTCGGCGTGTCCTGGGCAGTCAACGTGCGCATAGTGGCGCTTGACGGTTTCGTACTCGACGTGAGCCGTGTTGATGGTGATACCGCGCTCGCGCTCTTCAGGGGCTGCGTCGATGTCGGCGTAGCTCTTCTTTTGGGCGAGACCCTTTTCAGCAAGCGTGTTGGTGATTGCTGCAGTGAGGGTGGTTTTGCCGTGGTCAACGTGACCGATAGTTCCGATGTTAACGTGCGGCTTGTTGCGCTGGAATGATTCTTTAGCCATGGTGGTTGTTGGTTTGCGTGAGACAGTTGAGATTTTTCGTGATTGCCCTGGAGCTCGCGGGGGGAATTGAACCCCCGACCTCATCCTTACCAAGGATGCGCTCTACCCCTGAGCTACGCGAGCAATCTGATGTTGTAATGCTCTTCCTTCGACCCGACAAAAACACCGCGTCCGATCTCTTTTTGAGAGGAGATTAGGCGCGGCGCCCCTGACTTGTTGTGGGGAAGAACGGCCGGACCTTAGCAAAGTCGGTCAGTCTGTCAAAAAAAATATCGATGAAAAGGAAATTTATCAAAATCACCTGAAAATGTAAGCCTCAGGCGCTGGGAGCACTCGCTTCCGACAGCAACAAGGAGAGCCGGCGGATGGCTAGGCACGCGCCGTTCTCTGGATTTACGTCCACGATCACGCCGCATAGGCGCACCGCGCCCTTAGCGACGGGGAAGCGAGTCGGCAGCCCGGATTTGAAGCGCCAAACCACCGACTCAATACTGCGCCCGAGAATGGATTCCTCTGGGCCGCACATTCCCGCATCCGTCAAATAACCCGTGCCGCCGGGAAAAATCGTCTCGTCCGCCGTCTGCACGTGGGTGTGCGTGCCCACTACCAGCGAAACCTTGCCATCGAGCATCCGCCCCATGGCGATCTTTTCGCTCGTCGTTTCCGCGTGATAATCCAGCACGATCGTCGTCACGCCGTCGGCCCGCAGCCGCTCGACTTCCTTTTCGACCGCCAAATAGGGGTTTTCCAACGGCGGCTGGATGAACGAGCGGCCCTGCGCCTGAATCACCGCGATCCGCCCCTTCGCCGTTTCCAGCACCACGCTGCCGTTGCCAGGCGTGCCTTCAGGGTAGTTGATGGGCCGCAGCAAGCGCGGCTCCGACGGGATGTAATCCACGATTTCCTGCTGATCCCACACATGGTCGCCCGTGGTGATGACGGCCGCGCCGGCGCGCAGCAGGTCGATGGAAATCCGCAGCGTGATCCCCTTTCCGCCCGCCGAGTTTTCGCCGTTGACGATGATGAAGTCGATCCCTTCCGACTCCCTCAACTGCGGCAATTGCTCGATCACCGCCTTCCGCCCAGGCTCGCCGACAATATCCCCCAAAAATAAAATACGAATCGCAGACATGATAAATACTTGGTCGGAAATCGCTCGTTCCTCAAGAAAGCTTAACCTTCCTTGGCCTTCCGACAATCCTATTTCCTGAATGAGCTCCAAGTTCCGCCGCCCTCGCCCAAGGCCTCGCCACCCACTACACCGCCGCCAGAAAGCAACGCTGAAGCATCGTTCGTATGAGTCCCGGGCTTCAGCCGGTCTTCGTGCAGCAGCGAAGACCGGCTGAAGCGCGGAACTACATGCGAT
>Ga0194063_10001080_pt1 | contig 18308 bp, 12 predicted proteins | sample SepL3720m_MetaG_FD_155459 | JGI IMG/M metagenome (GOLD analysis project Ga0194063, IMG submission 155459) | Anoxic zone freshwater microbial communities from boreal shield lake in IISD Experimental Lakes Area, Ontario, Canada - Sep2016-L373-20m | ecosystem: Environmental > Aquatic > Freshwater... | reverse complement strand
GTCACCGGTCCTTGGGACCTCGCCGGCGTGAAGGATTCGGGCGTCAAGTACAGCATCGATCCCGTCCCGTCGGCGGGCGGCGAGACGGCAGCCCCCTTCGTCGGGAACTACGGCGTCTACCAGAGTGCGCAAGCCGCCAATCCCTTGGCCGCAAGCCTGTTCCTGACCGACTTCATGACCAGCACTGACACCCAGGTCGCGATCTGGAAGCAGGCGCAGAACCCGCCGGCTCTCACTGCGGCTCTTGACGAGGTCTCGTCCGACCCTGACATGAAGGCGTTCGGCGCCATCGGTGCCACGGCTGTTGTCACCCCCGCCATCCCGGCGATGGACCAGGTATGGGGTCCTTGGGGTGAGACCGAAGTCGCCATCCTGAACGGACAGGGCGATCCAGTTGCGCTCTGGACCGCGATGGCGGACAAGATCAAGGCGGCTATCGCTAAGGGCTGACCTACAGTCGGGGAGGGTCGCGAGCAACAGGCGCCCTCCCCGACTGGTTGGCACGTCAATCAACAGCAGCGCTGGTCGGAACTGATTGGGGTATTCGCGTATGGCTACCACGGCCCCTCCTACCGCCGGCAGACCCGAGAGCGATCAGCGCGCGCCAGCCAGTGCACGGGTGCCGTGGACGGTCGTGGCGATCAAGATCGTTTCGATGGCGGTCGTGGATGGCCTAGGCGTCTTCTTGGTCCTTGCGTTCTCGGCATCGGGGCAGCCCATTTTGGCTGTCGTGTCCGTCGCCATTCTCATCGGCGTCAACATCGTCTACTTCCGGCGAGGCGGGTTGCCCGCCAAGTACCTCGTACCGGGCCTGATCTTCCTGGCGATCTTCCAGTTATTCGTGATCGGGTTCACGGTCTTCGTGTCCTTCACCAACTACGGCTTCGGGCACAACCTGGACAAGCCGGCCGCGGAGCAGCAACTCCTCACCAACTCTGTCACGCGGGTACCGGGCTCTGCTGCATATCCGGTGTCCGTGCTCTCGAAGCAGTCGACGCTCTACCTGCTGGCAACCTCTCCCTCCGGGGATGCATTGCTGGGCAGTGCCACACAGCCACTCGCGCCCGCACCTGATGCGACGTTCGACGCGGGCAAGGCTGTCAGCGTGCCGGGTTATCAGACGCTGACTCTGCGTGACCTCCTGGCACAGCAAAAGGCCGTTACCAATCTCGCCGTCCCGTTGTCCGGTGACGTCAACGATGGAGTCCTCAAGACCGCCGACGGAAGGCGGGCCTATGTCTACAAGAGTTCTCTGGTGTTCTCCGCCGACGGTGACTCCGTCACGGATTCATCGACGGGGACCGTGTACACCGACAACGGCGAGGGGAACTTCGAAGCGCCCGACGGGACGAAACTGGTACCGGGCTGGAAGGCGAACGTCGGGTTCTCGAACTACGTCACGGCGCTGGGCTCCACGGGGCAGGGCGACATCATCGGCGTCATCGCGTGGACGTTCGTGTTCGCCTTCTTCTCCGTCCTGCTCTCATTCACGTTGGGCACGTTCTTGGCACTTGTCTTCAATGACCCGCGGATGCGGGGCCGCAGGATCTACCGCCTCGTCATGATCCTTCCGTACGCATTCCCGATCTTTCTGTCCGGTCTTGTCTGGTCGGGCATGCTCAATACCCAGTTCGGCTTCGTCAACCAGGTGCTGTTTGGCGGCGACGCGATTCCTTGGCTGACCAACCCACAGTTGGCCCGCGTCAGCACGGTCCTGGTCAGCGTCTGGTTCGGATTCCCCTACTTCTTCCTCGTCTCCACTGGTGCACTGCAGGCAATCCCTGAAGACATTCAGCAGGCCGCGATTGTCGACGGGGCATCCCCCTGGCGACTCTTCCGGCACATCAACCTTCCGCTCCTGCTGGTCGCCACGTCCCCGCTGCTGATTGCGGCCTTTGCCTACAGCTTCAATGATTTCAGCACGATCTTCATGCTCACCGGCGGCGGGCCGTCGAATCCCTCATCGCCCATCAATGCTGGGGCGACGGACATCCTGATCACCGTTGTGTACAAACTCGCCTTTGTCGGTGGTTCGAAAGACTACGGGCTGGCCAGTGCATTCTCGGCGATCATCTTCATGATCGTTTCCGTCATCTCGATCGTGCTGTTCCGGCGGACGAAGTCGTTGGAGGAGATCTACTGATGACCACCTACCGCACCTATCAACGACGTGGCCCGGTCCAGTGGTTCCGTCAGACCGGCTGGCGGCACATCGTCGGACTAATCATGTCCGCCATTGCGGTGTTCCCGTTGCTCTATGTCCTGTCAACGTCCCTCGCCAAGAGCGGGACGTTGACAGGGTCGAATCAGTTGTTCGCCTCGATCACGTTCGACAACTACGTGAAACTCTTCAATGACCCGGGGCGGCCGTTCTTCCGCTGGTGGTGCAACACCCTCATCGTCAGCTCTGTCACATCCGCTGCGTCTGTCTTCTTGTGTGCGATGGCGGCATATGCGTTCTCCCGACTCCGTTTCGCCGGCCGCCGCGTCGGCCTTGGGACTCTTGTGATCACTCAGATGTTCCCGCAGTTCCTGGGTGTCATTTCGATCTTCCTGCTGTTGGGTGCCATCGGGGACGCTGTGCCGTGGCTTGGGCTGAACACGCTTCCGGGGCTCATCGCGGTCTATCTCGGCGGTGCGCTGGGCGTGAACACGTACCTCATGTACGGCTACTTCAACACGATCCCTAGAGAGATCGATGAGGCTGCCAAGATCGATGGCGCGGGCCATGCGCGGATCTTCTTCACGATCATCCTGCGGCTGGTGGCCCCCATCCTGGTCGTCATTGGAATGCTGGTCTACATCGGCGTGGCCGGGGAGTTCGTCATCGCCTCCGTCGTACTGAGCGACACTCAGATCCAGACGGCGCCGGTCGGCCTGTACAACATGATCTCCATGTTCCGCAATGACAATTGGGGGGTCTTCTGTGCGGGCGCGGTCCTGACGGCGCTGCCAGTGATGGCACTCTTCCTCTACACCCAGAAGTACATCGTCACCGGGCTGTTCGCAGGCAGCGGCAAGTAGGACCGCCCTGACGGATCAACGGGTCCGCTTGGCCGGCGTCTTGCGGGCTGTGAGGACACGGTCAAGGCGCTCTTCGGCCCACTTGATGTGCTCGAGCATCGATTGGCGCGCGCCCTCGGCATCGCGGTGAGCGATGCAGCGGTACACGGCCTCATGCTGCTGTTGAGGCACTTTTGACCCGGCACCGGGAATCTGACCCGTCAACTCCCTCTGGATCGCAATGGGCTGCTCGAGGATCTTGATCACATCGCGAAGAAGCGAGTTCTGGCCAAGTTCGGCCACTCGCGCGTGAAACTCGGCGTCGAGGAGCCTGAAGGCCTTCGGGTTCCTTTGTTCCGCGCGTGACCGCTCGATGAGTTCCCCGAGAGCGTCGAGATCCTCTTGCGCAGCCAGTTCGGCGGTGCGAGCCGCCAGTTCAGGCTCAATGGAACGTCGGAGGACGAGTACCTCGCGCAGGACCACGTCGCGATCCCCGTGCTCGAGACGGACCGAGAGAACGTCGGGATCGAACGTTCGCCACTCGGAACGGTCGAGCACTCTCGTGCCCAGACCGCGGCGGCTGATGAGCAGCCCCTTGTCCGCGAGCACCTTCGTGCCTTCGCGGACAACCGTCCGGCTCACGTCGAACTCTTGGCCAAGTTGCGTCTCCGTGGGGATGAGCGATCCCGCGGGGTAGCGGCCGGTGACGATGCGCACGGTCAGCTCCTGTGCAAACGGCATCCACATAGAATCGTGGTTCGCCATCGTGTCTCCCGTCTCAAGAGCGTCACACCGCTCGCACAGAGCCTAGAGCGCGAGGCGGCATCGATGGCGCAACCCTGTCCGAGTGTTCAGCTGTAGGTGGATGTCCGTGTGCTGACCCCCGAGCGCGTGCGGATGTCCGGCTGCAGGGCGGTGCCCAGGCCAGGCCCTGCGGGTGGGCTGATCTGGCCGTCCTTGATCGGTGGGAGTTCGGTAAGGAAGTCCTGATACCAGGTGCGCAGGCTCGCTCGCACGGTCTCTTGCATCAGGGCGTTCGGGACCGAGACCGACATGTGCGTCGCCGCAGTGAGAGCCACCGGACCCGTGCAGTCGTGAGGCGCGACCGAAAGGCCGTACGTCCCAGCGAGCGCCGCGATGCGTAGGCCGTGGGTTATTCCCCCACACCACACGAGGTCGACAGTTGCCACGTCGAGTGCCTTCTCTGCCAAAAGGGGGACGTAGCCGGCGAGGCCGGAGACAGTCTCACCGGCCGCGATCATTGTGCCGATGCCGCCAGCAACGTCGCGAACGCGAGCAAGGCCCCCAGGAACGTCGGCGCGTACGGGGTCTTCCACCCAGTAAGGCGCATAGGGCTCCAACGCCCGCACGATCGAAGAGGCCGCGGGAACCGTCCACAGCGCGTGCAGTTCGATCATGACGTCCATCTGATCGCCGACGACCTCGCGGATCCGGCGAATCGGCTCGAGACTTGCGCGCATCTGATCGTTCGTGATGCTCGCGCCTTGGGACATCTCCGCATAGGTGTCGAACGGCCAGATCTTCATTCCGGTAATGCCCTCGGAGAGCAGCTCCTCGGCGAGCCCTCCTGCATCGGACAGGAAGCGATCGAGGTCCTCCCACTGGCCGTCCAGGCCACGGCCATAGTTCTGGGTGGCCTGTCCGTCCCGTCGGACGTACTGGGAACCGGCACAGGTGTTATACGCGCGAATCGAATCTCGAGTGCGGCCGCCCATCAGATCGTGCAGGGGGGCTCCGGCTCGCTGCCCTGCGAGGTCCCACAACGCGACATCGACGGCCGAGCGTGCACGCGTCTCGATGCCGCTTCCCGCATACCCGACGTAGCCTTCGAGGGATCGATTCAGGGCCGTGATTCGGCTTGCATCCTGACCGAGGAGGAGGGGGGTGGCCACGGAGTGGATGTATGCCTCGACCGCCTCAGCCGCGTAGAAGGTCTCACCTAGTCCCACCAGGCCATCGCAATGCACCAGCACGAAGAGCAGGTTGGGGAAATCGGCATGTCGGATCGTCTCGACCCGTTCGATCCTCATCGCAGGTTGCCTCTCACAATCGGTCGTTCGCTCGTGTACTTCTGCAGCGCCTCTTCCACGATGTCCTCCAGGACGAACCCGGGTCCGTACGTGCGCGTGAGCACATCGGAGACAAGGCGGTCGAGGCGTTCATCGAGGTCCCCGGGAGCGGGTTGGGTGCTCTTGATGTGCTCGGCCATGGCGATCCCGGCCGCATCGTCATCCCCAGCGACGATCGCCGCGAACACTGCGCGACGGGTGTCAGCGCCGCTGTAACGGGTGCCACCGTCCGCGAGAGAACGAATCATCAACTCGAAGAGCATGGTGCTGATGGAGTCGAACATCGTGGACAGTACGGCGTTCTGAGAGGCGCGTGCGATCAGTGCGTGGAACGAAATGTCTGCGGCTGCGCACCTGGCCAGGCCGTCCGCACCTTCGAAGTCGTCGAGGGCTCGTGAGATCGCCGCGATATCGGACGGGGTGGCGCGACGGGCAGCGAGAGCGGCCGTCTGGGTCTCAAGTGCCGTGCGCGCTTCCACGAGGTCATCCGGAGTGGACTGCTTGGCAGCCAACACGCCCCGCATGGCTCGAGCGAGTTCGGCAGAGTTGGGGTCACGCGCGTAGGCACCCTTGCCGGGCACGATCTCGACGAGTCCTCGCTGTTCAAGACCGCGGAGCACCTCGCGGACGAGGGATCGCGATACCCCGAGGGATTCCGAGAGGGCACGCTCTGACGGGATGGGGTCGAGGGTCGCACGAGCCTTGGGGACCATCTCGAATTCGAGGAAATCAGCAAGCGAATCGCGGGTCCACATCCGGGACGTGTCAGTGGCCGTCGTCATCGACAAGCTCCTCCGGATCCAGCGGATACAGGCTGGCCCCGCCGTCCACGACGAGAGTGGAACCGGTCATGTAGGACGACATCGGTGAGCAGAGGAACACCAGGGCGTCTGCGACCGAATCTGGATCCTGCAACTGGCCCAGTGGCACGGCGCGTCGTGCACGCAGGCGGAAGTCGGGCTCCTCGTTCCACTGGTTCCGTGCCATGCCCACCCCGACGATTCCCGGTGCCAGCACGTTGGCGCGAATGCCATCGACGGCGAACTCGCGGGCAAACGACCGCGCCAAGGAACGAAGAGCCGCCTTGCTGGCGGAGTAGGGGGCGATACCGGGCCATGGCACGTCCTGCACCCACGAACTGACAAACACTAGGTTCCCGGAAGCGCCGGAGTTCTTCCACTCGCGCACCGCGGCCTGTGCCGTCAGGGCTGCAGCGACGACGTTCACCCGCAGTACGGCGTTGAAGTTCTCCGCAGACTGCTCGAGCAGTCCGCCAGTACGGACGATCCCGGCCAGCAGGATGACGTCCGTCAAGGGGCCGGCCGCCTCGATGGCCATAGCGAGTAACTGAGCGGCTTCCGCCTCATCGCTGCCATCGGCCTGCACGTACTGAAGGCGATCGTCATCCAGCAGCGCGCGAGCCTCATCTGCAGGGAGTATGTCATTGACCACGACCACGGCTCCGGCGCCAGCGAGCGCGCGCCCGGCGACGGCCCCGATTGCCCCGCAGCCTCCGGTAAGGAGGATACGGCGACCAGAAGCGAGCACAAGCACCTCCGTGAGCGTGGGCGCGCCTTGACAGGCGTAGGTCGTAACGACCAAGGTACACACATATTACTGGTCGGACCAGTATTACGTCATACTCACTAGGAGACCTTCGGTGACCCTCCAGCCCCGGCCAATCGCCCTTAGTTCCGAGTTCAGCGACCTTGTGGTTGACCTGGACCCGGCCACGGGTGCGCCGTTGCGACTGTCCTCGGGCGGTCACGCCCTCGACCTCCAGTGCGGAGTGCGCCTCGTCACCGAGGGGCGTGAGGTGCGTGCTGCCGCGGGCGGGCTCGACTACATCGACACGGTGGCTGTGGGAATCGCTCCTGACGGCGTGGGAAGTGTGCGCAATCAGGTCAAACTGAGATCTCGACGATTCACGGTGCCCGTGGCAACCAGTGACCCCGACCGCTGGTCTGCCTCATGGCACTACGAGTTCCAGGCTGAGTCGCCGCGCCTGTCGGTTGGCCTCGAGGTGATGTCGCATGCTGACGAAGCGATCTTGCGCAACATCGTGGTCGAGATCGTCCCGGTGCTGTCTGATGCCTCCCGATGGCGAGTCCAGGCACCCGGCAGCAAGGTGCGACCGAACCTCGGCCTCGGGGACCTCACGTATGAGACAACCGTGCAGACTGCTGCAGGAGTCGAAGCGTCCACGGGACTGGTGGTGTTCGAGAGTACGGATCCAGTCGTGTCCTTCCTCTACTGGCCGTTGTCGAAGACGAACTACGGAGAGACGGCGCTGGCTCCCCATGTCGAGGGTGCCTGCCTGACGTGGCTCACGGATGTCGCGGGAGTGCCGGGTGCGGGGGGTTCGCTGACTGCTTGGCCGCTTCAACTCGACCTCTTCGGCAGCGACTTCATGAGCATCCTGACGGATGTGCCGGCGATGCTTGCCAACGTTGGGATCACGAGTCCGAATGACCCGCCCTCCTGGGGAGCAGACGCCAACCTCTACGAGGTGCAAATCGGCTTCGGCGTGTTCCGGGCGGGTTACCAATACGCGCCCTATCCCACGGCGGAGGACCTGCTCCACGACCTCGGACGGATCCAGTCGCTCGGCTACACGGCACTTCAGATCATGCCGCGACAGCCCTACCCCAGTTACAACGTGCACGACTATGACGACATCACCACGAACTGGGGCGATGAGACGGTCCTGCGCCAGATCGTAGATGAGTGCCATGGGCATGGGATGCACGTCATCTTCGACATCCTCTTGCACGGTGTGATTGACGGCGAGGCGATGGATGCAGCTCTGGCAGCGATCGACTCAGGCCCCTACATCGATCGGCTCGACGAAGCGACACCGGACGTAACGACGCTCGAGCGCGACGAGATGCATTACTACCTTGTGGCCTGGACACGCCACGTGAAGGACTTCGAGTCCTATTGGCGGGGAGGGTCACCGCGACGACACGCACTCGTCGACGAGCACCCGGAGTGGTTCTGTCGCGACTCCGCGGGGAACATCACGGGCGTGTACACCCAGGCGTTCGACGCATCGCATCCCGGATGGCAGGACTACTTCATCGGCAAGTGCCTGGCGATCATGGAGCGCATGGGGATCGACGGCTTCCGGTTCGACGCGCCCTCATACAACTACTTCCTCAACTGGTCGGATCGCACTCGGACCGACGCTTCGGTATCGATGCTGGGCTGTCTGCCCCTGTTCGATCGACTCCGGAAGGCGATGCGCGAGCAGTACCCCGACTCGCTGCTCTACACCGAGCCGTCCGGAGTCCTGTATCGCATGGCCATGGACGTCGCCTATAACTATGACGAGCAGTGGCTTGTCCGCGCCGTCATGGAGAACGGCGCGGGCAAGTCGCATTGGATCAGGAATGCACGCGAGCTCGGGCAGTGGTTCGCCTGGCGCGATGCCACATTGGCCCCAGGCTCGCTGACGGCTCACCATCTCGATAGTCACGACACCTTCTGGTGGCCCGAGCCCGGCCACAAGTGGCGCAGGGATCAGTACGGCGAGCCGGCGACGGCTGCCTTGATGGCCGTGTTCGCACTCAGTGGCGGTCCCTATATGACCTTCGTGGGGGGAGAGGACGGCATTGAGGACGCAGTTCGTGCGGTCAACGGCCTGCGGCTGTCGCATCCCTGGTTTGCTCGAGGAGAATCGAAGTATGACGTCGTCACCACAGACCACGACGACATCTACGCGGTCCTGCGTGAGTCCACAGATGGATCGGGACTCCTGCTGGTCAACCTCTCCGAACACCCCGTCACTGCATCGGTGATTCTTCAGGCCGATATTGAGTCCACCGGTGTGGAATCGCGTCGTTGCGCGGACGTGCTCACCGGTCGCAACGAGACCCAGTGGCGATTCGGTGACGGATTGTGGCAGGCAGATGTGAATCTCACTGCCTTCGAGGCTGCCGCATTCGACGTTGGGTCATTGCGGAGAATCTAGCTCAACTCTCCAGGATGATCGTCTCGATCCCGGCCGCGCGGATGCCGATGGAGCGACCGTCGACGGAGGCGGCGCACGGCACGGAAGACTCGTTCCACAGCCGCACCTCCAACGCGGCACCAACGCGGCGCACCCCCGACAAGTGTGCGCCTTCGACGCGGAGCAGACTGCTCGGCACGGCGGTACCTACGCCTGACGTTTCGATGTCGAGCAGAGGCAGGGCGAACCGCTCCCACTCGTCGACGAGCTCGTCAGCGGCTGCTCCTGTGAGGACGGCGAGCTCTATGTCGTAGGCGCCGAGGCACTGGCCCTCCGGCGTGGGGGTCGGCGGCCCAGCCCAGATGGGTCGAGTTGCGAGGATCGGCTTGGCCAGCACGCCGACGGCGCGAAGGAGTGTGACTCCGAGTCGGTCTTCGCCCACCTCGTACTCGACTACCCCCTCGGCCAGCAGGGCGGTGCCGGCGGCCAGCACTGCGCCGCGTGCTGGCCAGGTCGAGGAGCCAATCTCGAACTCAAAGCCCTCCCCGCGCAAGGGCCGATCGACGATCTCGAACGGGGACAGTGCCGTCACCCGATCCGGGTTGTTGGGGAGCCCTACCCACAGTCGCAGGCGATGGTTCTCACGGGAATTGACGACACGGAGGGACAGTCGGGTGAACGCGTCGTGAGGACGGCGGCTGGCGCGCAGTTCGACGAGGATCCCGTCGAACGTGAGGCGCGCCAAGCCCCCATTCGACACCTCAACGGACAGTGGTGGACGTGGCGTCCCGCCCTCGGGGGGACAGAAGGTGAACAGGTCGCCTTCATCATCTTCGTCGGTGATGAAGATTCGCGTGCCGTCCGGCAGCATGAGGTGGTCGGTCCCCGCTTCGAGCTCGACCGGAGTCGCCGAGGGGACGCTGCTCGCCGGTTGCACACTCCAGCCGAGACCGGGCACGCCCTCCCGCTCGAACGGCGAGGGGTTCCAGCGGAGCACCCCGCTCTCCGCCGATGAAGCTGCGAGTAACCGCATAGCGGTGTCGATGATCGAACGCGCTGTCGCCTCCGCCACTTCGAATCGCGTATCGATGTCGGTCGCGACTGAGTCTGCTGATGCTCCGTAGGCACAGTCGTGGCCGGCGTTGAGCAGCATGAGGTGCCAGGCGGTGTCGAGATCCGCCTGAGGCCAGGATGAACCGGGGACCAGGGCCGCGAGCGGCTCGGCGTACCGCTCAATGAGTGCTTCCACTCGACCGCGGCGCCGCTTCTGATGGGTGCGAGTGCCGACCGTGTTGGAGAGCAGCACCCAAGTGGACGCGGCGCGCAGTTCTCCAGTCCACGTCTTCGCCTGTTTTGGCCGCCCCGCCAACGACAGGAATCGGGAGAGTGACGCGACCTCTGTGTTCAGGCCGGCAGCAGTGGCGCGCGACCTCACCGTGTCGAACATCCCGGGCTCAGGTGTCCAGTGATCGGCCCCGACTGGAACGAGCACGACTTCCCGGTCGGATACCGAAGCGACCAAGGTGATCGCGGTTTGTAGGTCGGGATACTCGGGGTCGATCCCTGCCTGCTCGGCTGCGATATCCGCTCCGATGAAGTAGCCGTGGATCAGGTACTCGGTCAGAACTTCGCTGCCATCCGGCGATCGCCACATGAACGCGGAGCGGTCGAGGGATGCGGGGGCACCGCGCAAGATCACGGCTCGCGCGATGCCGAACATCCGTAGGATCTGCGGGAACTGCCCGATGTGCCCGAACTGGTCAGGCAGGTAACCCGCCCATGGTCCGTCCACCGGGGTTTGGATCCCGTACGCCGCGGCTTGGGCAAGGCCCTTTTCCAGGTTCCGGATGATGCCCTCGCCGGAAACGAGGAACTCGTCGGTCAGTGTGTAGAACGGACCGATGCTCAATCGCCCGGCCCGGACGTGGGCCGCGACGTCGTCGAACCGCTCGGGTCGCATCTCGAGATAGTCCTCAAGCAGGACACTTTGGCCGTCAAGGTGGAAGTGCGTGAAGCTTGCCTCACTGTCGAGCATGTCGAGCACGGTGTCGAGCATGTCGCGCAACTTCAACCGGAAGACGGCGAAAGGCTCGAACCACTCCCTGTCCCAGTGGCTGTGCGGCACTAGGACGGCCTTCATCGGCGCTCCGTTCGCGGGCTAAAAGGTTGATATTTACTCATGCGATTGCGATGTCCGTTGCAACCGGCTGCGAGCGATCTCGATCTTGGCGTCAAACTGCGCAAGGTGTTCGTGCACGCCTCGGCCGTGCTGGGTCACGAGCGCGTGCAGGCGCTCGAGCCAGAGCAGGCACCAATTAACATCGTCGTCGCGCCGGACGCTGTGCCCGTCAATGAGCACGTGGACGGGGCTGGTGTGCGCAAAGGCTCTGTCGTCTAGGACGAGCGGGTCGGATCCGCCAATGAGCTCTGCGGTGACGGCGTCGGGCGAGCACACCAAAAGAGGCACGGACGCCGACCAACCCCGTGAGCCTTCGCCCGCGGCCACATCCCACTCGTGCACGAGCTGCGAACCGCGGTGCAAGCGGACAGTGAATGGGCCGTCTGTTGTGGCACGAACCGTTGCGAGGACCGTCGTCGATACCGGCACCTCGAGGTCATCGCCCGGCGCGTGCCCGTCTATGTCAAGCATGAGCCACGGGCCGTTGGTGGCGATCGTGCGCCCAGCGCGGATCGCCGACTGAAGCGTCTGCAAGGAGATGGGCCCACCGGTTCGCGCGTACATTCGCACCCAGCCCGGCGGGTTGGAGTGCACGCCCATATGTCGCAGAGAAAGCATGGCGTCGCTACCCGCGCTGGCGGCCACGCGCAGGCCGGCGCCGACCATTCGCCGGTACAGCTCAGCGGAGGCGAGGTCGTCTGCGTTTGACAGCACGTCGACCGAGTCAACGACACCGAGTGCGGCGTCAAGGACAGCGCAACGTGCTTCGCTATTCCTCAGATCTGTGCGCCCCATCACTCGCTCTAGCACGTCCTGAGGGTCGTCACCCCATACGGGGAACACCGGGTGGCAGTAACCGATGATGGCGCCGACTGAGCGGAAGTCAGCCGCTGCCTCGTGGTTGAAAGGCACGTAGACGCGGACCGCGCCCTGTGCGTGTCCGGTCTGGTAGCGGCCGACGTCGCGTGCCGCACCGGTCACGTGAACGTGGCCGTAGAGGTCGTTGCGGTATTCCAGCCCTGCGTACGCTGGGGATTCATGCGAGCCGGGCAGCTGGTGGTTGAGCGCCGCGCGGAACGGGCCGACGTCATGGACGTGCTCCGTCAACTGGTTGGCGGCTACCAGGTTCATGAAGTCAAGGCCCTCGCCGCGCTGCATAGCGATTGCTTGGTCGGCGCTTACGGCGTGCTCGCCTCCGTAGTTGGCGTGCACGTGCAGGTCGGCAGACCACCAGCCGCTGGCATGAGGGTCGAACCGTCGCTCGAGTTCTGCGCCGACAGTCACTTCAGTACCCGCCTCGACCCGCGCATTCACCTCGAAGGGCGAGAACTCGATGCCACGCACCGCTCGCACGACGAACTCGCCCGGGGGCACCACGACCTCGAGGTCGTCGCCGTGCGCGTAGCCGCGGCCATGCACGTCCCACTTGCGCATCGCGCCGCGTGGGAAGTGCGCATTACCGTCCGGGTCGGTCACCGACCATCGGCAGGGTAGGTCAGCAGTGAGCCGCAGGACCGAACCGACGACTCGTTCGACGGCGCCGGGCGAGGTGTGAGATACCTCGTCGACGACAACGGTGATGGCGTGTGCATTGTCGTCGAGGTGCTCCTCAAGCAGCACATGCTCGCCATTCGACAAAGCGACCGACTCGTCGCCGACCGTCACGCGAGTGGGGGTGGAGGCATTTGAGGACACCAGGACCGGGACGTCGACAACGACGCCCTCGGCGGCGACATTGGGTGTGGGCGCGCTCCATGTGGCCCCTGCGTCGGACACGGTGAGGCGCACAAGACCGGGTACGGTGTCGACGTCGCACGCGCCGACTAGAGCGGCGGCGACGTCCTGCGCAGTCAGTCCACGGTTGTCGGTGAACCGTGACCAAAGGGCTTCCAGCGCCGCGTCGCCCGCGTGGTGCAGCGGACGCGCAACGACGGCGCTGTTCCACACATCGGCACCCCACGACTGGGGTGACCGTAGGCGATGCCGCGCTGTTGCCACCATCTGTGCCATCACTGCCGGGAAGTCGGCGACCGCGTCCTCGCAGCACATCATCGCTCCGCAACGCGGACAGGACACGGATCCCCTGCAACGCGGAATCCCAGATTCCCTGCAGTCGAGTCGGGAAACTGTCGTGAACGGGCGGACACCCGATACCGCCGGCAGTACGACTCGTGACACAGGTAGGAGCCCCCACGAGCGGATACCGCCTGATCGCCTGTCGTCCAGGGGCCAGACGTCCACTCCCAGACATTCCCGATCACGTTAAATAGCCCAAAACCGTTCGGGGCGAAGCCGTCCACTCGGCTCGTCCCATTACGGAAGCCCGACTGCGACGCGGGGAAGTCACCGCGCCACACGTTCGCGCGCAGCCAGATTTCGGACTCGTCATTGCCCCAGGGGAAGTCCATTCCGGACAGGCCGCCCCTGGCTGCGTGCTCCCATTCGACCTCGGTGGGCAGGCGGACCCCAAGCCACGCGCAGTAGGTCAGGGCGTCGTACAACGACACGTGGACAACAGGATGGCTGGCGTCAGCGCTTGAACCGGGACCCGAAGGAGCGCGCCAGTCCGCCCCATCGATACCGAGCCACCACGGAGTTCCGGAGGCGTGACCACGCACCGGCGCGTCCGGTGGAATGTGAGCCGCCATGACGAAACTCCAGCCCTCGGCCTCTGCGGTCGTCACGTGCCCGGTCGCGGACACGAACGCGTCGAAGTCCGACACAGTGACGGCCAACGGCGCGATTCGAAAGGGCGAGACGAACACGGGGCGCGGAGGCCCTTCACCGTCACCGTGTACTGCGCGTGGTGAGGCCGTCCCGTGGATCACGTCGCAGCCCGCCAGTGAGATCAACCCGGTGCCGCCGGCGGCGGCGTCGACGGATGCTGCAGGGATGGGACCAACGTCGGTCCCTCTGGAGATGCGCCCGCAGCAGGGAATCGTGCCCATGCCTACCAGTCCTGCTCCTCGTAGTAGGGCGCAACGTCGCTGCGCCATGCGAGCGCCGCCGCGGTCAGCTCCGCCGTCAGTTCAGGGTGGACATGACGCAGGTTGACCGTCTCGCCGATGTCAGTCGAAAGATTCGCTAGGAAGACGTCGTGCTCGGACATGTTGTCGTCTGACTCGTACGGTCGCAGGGTCAACTTCCATGGGCCGCGCCGCACCGCTGTCTGCTGCCGGAACTCCCAGAACAGCTGGTCGTGCGGTGTGCTCGCCCCAAGGGAGACCACGGGCAAGATGTCCAACCCGTCGATGTCGTACGCGGCTGGGTCTCCGCCGGCGGCAGCGAGGAGCGTCGGAAACACATCGATAGTGACGACCGGCTCAGAGATCACCTGGCCCTTGGGCACCAGCGCCGGCCAGTGGACAAGTGAGGGAGAGCGCAACCCGCCCTCGAATAGGCTGGTTTTGCCTCCCCGCAGTGCCCCGGCAGATGCCCCGTAGTAGGGCTCGAGATTGCCGTCGAGCCAGTTGGCTGGGTGTCGAGAAGGGCCGTTGTCGGACATGAAGATGATGCAGGTGTTGTTGAGCTGGCCTTGCCGCTCAAGCTCCGCCACGATGGTACCGACTCCGTCGTCCATGGCGCTGAGCATTGCCGCCATAATGCGGCGTGCAGGAGTGAGGTCAGGGAAGCGATCGATGTACTCCGCGGGTGCATGCATCGGCGAATGAGGTGCGTTGTAGGCGACGTGAAGGAGGAACGGGCTGTTGGACCCCTCACCCCGCCTCAGGAAGTCCACCGCGTTCTCACTGATGAGTTCGGTCATGTAGCGGCCGTTGCGCCACACCTCCTTGTCGTTCTCCCAGAGGTCGTGAACGGGGTAGTACGTCGGATCCCACGGCCACAGGTTGTAGTCGATGTGCGAGAAGTAGTCGATGGTCCCGGAGAGGAGTCCGAACCAATCGTCGAAGCCGTGATCGCTGGGCCGAAAGCCTTCAGCGACCCCGAGGTGCCACTTGCCGACAAGCCCCGTTCGGTATCCCAGCGGCTTGAGCGCCGTGGCGAGGGTCGGGATATCGGGTGACAGACCAGGCTCGGACCGGTGCCCGCCGAGGACGTCGGTGATGCCGGTGCGGGCGGGATGGCGCCCGGTGAGCAGCGCGGCACGCGAGGGCGAGCAGACCGGCGAGTTCGAGTACCAATCCGAGAACCTCGCGCCGCCGGCCGCGAGTCGGTCAAGATGCGGGGTCTTGAGATCGTCCGCGCCCATGCAGCCGAGGTCGCCGTAGCCATGGTCATCGGTGAGGATGATGACGAAGTTGGGTTTCACACTGACTCCTTCGCCGGATGAGTTCTGGTGGGCCGATGGCTACTCGAGTACGAGTAACATCTTATGTATTATCAATAGCGAGAGCAATTCCTGCAGAGACGAGCGAGAGTCGAGGATCGAACAATGACGTCCGACTCCGTAAACCTAATCCGCCCCCTGCTCTCGCACGTGCGAGCCGAGGGCTGGATCAAGGCCCAGTTGCAACGCGACCTCGACTGGGGCTTTGCCGGTGTGCTCGATGTGCTCACCGACCGAATCTCCAATGACCTGTTCACCGACCGCATCGCATCGTGGGTTCCCAACTTGAATGGCGCTGGCATGCATGTCGCCGACGGAGATGAGTCCCGCCCCTACGACCTCGAAGGTGAGCCAGACGTGCACTGGTGGGACGCAGAGACTCGAGGGAACTGGGTCTGGGGATCCTTAATGATGGCCCACCTCAGCCAAGATCCGCGCCATATTTCCGAGGCAAACTCCCGGGCACTGCGACTGCGCGATACTCGGGACAGTGACGGATATCTGGGCGCCTACCGTCCTGAGTCTCGGTTCTCCCGACCGGACATTGAGAACGGGGAACTCTGGGCCCAGTCGAGGGCCTTGCTCATCCTCCTCTCGCACTACGAACTGACCGGGGATGAGTCATCCCTCGACGCGGCGACACGCTCCGCAGACCTCACGCTTCGCGTATTCGGCCCCGGTCGGCCTTACTTCCACACGCCGCAGCCGAGGCACGACGTCACTGGCATGACGCACGGCCTCAACTATGCCGACGCAATGCAGCGGCTCCACGAGCTCACGGGCGAGGAGCGGTACCGCGAGTTCGCTGTGTGGCTGTACGAAGACTTCTCGACCCAACCGATCCCCTTCCAGAATGACGACATGGCGCGGCCAAATGCTGGCGACCCCACCCGGCCGCTCAGCGGGCATGCGGCTCACACCGCGGAGCACGTCAGGCCGCTACTCCTTGCCTGCCGCGATGATCGTTCCCTCATCGCTTCGGCCCTGCGCAAGCTCCGCCTGTTCTCCGTGCCCAGCGGGGCGCTCGTGGGCGACGAGTCCGTGCACGGCGTACCGATGCCCGATTCGGGCTATGAGGTCTGCACGATGACGGAGCAACTCTGGAGTCTGTGCGAGGCGCTTCGGGTCACTCGCGATGCCGCACTGGGTGATTGGGCCGAGCGGCTCTTCTTCAACGCGCTCCAGGGATCGCGCTCGCCGGATGGCCGTGACGTCAGTTACCTGACTGCGGACACTCGACTCAGTGCACGCATCGAGCGCCCCGACGTCTACGCGCTGATCCAAGATGGTGTGGGCCGATACAAGGTTTCCCCAACGCATGAGGACATCGCGACCTGCTGCGTGGCCAATGCCACTCGAGTGGTCCCTCACTACCTGAGTTACGCCTGGCTCAGGACTACGGACGGCGTGATCATCGCTGCGCTGCATGGGCCGAGCAGTTTCGCGGTGGAAGTCGACGGTATTCCCGTGACGATCCATGCCCGCACGGACTACCCCTTTGAGGATCGTCTTCGGTACGTGGTCGAGGCGCCTTCGCCGGTGCACTTCAGCCTCCGGATCAGGCGCCCCGGCTGGGCCTCGGAGTACGCCACCGACGCGGCAGATCTCGCGGAGGACGGCGCGTGGTTTGTCGTCAAGCGCCGCTGGACGCCCGGTGACACGGTGGTGATCGACCTCGTCGCGGCGGTCGTTGCGATTCCGTACGCCAACGGAGAGGTCGCTGTCCAGCGGGGACCGCTCCTGTTCGTTCAACCCATCGCGCACGAGGAGCGGTCGTTGAAGACGTATGCGCGAGCCGGCTTTCGTGACGCTGAACTCATCCCAGTCGATGATGCGGCAATCTCGACGTACCCGGTTCTGCCCAACATCGTCGATCTCGGGCTGAAGCCCGTGCGCAATGCAACTGCTGATCTCGAACGGCCATGGGACAGCACACCCCTTCGACTCGAGGGGTCTGCAGGACTTGTGCCGTTGGGATGCACGCGACTGCGTCGTGCCGCATTCACGCTCGAGCACGCGGATGCGGGCTAGGAGGGGATCCGGTTGAAAGCCGCCATACTTGAATTGGGTAATCGATTACTTGGGAGGCGTCATGAGTCGTGAGATTCATCTGCAGATACGTCAATGATGACCCATCACACTGACCTAAACGTCACCGTTGCCAGTGAAACACTTCGAGCGACCTTCTCCAGAGCTGACGGATCACTCGTAAGTTTAATGACGGCGGACGCCGCTTGGTCGATCATCGGCGATGCGGCTCTGGGCCTCGGGTTCTGTGTACTGCTACCGCTAGCCGGGAGGAGGAGTAACGTCGCGGACTCGCGAGCCCAGCCGGCGCCCGAGTGGAAGGTGGGGCCTGACTCGAGTTGGGTAACGGCGGAGTGGTCGTCGCTGGTGTCCGAGCACGGCGGGGTGCACGATGTCGCGGTCCGTATGCGAGTGGCGGCCGAAGGTCCCCGGCTCGTGTTCTCACTTGAGATCGACAACCGGTCTGAGCAGGTCGTCGAGGATGTGCGGTTCCCGCGGCTGGGCGACGTCCTGCAGTGCTCTGACGACCGGCCGCTTCACAGCGTGATGGCGGGCTACGCGGAGGCGAATCGGCGTCCTTTCCGGCCTCAGTTCACGGACTCCGTGCCGTACTTCGGCGTCGACCGGCCGACCTACCTGAACGGCCCGATGCGCCAGAGCGCAGCGTCGCCGTACTCCCCCTTCGTGCTGGTAGAGGACGGTGAGCGAGGACTCTACGTCGGCGTTGACGAGCGCACGACCGAGATCGTCGGGTGGATCGCGGAGCCT
>Ga0194063_10001079_pt1 | contig 18315 bp, 7 predicted proteins | sample SepL3720m_MetaG_FD_155459 | JGI IMG/M metagenome (GOLD analysis project Ga0194063, IMG submission 155459) | Anoxic zone freshwater microbial communities from boreal shield lake in IISD Experimental Lakes Area, Ontario, Canada - Sep2016-L373-20m | ecosystem: Environmental > Aquatic > Freshwater >... | reverse complement strand
TGATGTCCACGAAAATCCCACCGACTTCCTGGCTGGCCTGCTTGAGCACTTCGTCCTTTGCCGCGTTCGGCCAGAAACAACTGCGGACCACAATGACCGGATGGTTGCTGTCCTTTAATGCGCCCAGGACCTTGAGAACGCTGGCCTTAAATTTCGCCTTCGCTTCATCGGACTTCAGCTCGGGCACATTCTCGCCGATGGCCAGGATCACCACGTCGGCCTTGAAGGCGAAAAGGTCTTTCCGCTTTTCCGTCAGGTCGTATGTGTCGTATTCCCGTTCGTAATTGGCGATGTTTTGAATCATGGCCTCTGGCGCCTTGCCCGCAGACGCCGTGATCGCACCAATGACCAGATGCGCATAGTCCTTCTCCTTCGCGCTGGCCGCCATGCCCCAATTCCCGAGCCAGTCCATGTTCGGCGCGGCACCGTGTTCGGTGATGCTGTTGCCAAGAATCAATACTCTCCCGATTTTTACCGGCTCGGCGGCAGATGGAGAGGCGGTGACAACCGCAAGAAGGAGGAACGCGACGAGGATGTGTTTCATTTTGAATCTGTTTGCTGTGAGGGTTTTTGCCCCGCATCCGGATAGGAGAACTGGTAGTTTCCCGACGGGATTTTGTAGAACTGATACTCCGGATTTTTTTCCAACGAAGTGATCCCGGGTTGGATCGAGATCGGTTTCCCGCCCTCCTTTAAGTCTGCGACCGAAACGCTGGGGATGGCAATCTTAGCCTGAGAATTTGGAGGAACGGTAATGTTCCAGACGATTTCGTTCTTCTTGCGTTCCCACAAACTCTGGATGGTGCCACGCGGTGACTCGAACGAAAAGTTCACTCGTCCGACCTTGGACGGAACAATCGGCTTGAGGCTGAATGACGCGAACGCGGGTGCATTGATATCGGCAGAAATGCCAACCAGATCACTGTAGAACCAGTTACTCATCGCCGTTAAACCCTCAATCTGGGCAAAATTATCCCGCGTGTGCCAGCTTTCCCTGATCGTTCCATTGGTTTCGTTGATCATGTTGAGAAGACTGGGATACTCTTCCCGCATGAGCAAACGATAGGCTTCTTCGACAAAACCGTTCTGCGAGAGAACATGGAGGAGAGGATAGCTGAGACGGGAGCCGGTGATCTGATGCCCGTTGGTTACGGTGTGGATCTCATGAATGATTTCCTCGCACAGCTTCTTATCGTCCTCACGGGGTTCAATGTTGAAGTAAATGAGGGCGGTGTCTGTCCCTTGTTTGCTGGGGTGGTCTGGGGTCCACACGCCCGTTTTGGAATCCCGGCAAGTTGTGACGAGTTTCTTTTTGAGGGGCTCGATCAACTCCCGAAGTTTTTCTGCCTTGGCTCGCAATCCCAGTGTCGTTGCGGTTTGGATCCCCTGATCCGCTATCGACGAGAGTGCCCCGCCATGGAAAAGTGACCGGGAGGTGATTTTTCCGTCGATAATGAACTCTTTATCTTTGCCCGGGAGGTCGAGCAGAGCAGTTTCTGCAATATGGTCGGCATAACCATCGGTCTTATTGTTCCAGTAGCGTTCCGCCGATGCTTCCTTGATAAAAACCAGACTCCAATCCAATAGAGCATCAGCAGCTTTTCGATCATTAAAGAAAGCCAAAAGGTTATAGGGCAGATTTCCGTAATGCAGGCTATCGGTGATTCCGATGACTTTATACTTTCCATGGGCAGGCCCTCTTAACCCGGCACAAAAACCGACCGGCCAATTGGAGGCTGAATTCACGGTAACAGTGCTCAGAGCAACATTATGCCAGAAAGGATACGTGTTGATCCAATAACTCGCATTCAGGTCGTTCACCGCAACAAGAAACGCGAACGAGCCACGTTCGGACCCGTTGTTATCCTGAAACTGTGAATGAAGATTGACGGCGATCGTCCTTTGGGCACCTTTCAGTATCTTGTTCAGTTTCGGCTCATCCGTATCCACCGAGCCAACGATATTCAATTCGGTGCTCAGGTCGTAGGCGCTGATTTCCTTCAGTTGATCCCTCGACTCCAAACCAAGAATTTCCAGATACCGGAACCCTGTGTAAGTAAAATTGGGAGTCCATGTTTCGCTCTTCTCCCCGGCGGAAACAAACATGTCGGAGAAGACGGCCGCTCCTCCAGGAATTCCCTCCCTTTTCGAGGTCCCATCCGGCTGTGGGATTTCTATGAAAGCCGAAGAGGCGACGCTGCCCCTCCCCTTATACTTGAGTAAATCAGGATCCTGCTTCGAGTTGTCAAACGAATCGTAATACGCCAAGGGCCCCGCCTCCGGCGTCGGATCTTTCCCCGCGATTTCCGAATAGCGCACAACGATGCGTTGGCCTTTTTTCAGGTTTTGAAAAGCAAAGCGCGCCCGGCCACCAATCTGCTGGCCGAAATCAAAGACATAGACTTTCGGCTTCGGCTCTTTTTCGCCAACGGGCCAGATCGGGGCTGACATTTTTTCCGGGGGCATCGGATCGAAGGTAAACTTGCGCAACTTTTCACCAATCTTTGATTCGCGCGCCGCAACCCAACCGTTGGCCTTGAAATCCGGCGTATTCCAGCCCGCTTGAAATTTGTTCGCGTCATAGAGTTCCCCAATCCAAAACGCTTGTTTCCGAACGGGAGATTCCCCGCACAACCATTTTTCATCCGTGACGATGGTTTGCTTCCTCCCCGAGGTATCCGTCAATTCCAGGCGGGCCATGAGCACGGGGCGCTCATAGAACGTTTCCGAATCCCACTCGTAATCCCAAAGGCACCAGGATCTCAATCGGCCGTTCACCAGCTCCACGCCCAGGGAGTTCCGCCCGTCGCGGATGAGTTCCGTCACATCATACGCCTGATAATAGACGTTCCCGAAAAAATAGCTGTCACTGGGAGCCAGATCCCGGCCCCCGATTTTTTTCCCGTTCAAGTAGGCGCGATAATAGCCGAGACCGGTGATGTAAAGTCGTGCGCTGACGATGGACGATGCGTCAAATTCCCGGCGCATCAGCGAACCACACCAGACATTTTTGGAAAGCAGCTCCCGATAGTGCGTTTCTGCTGCCTTATAGGCGTCGGCCCGTGATGACTGGTCTGCCGGCACATTTTTCCCAAGGGGAGTGATTACATAATTGGTCCAGTGCTCCACCTCCGGACCGTTCTCGACGGAAATCGGGGATTCAATCCATTTCGCGCCGTCCTCAAACCATTTGGCGGAGTCCAAGATCCCCGTCTCAAACCAGGTCGGGGCAGCAAAGGAACCCTCCTGATCCTTTCCATCCCAAAGCTTGACCGTCCAGTAATACCGCGTTTTGGGAGACAACAGGAGCCCGGGGGCATCCACCAGGACAGATTCCGAGGATGGGATTTTTCCCGAGTCCCAAACATCCCCCCTGCCCTCCTTCAGAAGCCCCGGAGACGAAGCGACGAGAAGACGATAAGCCGTTTGTCGTTGTCCACGCACTGTGGTGACCGGCTTCATTTTCCATGAGAATCGAGGGTGCGCAGAGTCAATTCCCAAGGGTTGCCGGGCATATTCCACCGTCAAATCGATTGCCTGGGGAGCAGCTTTTGTATCAGCGGCGGCCAGGATGCCTGAGGGAATTGCGAGTGGGAGCAAGGCCGCGAGGAGTGGGAGGATATGTTTCATGTAGGTTCTTTATTCTGATTCGCGACGATCTCCCCAATGCGAGCGGGGAGGTTGAGCTCGCTGGGTTCCATTGGTTTGTTGGGGACGTCGATCGGGGCGACCATTGACATGTGGTTTCTCGGTTCATCCGCAAAAAGTGTGCTTACAGACGGAAAGTAGGGTAGATGATGGTGGATGGAAAGCACCTTTTTGAAGCGGGTTTCTCACGGATTGATTGCTATAGGCAACTCGACGGATGAGTGAATCTTCACCGGTCCGATGAGACCTGAGTCGAGCAGGGGATCGTTTTTCTCCCATGTGTGCCAGGTGGTGAAGGTGATCCTGCCCGTTGGGCTTGGTTGGTTGTTGAGCAACCATTCTGGCCATTCTTTCAGGGCTTTTCCAAAGGGTTCCCAGGAAATCTCCTTCCATTCCACGTCCGGCGGCAATTGCTCGTCTCCAATGAGGCGGTTGACCCAAAGGTTCGTGACTTGGATTTCGATCTGGTTGTCGCCCGCCCGCAGGGTGTCGGTGATGTCGGTGACAAACGGCCGTTTCCAGAGGATGCCGAGGTCTTTGCCGTTGAGTTTGACCTCCGCCAAAACCGCGACTTTTCCCAGGTCGAGATAGAAGCGTCGGCCGGTCTTCACAAAATCCGTCGGCACTTTGAACGTCTTGGTGTAGGTGCCCGTGCCGGAGAAATACTTCACGCCGGGATCCGGGTGTTCGCTCCAGGACTTGAGGGTGTCGAGAGTGACTTCCGGCGGTGCCCCGCGCTCGGGCTGGAATTGCAGACGCCATGGGCCTTCAATTGCCAGAGAAGGTGCGGGGGCGTCCACCGTGACGGAACCTTTTTTTCCGGAGGCGGTTTGGAAGTCGTAGGTCCCGGCCGTCCAGGCTTCGAGTGAAAGCTGACCCTTTTTGTCAAACGTGAGGCGGGCTTCGGGGAACAGAGTTTGCGGAATTTCCGGGATGATCGAGACCTCTCCCCAATCCTGGGCGGTGACCGTTCCCTCTTTCCCGTTCAACGTATAATCGACCGTGAGTTTCTTCTCCCGCATCGGGAACGGATCGCCCCCGAGCACGCTTCCGGAAACCACCAGGTGCAAGCCACCGCCCTTCACGAGGGCGGACACTTGCTTGGTCACATCCGCCGATCCACTGCCTTCCACCGGATCGTAAGTGGCCCGGCGGATCTCCAACACGCTGGCTTTACTTTTATCGGCCTCCTTTCGCTCCAAGGAAACGATGCTGTCATTGGGCTTGGAGTTTTTCGGGAAGACCACAAAGACCGAACCATTCGGTTCCAGACGCAGGGGAATGCGGGTCAGGCCAACACGTTGTTCGTAAACTGCGGCCTTTGGGATTTGACCGGTCACGGGATTCCAGAACTCGGGAGTTCTTCCGTCCACGCGGAAAAGACCTTCCTGTTCCACAAAAACACCGGAAGGATTGATGATGAAATAAATCTCCGCGTCCTCGGTTGTCCGGTGGATGGATTTCAGGCTGGTCGTCCCCTCTTCGCATTGGAAATCCGGAGAGACGCGCAGTTCCTGCAATGCATTTTGGACAGGGATGTCCTTGATTTTGCCGGAATCCCAAAGGGCATTCGCCAGGGTCTTGACCTCTTCGTCAGAATGGGGAAACCCGACAAGGCTCGGGGATTTGACCGGCTTCGGACCGATGATCGTGGCCCCCGCTTCGGCCAGTTCTTTGAGTTTCTTCAACAGTGCGGGAGTCATGGTTCTCTCCCCCGATAACACAAGGACTCGATACGACAGGCCATCGGGAAGAACGAGTTTCCCGTCCTTTACGGAGAGGCGGTTCAGAATCACATCGGCGTTGCAGACGTCCGAGTTGTAGCCGGCGATCTCCGGAGATCCGCCCCCATTGGGCGATCCTTCGCCCGTAAAAAAGAGGATGTCAGCCACAAATTTCCCCTGCCGCAGCAAGTGCTGGCAACGCGTCAAATAGGTGATCCACGCTTTGCCTTGTTCCCACCATGTGTTGGTCCGCTCCAGATTGGATCCCCAGGGCCCCATCGTCATTCCCGGCCAGCGGTTCAGCCACGGCTGGAGTGCGTAACGGTGAAAGATCAGTTGATTGATGCCGTAAACAAAAGCGGTGTCACCCAGTGGTTTCAAGAGTTCCGGGCTCTGCTGCCAGCGTCCGTTTTTAGTGGTCGAAGTGAACGCTTCCGCGCCGATGACTTGTTTGCCATACACGTGGGCGGCAGAGGAAGGTCCGAGGAAGATTCCCCGGGGAGGCACGTCAGGAGTCCAAAACTCGGCCATGGGCTTGTCCGCTTTTCCGCCGCTCAGCAGCTCGTCAAAAGGGCCGTTCCCATAAGGCTCGAGGGAGAGGTCCAGTCCGGACTTGTGGGCCAATTCCGCCATGCCACCAATGTAATTTTCTGCCAAGAGCTCGGCGATGGTTCTCCGGTAATCCCACAAAAAGCGTTCCGATTCTTCGGCACTGCCAACAAATCGTCCGGTCAAGGTCGGGAGCCAGGGAAGCAGATTGTAACCGCAGCGCTTTTGAAACTCTTCGCGGAACGCGGGAGTCCAGTTTTGGGAACCGACTTCCCAACTGTCAATGTGGGTGAGATCGAATGTCTTTCCCGCCAGAGGGCCGGATTGCGCGATGACCTTGGAGATCAGGCCGTCGTCCCAGAATTTCTGGAGGGCTTCGCGGCTCAGTTTATCGACCTCAGGCCCTCTGCCTTCGGGGAGACACGGGTGGTTTTCCGAGCCCGTGGAAGTATGGCCGATCCGCAGGATCGTCCAATCCCCCTCCGGTGCGTTCCAATCGAGCTTGCCGGATTTGTCCATGTGATCGGTCAGATTGAGAATCCCTCCCTTGTCCACCGTGATTTCGCTGGGAACGGTATAGGATGGGGCCGGCCACAATCCCCCCCTCACATAAGCGCCTTTCGCCTTGAAGTCATCCATCAACTGCGTGCCACGGAGATCAATCTCCGCGATGGGCAGCGGAGTCGTTGTGTCGCGCGGAGCCAGGTGATTGTAGTAACTGTTGAACAGGATTCGATAGAAGCGGGACGTAGTGGGTGGGATCGTGGCGTATAAAGTTTCGCCAAACGGAACCGTGAAAGGTTTTACGGAATGGAAGGTTTTCCCGTCATCGGAAACCTGGATCTCCCCCCCGGTGCCAAAGTTCCAGGCCCCTGGCACGATGACCACCGTGCGCGTAGTAAAAGGTTGGGCAAATTCAAACTGGACGTATTGAGGTTTTTCTTTGCCAGGCAGTGGAAAGGTCACGTTCGTTCCTTTATTTCCATCCGTGATTTTGCCACCATCAAAACCTTCCGCACTGGACGTGATCGTTGGGGCGATGTCGGTTATTTTGACCCGCTCGGCAACAGGCGTCGGAAAGGCGAGAACAGAAATATCCCGATAAAAATCACGCGCGGTCGGCGGCTGCGGCAGGACTTCCGAGATGTGAAGCGGGCCCTTGAACTTTTTCTCACTCGTGGAGACAAATTGCATCGAGTGTTCCGGCGTGACCCAGGGGCCGCCGCTGCTGGTATAACCAGAACAATTATAGATGCCGATTTTCAGCCCAAGTCGCGCCGCTTCGCGGATCGCGAATTGAATCAAATCATACCATTCCGGGCTAAAAGTCTTCACTTTGCCGGGGGGAACGGTGTAGCTGATGTCGTTGATCATGGCACCACGAAGACCGACCCTTTTCATGGCTTCCAAATCGGCGGTAATTCCCTCCTTCGTGATATTACCGTCCATCCACATCCAATATGTTTCCGGGCCGGAGGAGGATGGGGGGGAAATAAAAGAGTGACGAAGGGCATTGGTGTCATCCGCCATTCCGGCAGGGATTCCCCGAGCGACGACGACGCTGCAAATCAACAGGAGTTGTTTCAGTAGATTCGTCATTGGTATTCGTTTCCAAAGAGCGGGTTTCATGGGAGTTCTATTTGTTGTGAGGGGGGATTTCAGCGGCGTCGAGACGATGAGGAGTTGGGGCTGGTTATGAATGACACTAACTTAAGAGCGGTTGGGGGTGTGGAAGCGGCATCTTGCCGCTTGGATTTCTCTGGGCAAGCGGCAAGATGCCGCTTCTACGTTCGGTTAAGTTAGCGCCATTTGGGCCGGATATTTCGTTAGCGGGACAACACGCTGGCTGGTTTCACCTGCCCCTGAATCTATTTTAGCGCATCGAGCATTTTGCGGACGACCGGCTGAGCGCAGAGGAATTCGGCCATGAGCCTGGCTCCCTCGGCATTCGGGTGGACTCCATCACCGAGTTCCGGCTTCATCTGGTTTGATCCGTCGTTGAGAACCGCGTTCCAGTCCACGAGAGGCACTTTTTCGGCCGCCGCATATTCCCGGATGGCTTTGTTGAATTCCTCGATCTTCGGCTGTGCGCGATTGGGGATCAGGCCGCAAATGACAAAGGGGATGTTCGCTTTGCGCGCGGCCTCGGCCATGGCCTTGACATTCGCCAAAGCCGATTCGGATTTCCCGTCGTTCGTGCCGGTGTAAATAAAGACCAGCTTGGGTTGCAGCGCGATAACGTCACTGTCGAAACGTCTGCGGGCACTTCCACTGTCTTCTCCGGCCAGGCCGGCATTTGTGATGGGCACGCCGGTGATCTCGGAGACTGCGCTCTGCCAGCGGCAGTGGTGGGTGATCGAATCGCCGATGGCTATGACCGGCCTCACGTATTCGCCGCCGCTGACACTCAGCTTACTGAAGAGGGCCGCCGCGTCCACGGAGACGGCCCCGGAGTGTTTGAAAACCGGGATCCCGCCAAAGATCTTTCCCTCGGCGAGAGTTTCGCCATTGGCGACAAGGCGGCCTTCTCCTTCCCCTCCGGACTTGACTTCGGCTCGCAGGCGGTAAGGTGGCGTGAGCTTCTTGTTGAAGGTCCGAACGAGCCTAACCGTATCTTTCTGGCGGAACTCCAGATTGATCTTTCCTTCGGCCGGAAAATACAGAAAAGTCCAGCGCTGATCCGGACCGTTGCTGAAGCCGAACTGTACGCCTGCGGCGCCCTTGGAATTCACGTCCTTGAATTCAAAGGTCGCCTCGGCGATGATATTTTTTAAGGCGGAGGGGTTTGCCGGGCCTATGGATTCATAGCCCTGCCCTGAGCTTGCGAGGCCGCCGTCGCTTTCTGTCCACTGGCCCACGGCCTTGAGCGAGGCAAAGGGCTCTCCCGGATATTCGACCCTGACCGGATAGATCTCTTTGAGTGCGCTGAGACCAGAAGAGGAAGGAGGAACCACGGGCGCTCCATTCAACTGGGCCTGCATTTCTGCGATGTGCGCCTTGAAATAATCCTCCGCGCCCGGATACCCCAGCTCCAACGCCATTTTCATGTCGGCGATGGCTTCCTCCCGTTTCCCCAGATTTTTGTAACAATTGCCCCGCATCCCGAAGAAATGCGACTGTTCTCCGCCCAACTCGAGTGCCTTCGTGTAATCCGCCACGGCCTGTTCGTTCTTGCCGAGCACGCGATAACAATCGCCGCGACCGCCGAAGTAACCGGCCTTCTGATCATCGAGCTTGATGGCTTCCGTAAAATCGTTCAGGGCTTCGTCAGGGGCCTTGATTGTGAGATAGGCCGCACCGCGCTTCGCATAGGCACTGGCATCCTGCGGATTCGCGGCGAGGGCCCGGGTGCACTTCTGAATGATGGCCTCTTCCGGCGACTCTGCCACGGCGTTTCCGGCCAGAGATCCCAGCAGGACAACACCCGCGATGAATGAATGTATTCTTTTCATGATGGTTTTATTGGGATTTTTCCTGTAATCCAGTTTCCTATCAGCAACCGTGATTGCAGCCGCAGGCGGAAGCGCAGGAGTTGTTTGCTGGGTTCGCAGTCGTATCTTTCGTATTCATTTGTTTGATCATTGCGGTCACCGGTTTCAGCTTGGGAGGCTGATTTCCAGATTTGCCGCTGACATGTGGTTTATCACGGGTTGGTTGCTACAGGCAACTCGACAGAAGAGTGAATTTTCACGGGGCCGATGAGACCCGAGTCGAGCAGGGGATCGTTTTTGTCCCATGTGTGCCAGGTGGTGAAGGTGATCCTACCCGTTGGACTTGGTTGGTTGTTGAGCAACCATGCGGGCCATTCTTTCAGGGCTTTTCCAAAGGGTTCCCAGGGGATCTCCTTCCATTCGACATCCGGGGGCAACTGCTCGTCTCCGATGAGGCGGTTGACCCAAAGGTTCGTGACTTGGATTTCGATCTGGTTCTCGCCCGCCCGCAGGGTGTCGGTGATGTCGGTGACAAACGGCCGTTTCCAGAGGATGCCGAGGTCTTTGCCGTTGAGTTTGACCTCCGCCAAAACCGCGACTTTTCCCAGGTCGAGATAGAAGCGTCGGCCGGTCTTCACAAAATCCGCCGGCACTTTGAACGTCTTGGTGTAGGTGCCCGTGCCGGAGAAATACTTCACGCCGGGATCCGGGTGTTCGCTCCAAGACTTGAGGGCATCGAGGGTGACTTCCGGTGGCGCGCCGCGCTCCGGCTGGAATTCCAGACGCCATGGTCCTTCAATCGCCACGGAAGGCGCGGGGGCGTTCACCGTGACGGATCCTTTTTTCCCGGAGGCGGTTTGGAAGTCGTAGGTCCCGGCCGTCCTGGCTTCGACGGAAAGCTGACCATTTTTGTCAAACGTGAGGCGGGCTTCGGGGAACAGGGCTTGGGGACTTTCCGGAGCGATAAACACCTCTCCTCTTTCGGGCACGGTGATCGTTCCTTCTTTTCCGTTCAACGTGTAATCCACCGTGAGTTTCTTCTCCCGCATCGGGAACGGATCGCCCCCGAGCACGTCGGTGGAAGCCACCAAACGCAAGGTCCCCCGCTTGACCAAGCCTGACACCAGCTGGGTCACATCCGCTGATCCACTGCCTTCCACCGGATCGTAACTCGCACGGCGGATCACCAACTGGTTGGCTGTGGCTTGAGCAGCGTCCTTTCGACCGAAAGAAACAATGTTGTCAGCGGGTTTGGAGTCCTTCGGGAAGACAACAAAAACCGAGCCATTCGGTTCCAGCCGCAGGGGGATGTGGGTGAGGCCGTCGCGCTGTTCGTAAACTGCGGCCTTTTGGATTTGACCGGTCACGGGATTCCAGAACTCGGGAGCTTTGCCGTCCACGCGAAAAAGACCTTCCTGTTCCACAAAAACACCGGAAGGATTGATGATGAAATAAATCTCCGCGTCATCCGTCGTCCGGTGGATGGATTTTAAGTTGCCCGTCCCTTCGCCTTGAAAATCAGGTGGCACGCCGAGTTCCTGCAATGCCTTTTGGACGGGGATGTCCTTGATTTTGCCGGAATCCCAAAGGGTATTGGCTAGCGTCTTGACCTCTTCGTCAGATTGAGGAAACCCGACAAGGCTCGGGGATTTGACCGGCTTCGGACCGATGATCGTGGCCCCAGCTTCGGCCAGTTCTTTGAGTTTCTTCAACAGGGCGGGAGTCATGGTTCTCTCCCCCGATAACACAAGGACTCGATACGACATGCCGTCGGGAAGAACGAGTTTCCCGTTTTTTACGGAGAGGCGGTTGAGAATCACATCGGCGTTGCAGATGTCCGAGTCATAGCCGGCGACCTCCGGAGATCCCGATCCACCGGGCGAACCTTGACCGGTAAAAAAGAGGATATCGGCCACGAATTTCCCCTGCCGCAACATGTGCTGGCAGCGCGTCAAATAGGTGATCCACGCAGTGCCTTGTTCCCACCAGGTATTGGTCCGCTCCAGATTGGATCCCCAGGGCCCCATGGTCATTCCCGGCCAGCGGTTCAGCCACGGCTGGTGGGCGTAGCGATGAAAAATCAGTTGATTGATGCCGTAAGCGAAGGCCGTATCCCCGACCGGCTTCAACTGTTCCGGGCTTTGCTGCCAGCGTCCATTTTTGGTGGTTGAAGTGAACGCTTCCGCTCCGACAACGGGTTTCCCATAGACATGAGCAACCGAAGCAGGGCCTTTGAGGCCACGACCGGGCACATCAGGAGCCCAGAACTCACTCATCGGCATGTCAGAACTCCGGCCGCTCAGCAACTCATCAAAGGGACCGTTTCCGTAGGTTTCGGTTGAGAGAAGCAAGCCGGATTGGTGCGCCAACTCGGCCATGTAATCGTAGTAGTTCTCGGCGAACAATTCGGCGATGGTCTTCCGGTAATCCCACAAAAACCGCTCCGACTCTTCCGCACTGCCAACAAATCTTCCGGTCAATGTCGGGAGCCAGGGAAGCAGATCGTAGCCGCGGCGTTTTTGAAACTCTTCGCGGAGCGCGGGAGACCAGTTTTGACTGCCCACTTCGTAACTGTCGATCAGGGCATGGTTCAGGGTTTTTCCCGCCAGGGGACCGGATTGGGCGATGACTTTGGAGATCATGCCCTCATCCCAGAATTGCTTCAGCGCTTCGCGGCTGAGTTTATCCACCTCAGGTCCTTTGCCTTCAGGGGTGGCCGGGTGGTTCTCCACGCCGGTGGAAGTATGACCGATCCGCAGAATTGTCCACTCGCCCTCCGGCACATTCCAATCCAGTTTTCCCGCCTTGTCCATGTGGTCGGTCAGATTGATGACCCCGGCCTTGTCCACCGGAATGTCGCCGGAAACAGGATTGACCGGAGAAGGCCACAATCCGCCCCTGACAAAAGCGGCTTTCGCTTTGAAGTCGTCAATCAACTGGGTGCCACGGAGATCAATCTCGGCGATGGGCAGCGGAGTCGTCGTGTCGCGCGGAGACAGATGATTGTAGTAACTGTCGAAGAGGATTCGATAGAAGCGGGACGTCGTGGGTGGGATCGTGGCGTAGAGGGACTCGCCATTGGGAAACTTGAAAGATTTTACGCTGCGAAAGGTTTTCCCGTCATCGGAAGCCTGGATCTCCCCACCGGCCCCGAAATTCCAGGCTCCGGGAACGATGACCACCGTGCGCGTTGTAAAAGGTTCGGCAAATTCAAACTGGACGTATTGGGGATTGTCCTTGCCGGGCAGTGGAAAGGTCGCGCTCGTTTCCTTTTTTCCATCCGTGACTTTCCCCGAATCAAAACCTTCCGCCCCCGACGTAATCTTCGGTGCGAGGTCGGCCATTTTGATCTGCTCGGCGCGGGGCGTTGGGAAGGCGAGAACGGCAATATCACGATAGAAATTACGAGCTGTCGGCGGCTGCTGCAGGACTTCCGAGATGTGAAGCGGGCCTTTGAACTTTTTCTCACTCGTGACGACATTCTGCATCGCGTGTTCCGGCGTGACCCAAGGGCCACCGCTGCTTGAGTAGCCAGGACAGTTATGAAGACCGAGCTTCAATCCGAGCCGATCCGATTCGCGGACGGCGTGCTGAACCAACTCATACCACTCCGGACTGAGGGTTTTCACTTTGCCGGGGGGAACTGTGTAGCTGACGTCAAGGAGCGTGGCCCCACTCAGGCCAATCCGCTTCATGGCCTCCAGGTCTGCCGTAATGCCCTCCTTGGTGATGTTTCCATCCATCCAATGCCACCAGGTTTGCGGGGCGGAGGACAAAGGGGGGGCAACAAAAGAGTGACGGAGAGCATCGGTGTCATCTGCCATTCCGGTCAGGATTCCAGCAGCGAAGAGGATGGTCGGTATGAGGATTCGTTTCATTATGTATTCATTTGGGTTTTTCTGAAGTTAATCGAAACAGAACTTCTCCTGTCATTACCTGACAGCCGCTGGCATCTCGAAGGACGACCGAATCGTCACCGGGCCGATGAGTCCAGAATCAACAAGGGGATCGTTCTTTTTGAATGGGGCCCAGAACCAAGTGTTGAATCCGACGCGTCCGGTGGGGCTGGGCTTGCCTTCTTTCACCCAGTCCGGCCAATCAGCTCCTCCGTCAGGGGTCTTTTTCCACTCCAGGTCTTTGGGGAGTTGTTCGTCGCCTATCAGTCGGTTCACCCAGAGGTTGGTGACGGCGACGGTCAACTCGTTGGTGCCGGGCTTGAGGTAGCTGGTAATGTCGGCGATGAAGGGGCGTTTCCAAAGGATGCCGAGGTCGTGACCGTTGAGCTGGGCTTCGGCCAGGACGGCGACTTTCCCGAGGTCGAGATAGTAGCGGCGGTTCTTTTTGATGAAGTCGGCGGGAACGGTGAAGGTCTTCGAATAGGTTCCGGTTCCCGAGAAGTATTTCACCCCGGTGTCGAGGTGTTGGTTCCAGGGGATGAGTTGGTCGAGGGTGATTTCGGGAGGAGCGCCGCGGTTGGCTTGGAACCGGACTTTCCAGGCTGCATCGATGGGGAGGGTGGGAGCGTCGGCTTCAACGTTGAGGGTGGCTTTTTTGCCGGACGCGGTCTCGTATTGAAAGGTTCCCTTTTGCCAGGCTTCGAGGAGAAGCTGGCCCTGGTCGCCATACGTTAACCTTGCATCGGGGAAAGGGGTTTGGGGCACGGGATTCGGGATGGCAACGAAACTCCCCTCCCCAAAACTCGAGGAGAATGGCTGGCCGTCGAGCTTGTAGTTGATGTTCATAGTTTTGGCCTGGCCGGGAAAAGGGTCGCTTCCGATCAAGGCGTTCGAGACGGTGAAGGAAAGTTTTCCGTTTTGGACAAGGCCGGATATTTTTCCGGTCACATCGACAGGGGCCACGCCGGGTGCAGCAGCAGACTCGTAGGTGGCGTGGAGGATTTCCAAGCGTGGGGAGGCGGCTCCGGTGGCAATGCGGGCGAACTGCACAACATGGTCGCCATCAGATTTTGCATTTTTTGGAAAGACGACGAAGACAGAGTCGTAGGGTTCCAGCCGGAGGGTTAGCTGAGTCAACCCATTTTTTTGGCTGTAGGCCGCAGCCTTTTGGATTTTTCCGGTGACCGGATTCCAGAGTTCGGGGGAACGGCCGTCAACGCGGAAAGTGCACTCCTGTTCGGAGTAGGCGTCCGAAGAATTGACGACAAAATAAATCTCCGCGTCTTCGGTTGTGCGGTGGATGGCGGTGAAGCCCTTGGAATGGAAGTCGGGCTGGATGGAAAGGTCATTCAAGGCTTTTTCGACGGGAATGTCCTTGATTTTTCCGGAGTCCCAGAGTTCGGCGGCAAGTTGGCCGACTTCGTTGTCACACTGGGGATAGTTTGTAAGGCTTGGGGATTTTGCCGGTCTTTTCCCGATGATGGTCGCGCCGTCGGCCACAAGTTTTTTGATTTTGCGGAGAAGCGGGGGTGTCATGGTTGTCTCCTTGGAGAGGACCAGGAGGCGGTAGCTCATGCCATCGGGAAGGACGAGTTTCCCGTCTTTGGCAGAGAGGCGGTTGAGAATGACATCGGCGTTGCAGGAGTCGGCATAGTAGCCGGGGATGTTTGCGTCGCTGTAGGCGAATGGAGTCCCCTCACCCCCAAAACTCAGCACGTCGGCAACATGCAGCCCGCTCTGGAGGAGGGTTTGGCAGCGGGTCAAATAGGTGACCCATGCCCTGCCCTGTTCCCACCAGGTATTGGTGCGTTCGATGTTGGCACCCCATGACCCGGCGGATATGCCGGGATAGCGGTTGAGCCAGGGTTGGTGGGCGTAGCGGTGAAAGACGAAATGGTTGATTCCATAGGCGAAGGCGGCGTCTCCGATGGCTTTGAATTGCTCGGGAGCCTGCTTCCAGCGGCTGGTGAAGGCGCTTCCGGTGAAGGCCTCGGCCGCAGTCCGGACATGTCCATAGACATGGGAGATCGAGGCGATGCTGCGGAGTTCGGGAGAGGCGACGTTGGGCACCCAGAACTCAGTCATGGGCATGTCCACATAGCGTCCACTCAGGATGTAGTCAAAGGGGGAGCCCGCCGGTTCGACTTGCAGGGTGAGCCCTGATTTGTGCGCAAGTTCCGCCATGCCACCGTAGTAATTTGCGGCAAAAAGTTCCGCGATCGTGCGGCGGTAGTCCCAAAGGAAACGCTCGGATTCTTCGAGATTGCCCACGATGCGTCCGGTCAGGGTCGGGAGGTAGGTGAGGATGTCGTAGCCGGTCAGTTTTCTGAATTCCTCAGGGAATGCGGGAGTCCAGTTTTGACTGCCTGCCTCGAAGCTGTCGATCAGGGTATGGTTGAAGGCTTTTCCGGCGAGAGGGCCGGATTCTTTGATGATTTTTGCCATGAGTCCGTCCCAGTAAACTTCCATGGCTGTCCTGCTGAGTTTATCGCATTCGAGGCCGGTCGCTTCGGGAGGAGTGGGGCGGTTTTTGGATTCGGTCGTGGTGTATCCCATCCGCAGGATTGTCCAATCCCCTTCGGGAACATCCCAGGTGAGTTTTCCGGAGGAGTCCACCTTGCTGGAAAGATTGAGGATGCGGTTCTTCGGGACAACCATTTCTGGCGGGAAAGCGGTTGAGGCGGCGGAAGGGAAAGAGCCGCTGGTGCCCACGAAGTTGGCTTTGGTGCGGTATTGGTCGATGGCGGGGGCGGCTTCGATGGCAATTTTTTTCACGGTGATGGCGTCGGTTCGCTTGATGCGAAGCCATCCCTTTTTGGCTTTCCCGAAAGTGATTCGAAAATACTTCGCGGTTGTCGGTGGTATGGAGAAGCGCTGGAGTCCCAGGACGGGTCCGTAAACTCCTGACTGGTAATCAAAGTCACGAACCTTGCGGAAGGAATGGCCGTCGTCGGAAGTTTCCACCGTGCCTCTGACGCTGTCGCGCTGTTCATTGACGATTTCATCCGGTCCACCGAAGGCGATTGCGATGGTCCGCGCTTCGAAGGGTTGGGGAAATTCAAACTGGATGTATTGCGGCTTTTGCGGGGTCGGCAGGGCAAGATAACTGGTGCCGTTTGGGTATTCCTTCACAATCTCACGGGTATCGAGTTCCGCATCGCTGGAGGTCACCTTGGGTGAAACATCGGCCCTCTCGATTTTTTCGGTCGAGGGTGTGGGAAAGGCGAGAATGGCAATGTCCCGGTAAAAACCCATCCGGGTTTCAGGCTGCGGAAGGGTTTCAGAAATTGCGGCAGGCCCCTTGACTTGCTTTTCGCTGGAGACCACAAACATCATGCTATACTCGGGGGTGACCCACGGGCCGCCGCTGCTCGACCAGCCCATGCAGTTTTCGATACCGATCTGGAGGCCGAGGCGTTGGGATTCGCGGAATGCATGCTGGACCAGTCCGTGCCATTCGGGACTGAGGATTTTTACGGGGCCGCCTGCCGGCATGCCGCTGTCTAGTTGGACGATGGTGGCTCCGCCGATGCCGATCCGTCTCATGGCTTCCAAGTCAGCGGTGATGCCTTCCTTGGAGATATTACCGCCCGACCAATGCCACCAGGTTTGCGGCGCGGAGGAAGACGGTGGCGCAACGAAGGAGCGGCGCAGAGCATCGGTGTCATCTGCCATTCCGGTCAGGATTCCAGCAGCGAAGAGGATGGTCGGTATGAGGGGTCGTTTCATTATGTATTCATTTGGGTTTTTCTGAAGTTAATCGAAACCAGAATGGGGGAATTTTTTATTCCGTTAAATTGTTAAAACTCTGCAGGGCTGGCTGACGTGGCATTGGTCTGGGATTTCTGGCTGGCTGGCAAGTTTTTTCTTTTGTACCTCTGCGGGGCGTGTTGGCGAGCTCCGATTTATTTGCTCTGGAGCGCAAGGCCCGGCTGGCCTCGGAGCGTAGCGCAGAGGCCCGCGCGGGCCTGAAGCGGAAGAGCAAATAAATCGGTCGGCGGCAGGGGGTGGGTGGCTGCCGTTTTCATGCGACTTTTTCCATTTCTGCCACTGCGGAGTGCAGCGACAAATCGGCGGAACCTGCACGTTCCAGCGCGGTTGCCAGCGCTCCCAGCTCCTTGTGCCCCCGAACCCGCCGGAAGCCCTCCTGCGCCCTCAGTAACGCCACTCCCATCCACCGCGCCACCTGGTCGGTTTTGTCATTCCATCGGGAGACCCTGCCCACCACCTGCCGGGCATTGCGCATCACGTTCTCGATATGGTTCGTGCTCAAAAACGTCACGTTCAACGTCGCTGGCACATTCAAACGGTGAAACGCCAGGATCCCATCCTTGCGGGCATCCAGGCTCTCCGCTGCGGCGAGATTCTTGCCCCTGACAAATTTCAACAGCTCCTCAAAAGCCTCTTCGCCCGCCTCCGCTCCCTCGACCGCGCGCAGCCTGTTCATCTTCATGACCGCCTCTGCTTGGTGCTTGTAGGAAAGCTTCGCGCACAGCCCGCGTTCCACATGCACCAGGCATTCTTGCTGCACCGCATCCGGCCAGAAATGCCTCAGCGCCTTGGCGATTGCATCGCTGCCATCACGCGTCACCATCAGCCTGCGGACTACGCCGGCATCCAATCCGCGCGCCTTCAATTTGGCGAACAACGCCATCACCACCTCCGCGCTTTCACTGCTGCCCTCCTCGAAATCCAGCAGATGCTTGTGGCCCTCCGCGTCAATGGCCAGAGCCACTACCACGCATCGTTCCTTGCCCGGGAACACCCCGTCCACCATCATGGCCAGCACATCGAGCTTGGAGAGATCCCGCCCCCGGAACTCGGCCAGCAACTCCCTGCTGCGGGCCTTCCAGCCCTCACAGACCTGGCTCGCACTCACGCCGAGCATCTTGCCCACCCCGCTGCCCGAGGCCCCGTGGCAGATGGATTCCAACACCTCCTCAAACATCCCTTTGCGCCGCCTGATTTCCGCGTAGGAATTGAGCAGCACCTCCTGTTCCCGGCCGTCCTGCCCCATTTTGCGCACACGGCGCTTGTCGATGAACTCCGCGCCTTCCGTGGTGCGGA
>Ga0194063_10001078_pt1 | contig 18324 bp, 12 predicted proteins | sample SepL3720m_MetaG_FD_155459 | JGI IMG/M metagenome (GOLD analysis project Ga0194063, IMG submission 155459) | Anoxic zone freshwater microbial communities from boreal shield lake in IISD Experimental Lakes Area, Ontario, Canada - Sep2016-L373-20m | ecosystem: Environmental > Aquatic > Freshwater... | reverse complement strand
CCATCCACGACGCCGACCGCGTCCTCAAAGCCCGCCCGCCCGGCAAAATCCTCCGCCTCGGCGATGTCCCCAGCGGCCGTTTCTGGCGCGACCTCGAAACGCTGCCCCACGTCGCCGTCTGGTCGATCTGCCGCAACGGCCTGCCCGGACTCGCCCGCGAATCAAACGTCACCCGCGGCCCGCTCGACCGCGTGATCTCCGCCCTCGGCCCGATCGAGTTTGCCGACGACGCGCTCGACTACCTCGCCGGAGCGGCCAGCCGCGCCGTAAAAATCGACGAACTGCTCGAAATCTACCCCGACAGCGAACCCGCGCTCCTCCGCACCCTCTCCCATTACGCCTCCATCGGCGGCGGCCTCTTCCTCGGCAACAGCATGCCCATCCGCGAATGGAACCTCTTCGCCCAGTGGGACCGCCCCGTCCCCTCCGTCCGCGCCAACCGCGGAGCCAATGGCATCGACGGCCAAGTCAGCACCTGGCTCGGTTGGTCCGCCGAAGTCAGCGAAACCTGGGCCGTGGTCGGCGACCTCACCGCCCTTTACGACCTCGCGGCCCCCTTCGTGCTGGAGCAAATCGACTGCCAAGGCCGCGTCCTCGCCGTCATCAACAACGGCGGCGGCAAAATCTTCGAACGCCTGCCACGTCTCCAAACCATGAGCCCCCGCGCCGTCGAATGGATGACCAACCCGCAATCCGCCGACCTCTCCGGCCTCGCCACCCTCTGGCACATGGATCACCTCCGCCTCCGCACCGTCGACGACTTCGACCACGTCCAGCCCGGTGCCAAAACCCTCCTCCTCGAAATCGTCCCCGACCCCGCCCAAACCAATGCCTTCTGGGTCGCCTGGGATCGCATGCACGGCTGATTCAGACGAAATCCCCCGCTTCCTACATCCTTCTCCTTGCCAAGCACCGCAAGGCCCGATAAGCGTTTCACTTCGCAGCGCAAGCGCACTGGTCCCGTGGTCCAATGGATAGGACGATGGCCTCCGAAGCCGTAGGTGGTGGTTCGATTCCACCCGGGACCACTTCTCATTAAGCGTTTACGAAGAATGCTTCATGAATGAGCATAGCCGAAGGCAACTTGTCAGCGATTTCCACTCGCGCTTCTGACGATTCCGTGCTTGATTCTTGCCATGCCGAAAACGGTAAAACCTCAGCCACGCACCCCAGACCACCAGTCTGAAATGCTCAAGGTCCGCGAGTACGTCGATCGCATGATTCAACGCGGCGAAGCCAAGGAATTCCTCGTCAAACACGGCTTCGTCACCCCATCGGGCAAACTCACCAAACGCAACGGCGGATGAGATTTCCGGGTCTTGTTCTCGGATTCCATGGCTGTGATCGGGCCGTCGCAGAGCAAGTTCTCACTCAGCCACCTTTCACTCGAATGGTACGAACGCCTTCTCGCCCCCCCGTGAAGGGGGCACTATGATTAGGTAACTAACATCGCATTAACCTGTGTTTCAATCCGCGCTCCCCGTGAAGGGGGCGACTGACTTTGCGGAGCGCCTGCTTTTCGATGATGTGTTTCAATCCGCGCCCCCCGTGAAGGGGGCGACATCATGTTCCACGCAGCATCATTCATAAGTGATTGTTTCAATCCGCGCCCCCCGTGAAGGGGGCGACCAAATTGCGCGCTCCTCATATTTAACAGCCAGCCGTTTCAATCCGCGCCCCCCGTGAAGGGGGCGACTCTCTCGCCGAGGCCAGAGCATGGGTGTCCTGCGCGTTTCAATCCGCGCCCCCCGTGAAGGGGGCGACGTTGACGCGTGTAAACACGGGTGAAAGCACGGGAGTTTCAATCCGCGCCCCCCGTGAAGGGGGCGACTGAGCCTCAACCAACCAAACCAAACTAGCAAAATGTTTCAATCCGCGCCCCCCGTGAAGGGGGCGACGTGCCAAGTTGGAATGTTAGATCAAAAATCGTTTGTTTCAATCCGCGCCCCCCGTGAAGGGGGCGACAAGCAACCCGCGAAGAACTAAACAAGCTAGGTGTGTTTCAATCCGCGCCCCCCGTGAAGGGGGCGACTTATCAAGTTCTCTGGTTGGCAATGCGGTATTAAGTTTCAATCCGCGCCCCCCGTGAAGGGGGCGACTTGGTTTGTAAGCTGATGGTCATCATCAGGCCGGTTTCAATCCGCGCCCCCCGTGAAGGGGGCGACCGACCCCAAAGTCTGCATCCAAGTCCGATCTTGAGTTTCAATCCGCGCCCCCCGTGAAGGGGGCGACAATAGACGGCCTGTATATTTACCCTGCCCCGCAAGTTTCAATCCGCGCCCCCCGTGAAGGGGGCGACGACACGAGCACATTTTTAGCTACAATAAATAATGGTTTCAATCCGCGCCCCCCGTGAAGGGGGCGACGGGTCAGCCGCGCGATGGCGATTGCCCTGGTTAAGTTTCAATCCGCGCCCCCCGTGAAGGGGGCGACCGCGCAATTTGTCAAACGTTCACAAAGATAATAGTTTCAATCCGCGCCCCCCGTGAAGGGGGCGACCAGGTCATCCGTCTCGGTGTGTCCAGCGTTCAGGTTTCAATCCGCGCCCCCCGTGAAGGGGGCGACAATCTTGCTCTTGTGCATCAAGTTGTCAGCGGCAGTTTCAATCCGCGCCCCCCGTGAAGGGGGCGACTATGCCACTGAGTCATATGCCGCTAGTGCTGGAGGTTTCAATCCGCGCCCCCCGTGAAGGGGGCGACTTCATAAGTGATTTAAAATAAGCACCTCTCCGTGGTTTCAATCCGCGCCCCCCGTGAAGGGGGCGACGCTAGGTGTAAATGATGCGGAGATTGAGGCGGGAGTTTCAATCCGCGCCCCCCGTGAAGGGGGCGACCAGTGCATCGGCGGATCCCAGTCGTCACTAAGCTGTTTCAATCCGCGCCCCCCGTGAAGGGGGCGACAATGATGCTGCGTGGAACATGATGCCGAGGTCAGGTTTCAATCCGCGCCCCCCGTGAAGGGGGCGACTCACTTGCCTCTCTTTGGCCCCAGGATGCCCCTAGTTTCAATCCGCGCCCCCCGTGAAGGGGGCGACCGGCCCCAAGAAAACTAAATCCCTAGTCGATGGCGTTTCAATCCGCGCCCCCCGTGAAGGGGGCGACAATCCAATCCAATCCAATCCAATCCAAACTAAAAGTTTCAATCCGCGCCCCCCGTGAAGGGGGCGACCAATCCAATCCAATCCAATCCAATCCAATACTATGTTTCAATCCGCGCCCCCCGTGAAGGGGGCGACGTATTGACACGGGCATCTACGGCTACATTTGTTGGTTTCAATCCGCGCCCCCCGTGAAGGGGGCGACTAAAAAAATAAAATGAAAAATACCCCAATAATATGTTTCAATCCGCGCCCCCCGTGAAGGGGGCGACTATGGATGAGCATGGCCGAAGAATTGTCCAGTTTGTTTCAATCCGCGCCCCCCGTGAAGGGGGCGACTTCATAAGTGATTTAAAATAAGCACCTATCCGTGGTTTCAATCCGCGCCCCCCGTGAAGGGGGCGACCCTGCCTACCGAAACAACTACGACGAGATTTTCAGTTTCAATCCGCGCCCCCCGTGAAGGGGGCGACCCCGGCGGATGGCCGAGACAACCGTTCACATCCAGTTTCAATCCGCGCCCCCCGTGAAGGGGGCGACTGCTTGCAAGTCGAGGTAGTAGGCTTTTGTTGCTTGTTTCAATCCGCGCCCCCCGTGAAGGGGGCGACCCCGAATACCGGGAGCGTTAAAGCAACCCGCGAAGTTTCAATCCGCGCCCCCCGTGAAGGGGGCGACAAAAGCAGCGCGACGATTGCTCAAACAGGCAGCTGTTTCAATCCGCGCCCCCCGTGAAGGGGGCGACCTGACGCTCGCTTCCACGTCCTCGGCACGACGATAGTTTCAATCCGCGCCCCCCGTGAAGGGGGCGACCCCGAATACCGGGAGCGTTAAAGCAACCCGCGAAGTTTCAATCCGCGCCCCCCGTGAAGGGGGCGACGATGTGGAATGGAAGGCATCGTTAGCATCGCTGGTTTCAATCCGCGCCCCCCGTGAAGGGGGCGACCCATCGACTAGGGATTTAGTTTTCTTGGGGCCGTGTTTCAATCCGCGCCCCCCGTGAAGGGGGCGACTTGTGTAAACATTCCAATATGGAAATGTATAAAAGTTTCAATCCGCGCCCCCCGTGAAGGGGGCGACGTGAGCGAATGAACAGTGGACATGATTCTCGGGGTTTCAATCCGCGCCCCCCGTGAAGGGGGCGACGTTAGGTCAGACCAGGTTAGGTCAAGGTAACAAAGTTTCAATCCGCGCCCCCCGTGAAGGGGGCGACGCAATCGTGGATGTGTTTACTCACAACGTGACTGGTTTCAATCCGCGCCCCCCGTGAAGGGGGCGACTCGCTCGCAACCCCTTTCCGCTCCTACCATACCGGTTTCAATCCGCGCCCCCCGTGAAGGGGGCGACTATAAAATGGGAGTATTTATCGGGAACTGCGGAGGTTTCAATCCGCGCCCCCCGTGAAGGGGGCGACAAAATGGACGCGGCGGCAATCGCCAAGTTTGAAAGTTTCAATCCGCGCCCCCCGTGAAGGGGGCGACGGCTCCCAAAAAACTAAATCTCTAGTAGAGGGCGTTTCAATCCGCGCCCCCCGTGAAGGGGGCGACCCATAGGAGCGTCAGGAGCGAACTTGAGCGACTCGTGTTTCAATCCGCGCCCCCCGTGAAGGGGGCGACTGATGTAATGCGGGCAGGGTGGCGCTTGCAAGGGGTTTCAATCCGCGCCCCCCGTGAAGGGGGCGACAGTGAGCGAATGAACAGTGGACATGATTCTCGGGGTTTCAATCCGCGCCCCCCGTGAAGGGGGCGACGCTTTCACCCGTGTTTACACGCGTCAACTCAATAGTTTCAATCCGCGCCCCCCGTGAAGGGGGCGACATCATGTTCCACGCAGCATCATTCATAAGTGATTGTTTCAATCCGCGCCCCCCGTGAAGGGGGCGACCAAATCCTGCCGCGTGGTGGTGGAACAGCCGGAAGTTTCAATCCGCGCCCCCCGTGAAGGGGGCGACCCAAGTGCGGTCTCGAGAAAAGCAGCGGAAGCGGAGTTTCAATCCGCGCCCCCCGTGAAGGGGGCGACTTCTTGCTCAGTGGCAAGCTCGGCGCGGAGCTGGGTTTCAATCCGCGCCCCCCGTGAAGGGGGCGACGACTGGCACCGGCTGGGCGATGCGCCTGCCTACCGTTTCAATCCGCGCCCCCCGTGAAGGGGGCGACATCATGTTCCACGCAGCATCATTCATAAGTGATTGTTTCAATCCGCGCCCCCCGTGAAGGGGGCGACCATCCTGGGGCCAAAGAGAGGCAAGTGAGCAAATGTTTCAATCCGCGCCCCCCGTGAAGGGGGCGACAGGCATGGTATGACTGGGTGATCTATCGAAAGGAGTTTCAATCCGCGCCCCCCGTGAAGGGGGCGACGTATTCTCCGGGTTATGAGGGCGAAGGTGAGGATGTTTCAATCCGCGCCCCCCGTGAAGGGGGCGACTTCATAAGTGATTTAAAATAAGCACCTATTTGTGGTTTCAATCCGCGCCCCCCGTGAAGGGGGCGACCAGCTTATTAAAACAATACAAAAGAAAAGAAAATGTTTCAATCCGCGCCCCCCGTGAAGGGGGCGACGTGGCTGCGTCCGGCACCATCTGCCCCATGACGAGTTTCAATCCGCGCCCCCCGTGAAGGGGGCGACATTCTCGGGGAAAGGAAGTTGCGGGGAAAACATGTTTCAATCCGCGCCCCCCGTGAAGGGGGCGACCAGGGCAAGTGCTGACTGACGGCACGAACACGGTGTTTCAATCCGCGCCCCCCGTGAAGGGGGCGACTGCACTGCCTGCCGCAGCCATCGGCATGGTGGTGGTTTCAATCCGCGCCCCCCGTGAAGGGGGCGACTCAAAGTTAGCAAAGTGCTTACCAGTTGCTGGGTTGTTTCAATCCGCGCCCCCCGTGAAGGGGGCGACTACCGTCAAAAAATTTCCCAACGCAATCCGAGGCGTTTCAATCCGCGCCCCCCGTGAAGGGGGCGACTCTCGCCTTACAGCGACCTGATGACCGAGGCAATGTTTCAATCCGCGCCCCCCGTGAAGGGGGCGACTCTGGCTCAGGATCGCGTAAAGCTCCTTGCGGGTGTTTCAATCCGCGCCCCCCGTGAAGGGGGCGACCGATGAGGACATCGAAGTATGGATTGATCAAATTGTTTCAATCCGCGCCCCCCGTGAAGGGGGCGACCGACCCCAAAGTCTGCATCCAAGTCCGATCTTGAGTTTCAATCCGCGCCCCCCGTGAAGGGGGCGACGATTCTCGGGGAAAGGAAGTTGCGGGGAAAACATGTTTCAATCCGCGCCCCCCGTGAAGGGGGCGACCGGAAAAAATTTCAAGCGATTTTGACGTTCAGGTGTTTCAATCCGCGCCCCCCGTGAAGGGGGCGACTCCAAGCATCCTGCTGCTCGGGTGGCCATGTGTTGTTTCAATCCGCGCCCCCCGTGAAGGGGGCGACTGCGGTATTCTGGAATCCTTTCCGCAGTAGGGAAAGAACAGACTGTTCCGCGAACCCATAAATCCCAGCGTGGGAAATGAGGTTTGATGCTTTATCTGAAATGTCAAAGAACGAAAGCCGTAGGTCTAGCTGCTAGCGCGAACCTTCTAACGATTTTAAGATCGCTTGGGGTTCGCGGAACAACTGGCCGCCGGACTATTCAGAAATCGGAGGTTGTCAGCCTAACACTTAGACGACAAGTATTCCCTCGATGTTGTATCCATCGTTGGCACCGTGGTGCTCTACCTTATGCTGCCAGTTGCTGCCGAGATGGTAAAAGCGCAGGCTGTCGGTTTCTAGGTCAATAATTGCCAATAGCCGGGCCTTGAATGTAACGAGCTGGGCTGGATCCACCTTGCACTCAAAAACCGAATTTTGGACGCGCTGGCCGTAATCGAGACAAGCCTTCGCCGTTCGGCGCAAGCGAGATTTTCCGGCAGGCGTGACGGTTGAGACATCGTAGGTGACGAGTATGTACATGAATCCGAGATTTGAAATTTGAGATCTGAGATTTTGACGCCCCGCTTCAGCGGGCTAAAAAAGCGGGATAGGCGTCAAGATCGCCGCGGAGGTGACGGGCTAACAGGCGAGCTTGGAGGTGGGGTAAAAAACCTACCGTAGTTTTTTCGTCGAGGAATGGATGATTGATTTCGGCTTGTTTGCGCTCCTGCCAAGCGGTGAGGACTTTTTTTCGCGAATCGTCTTTGAGTAAAACGGCACCGTTTTCCTTGATCTCAAAATCCTTGATTGTGATCTGCTGGCGGTTAAAAAGCGACAGCGCCGTGCGATCGGCGAGAAAGGCGCGGAATTCTTCCATCAGATCGAGCGCCAACGAGGGGCGGCCAGGCCGGTCGCGATGGAGAAAGCCGCATTGCGGATCCAGACCGCAAGACTCCAGAGCACTGCGGCAGTCGTGCATCAGTAATGCATAGAGAAAGGATAGCAAAGCATTGACAGGATCAAGCGGCGGACGCCGAGACCTTCCTGAAATCGTGATCGAAGGGTCGTGGTTGGTCAGCAGGTGGGGAAATACGGCAAAGTATCCCGAGGCGGCATCGCCCTCGATACCGCGCAAGGTATCGAGACTGGTCGCTCGCGAAATCAGGCCGATGCGGACTGCCAAAAAGTCAGAGGCTTGAGTGAGTATGAATGCCCGCTCTGCGGATTTTTCACCGTGGTCGCGCGCGGCCCGCATTAGGACGTGGCGGGTGTTTGCCAGTTTGGCGGCGATCATGTTAGAGGCGATGGCCAGCGAAGCAGGTTCAAAATCGGCGCGGCGGTATTGCTCGCGGCGAAGAAGAATATTTCCCGACGTGAACCCATTGGAGGCCGCGAGAAACTTCCCATGCGGATTGTGAAAGGAAAGACTGACGTTCGCTTCCGCGCAGGCGGCCATCAGCGCCGCCGAGCAGGAAATATCCCAGCCAAAGCAGGCAATGCCATCCAAGTTGTGAAGTGGCACCCGCAGCTTGGTCTCCCCTTCATGGCGGATCTCGATGGCAGCTCCGTCTTTCCGGAGGTAGGCTCCTTCTAATGTGACAAACAGAGTATTGAGGTGGCGTTTCATCGCTTCGAAAAGTTGAATTTCAGATCTGTGATTTGATAGCAGAAGAAAACCAAGACTGCACGCCGCGTTTGAAGCGCATGGCCTTCGGCTGGCAGATTTCGATCAACGAACACGCGTCACAGCGACGCGATTCATATTCGGCCAGCGGCGTCACGCGAGATGCGATCATCGCATGCAGTGCGGCAGCAGTTTCGGAGACGAGCTGGCGGAGCGGTGCGTCAAACTCAATCAAAGTCCGCCGCCGATTTTCGCCGTAAAACATGTATCCACTGGTGATCGTCACACCGAGCATTTCCTCTAGGCACATCGCCTGGGCGCATAACTGGACTTCGTCCGCGCGATGGGATTTCGGCTTGCCGCGTTTGTATTCCACCGGGACGACGCGCTCTGCCGATTTCAAATCTGAAAACTGAGATCTCAAATTACGGAAGGCCCCGTGGAACTCCACGATGTCGCACTGCCCGGAGATGCCGAGCGCAAACGAGCGCACGGCAAGACTGCGGGTGACCCGTACCCCTGCCTTGCTCTCATCCGGCCCTTCGTGGGCCTTTTGGTGGAGCACCTGCCCCTCCGCCGTGAACTTGTTCTCCGCCCACACCTGCTCCAGATGGATCAAGCCACACTGGCGCGGGCAAAATAGCCAATGCTGGAGCGCGGAAAGCGGTAGGAGCTGTTCCTCCGTAAAATTAGCTTCTCCGCGCTCCATGACGTTAATGGGTCAGATCCTACGAATGAGGGTGACGCCCTGTGGAATCGCCGACTCATCGACGCTTAGATCGTAATCCGCAAATGAACGTGCCACTTCGACCTCAGCTTTTTTGGTGATGGTGACGAGGTCGAAGAGTTTGTGACTGGCTGCTGCGCCGAGTGCTGTATCGTGCTTGAAAACGAGCAATGCCCGTGGGTTCATGCTGCCAGCGGGGCGGGCGGCAGACTGATCGAACTGGAAGGCGTTTTCCAAGGACTGGAAGAGAAGTTCGAGGTCACCGTCGCTGAAACCGGTTTGGGCGGCAAGGAAGGGATTCACGAAACCATGGGCCTTGTAGAGACCATAAGGAATGGTGAACTTGCGACCCATGGTGCGTTCCTTTTCTGCGTCCTTTTTGTTAGTGACGGAGGAACGGGTGATGGCGTGCTCACTAGCAACGATTGGGTCGATTGAGCGAGCAAATGAAAGCTGAACGGGGCCACGGACTTGGCCGCAATTGATCTCCGTGGACATCACGGCACCGAAGGTGCGGACATCGTAGTAGTTTTCACACATCCACGCGGTGGCTTGGTCTTTTTTGCCATTCTTCGGGGCCTTGGACTCGGCCGCCGGGATTCCGACAGCATTTTGAGCCTCTTGCTGAAGATCGTTGAGGACCGAACCATCCGTGAAGTAGATGCGTTTGCCAGCAGCACCGTTCGCGGTGAGGGCGACGAAGTTGCGGATCTTCCGTTTCAGGCAGACATCGGTGACGAGGCCTTGGCCGGTTTCCACATCGATGCGAGGGAGGTTTCCGGCGTCGGGATCGCCGTTAGGGTTGGCGTCTTGGGCATCGAAGATGAAGAGGAAGTCGTAGCGGTTGTTCATAGGGTGTGTTGTTTGGATTGGATTATAGAGAATGATCAGACGGTTTCAGTAACGGGTTCGGATGTCGGCGCGGTTTCTTTTTTGGTAAAGAAGTCCTTGCGTTGGTGGTAATAGCCGATGGCGAAGATGCCCTGCTTTTTGAGTGCAAACTGGTTTGGAAATCCGCTGGCACCGATGGAGGCGACGATATCCTGAACGATGCGTTCCCGGTTCACCTTCGCGCCGCCGTTGAGCTTGGAAAGGTGGTGTTGATATGTACGTAGTAACCGTGGAAAAACGCTGGCTGGCGTGGAAGACGCGGCACTGTAAAAGCGGTCGCGAATACCAGCGTTGACGTTTCCGAGGGCATCTTCTTGGGTTTTCTCAAGGGCCGCAAAAAGGCGACCAAGGAGATAGGCGGGGTCTGTGTTTTCTGTATCAAGCATGATAGGGATGTCTAGTTTGTGATTGCGGGTGAGCACGGCCTTGAGAGTGGCAGCGCGGAGATAGTTGATCGTCCGGTCAGCATGGATGCGGCGGATGATGGCGGAGAAGAGCCCTTCCGGGTAAGGAGTGCCCTCGATGATGGCGCGCGCAAGGGCACCGCCGAGAAGAGGCGGGATTTTATCTTCGTCAGGCCAGTTGCCCTTCGGCGGCGGAGTCTGCCTCAGAATGTCCATGATTGACGGAAACTCAGGGTCAGGACTGGAACTGCTGTTTTCCACCGTGAACTGCCGGACCAGTTCGAAGGCCTTTTGATGTTCGTGGAGCTTCCCCAGTAGATCAGCCAGTGTGGATTGATGGAAAAAGCGGATGGCGAATCTGCCGGGATTCGGCTGTTCCAGACCCAGAATGAAGAACGGCGTATCGGGACTTCCGAAGTCGTTGAACCGCGTTCCTGATCGCAAAGCCTCGAGCAAGCGCTGAATATGCTGATTTTTTGAAGCATCTTGGACTTCGACCGCCGCCCGAGAGCCGCGAGCAAACAAGCCTGCCAGACAGTCCTCGATTAACGAAGGGGTGCCGGTCCAGAACACGACGGTTGCCCCACTGATGTTGATCTTGTGTTTGGCCTTTTGTGGGCCATCGAGAAGTGCGGTTAGTGCGGTAGCATAGCGGAAGGCAACCTCCGTGCTGATTGGGCAGTTTTCAGTTTTTGATCGGTTGTAGGATTCGTAAGATGTATTTTCCTGAATTCCCACCAGGGCGACTGAGCTTTTGAATCCTTTAATGTCCGGGTGGATCCGACAGATTCGCGAAGTTTTCCCGGTTACCAAACACTGTTCCTCGATACCTGAAGGTTCGGCAAGCTGCTGCCCTATCCACCACTCTTTGATCCGAGGATCGTCATGCAAGTGGCCGCGGTTCCCACGGATCTGAATCACTCCGAAGTTCGTGCCAATTTGATCGAGGATCGAGTGCTCCTTTGCCTCTTCTGCAGACCAGCTTTCAAGGAAGCGACAAAGAGCCGAATAGCACGGGGAGTCGATGGCGCGTTCGTAACTAAGGTGAACGTTTTTAAATGCCTCAAAGCATTCCGCGCCTGAGCCTTCACGCTTGCCCTCCAGCTGTCGACCGAGAAGGTATTCCTGCTTATCACATAGGAACTGAGCTTTGACTCCGCTGGTGCGTTTTTCGTGTAGTGGCGTTTCCAAACGCAACGGTTCAAACTTTCCACGTGCGTTTTTAACTCTCGCATCCTCGATTCCGAAGAAAGATCCATCCGGGTTAATGACGAGCCTGAAGCTGATCTTCTGCGGGGAGAATCCCGGCGGAGCGATCTCGTAAGCGGGATCGGCGGCGAGGCGGGAATAGAGTTCGTTGAGGGACTGGAGGATCATGCTCGGATGGGGAATGGGAGTTGAGGCACTTTGATGACACCGTCGCGCATGCTGGCGCGAAAGAAGTGCGGAGTGGTGGATTTCACCTTGAGGGTGGCGCGGTCCTGATCGAACTCGATGTCGTGCAGCATAAAACCGAGGTCCTTTTCCCCAGCATAGTCTGGGCATGTGGCAGGAAGCTCGTTTTCATTCTCGATGAGGTCAAAGCGAACAGGGAACTCGCGGCAGCCGAAGTAGGGCTGTTGGAATGCTTGGCCCTTGCGGGCGCGACGCTTGAACATTTCGAGATGTTTGCCGACGGCTTCGTTTTCTGGAGAGGGCGAATCACCTTTTTCCATGCGGGGGTCGAGAACCACGACATGGGCCTTGATGAGATACGCGACGTCCTTCAAAAGGAGAGAAGCGCGCTGCTGACGGTTTTCCGAGACATCCATGGAGAGGTGCATCTCCGGATTGAGCATCGCGGCGTTGACCCCACTGCCTCCCTTGACCGCGATCTTGGACGAGATTTCGTTGCGGCGGATGTTGGTGAAACGAATGGGGTTAAGGACGTGGATTTCATCGATGATCCAGCGGATTTGGGGTTTCCAATAGATGGCTTCCAAAACGCCGCGGGCGGCGGAGGGTGTCATCACGTCATAGGAGACGCGCTCGACCTTCATTTCGGGTCGGGAGAAAAGGGCGTAGTCGCCAGATACTTTCAGGGTGATGCCGTAGTTCATGGATGTTCAGCAAATTAGCTTTTGAGAATTGCAGTGACCTTCGTCAAAGGTGAGGCCGAAGTGTTCGGAGTAGTTGAGATCGGTAGAAACGAGAGCGTAAAACTGACCATCGCGAAGAGCCTCAAAGGAGCGGATATTGTCGTCCCTCAGGCGCGGTGGGATTTGGACTGTGTAGCGCTGGAGCGCACGGAGCAGTTTGCGGTGGAGCGGAATGGATGGACTTCTCAAATCGGCGATGAGCGAGCGCGCTCTATCGTCGTAGGGGATGATGACAGGAACCTGCCAGTCATCGATAAGGCGGAATTTTTCAGCGACGGAGGAGTAGGAAAAATCAAAAGGGAACGCTTGGTTTCGCCCGTCGATACGGAAATGACCGAGGATGTCCTTGGAGTCCCAGCGGGATTTCTGTTGGTAATAATAGAGGTCGAAATAATGGCGAATGGCTTCGCGACCAAGGAGGTCGGGGTGGAGATCGATAAGCTGATGGGCGACTTGAGCGGTCTCGCGAAAATAGGTTTCGGCGCGTTGGTCCTCGGGCCGAAACACATAGGTCTGCCCCGGCGTGGACAGCTTGCCATTGCGATTGCAGCGCCCCGCAGCTTGAGCGATGGAATCGAGGCCCGCGAGGGCGCGGTAAACGAAGGGGAAATCCACATCGACCCCTGCCTCGATGAGCTGGGTGGAAATGACGCGGACGGAAAGACCATTGCTGAGTCGAGTGCGAACTTCCGTGAGAATGCGACTGCGGTGCGCAGGGCACATCAGAGCGGAGAGGTGGTAGTTTCCGGCGTCTTCGCCAAGCTGTTGGAAGAGCTCTTGGGCATGCTTGCGGCGGTTGACGATGCAGAGAACTTGCGGGTGATCTGCCAGACGCTGAGCGAGGGTAGAGTCGGTGACGTCGCCAAGGGCTTCGACCTTCACTCTCTCCAGCGCAGCAAAAAGCGCGGAGGTGTCCGCGATGATTTCGCGGCAGTTTTTCAGACCGATGGGAAACTCGGCAGCATCATAGTTCACCGCAGGCTGCGTGGCAGTGCAGAGGACAGTCGTGGTGTGGTAATGATCCGTGAGTTCCTGAAGCACGCGCAGACAGGGCGATAGAAAATCGACGGGCAAGGATTGCGCTTCGTCGAGGATGACCACCGAGTTGGCGATGTTATGAAGCTTGCGGCAGCGCGAGGTCTTGGCTGCGAATAGTGATTCGTAAAATTGGACGGCGGTCGTGATAATGATGGGCGCGTCCCAGTTTTCCGAAGCAAGGCGTGCTTGGGCACTCTCTTTGTCCGGGGAGAGCGACGAATGATGCTCGATCAGTGGAGTGAACGAGGAGGTTTCAAGCGGAGCGAGAATCTCCCGAATCACCTCGGCGTTTTGCTCAATGATTGAAGTGAATGGCACCACATAGATCACGCGCTGCTGGCCATGGGCAATGGCGTGGCGCAACGCAAAGCTGAGGGAGGAAAGGGTCTTTCCTCCGCCGGTCGGAACGGTCAGCGAAAAAATGCCAGGTGGGCTCAATGCGGCAGCGCGGCAGTCATCGACGACATTGCGGCGCTGGATATTGACATCGTCCCCCGGCGATGGCGTGCCAAAATCGTCAATTCTGGCATCAACGAGGCCAGCAATGGATTCGAGAGAGTTTTCAGGGGTGAGATTGCGCACTCTCCCCTGCGAAGGATTCATGAAAGCTTCGGTGGATAGGAAGTCTGCATCAACCAGACTCGAAAAGATCATGCGAGTGAAGAAGCCCAGTGAAAATGGCTCTTGGGGAATAAATCCCGGCGGTGGCGGGATCGCTTGGGATCTTACCTCAAGAGGCGCGTTTTGCCATTCGGGCAGGTCTACCTTCTGAAGTCGCTTGGCTTGGCAGGAATTATTGGACACGCCGTCGAGCAAGCCCGAATGGTGACCTGCAATGGGATAACCCAAAAGATGACCGAGAATGGAATGGACCTTGGTGGCGTGTTGCGCTCCAGCAGTCGAGTGGTCAACCTTCCCAAGGACCTCATCCGAGTGGATATCGGCTTTCGATTTCAGATAGGTCTGCCAAACAGGAGCAAATTTACCCAAATCATGCCAAAGTCCGGCAAGGTAGCCCCAGTCCGAGGCCGACTTGGCTTCTATCGAATCGGTGCGAAACATCTCAGAAGCAAACTTCGCAGCCAAGAATGCGACCTTATTGAGATGCCCATGGTCTGCTTCAAGACGCTCGCACTTTTCGCAATCGCGTCCTCGGCACTGAATCTCGGCTTCTCCAGGCGGCGTAAACAAGGGTTCCCAATCTTCCTGAGGTCGATCAGGAAGCGTGTGGGCATAGGGTGGTTGCGACATCGGCAGCGGGTGGATGGGTGATCAAATGCAAAATTTCAGTCCTTATTTATCCTAGGGGGTGGGTCAAACGCGGGGGCAGGGTCGATAAAGTTGAAAATAATTTTGCAAATCCGGCTAATCAGCAACTGTGTGCCATACACAATCACTTTCTAACTGCTCCCTCAAGGGGAATCGGGCGGTCGGTTGGATATTGAGGCTGCGTCCGCGGATGACCTCGAATGGTGGGCATGGATGGACGCGAGACTTCTCGCGGCTGCGGGGGAATGGCAGGACTTATGCGGTCGACGGGAGGCCATGCAGGTGCAGGGCGTGGTAGGTGGTGAGGATGTTTTGTAGGGGACTCATGCGGTGCGATGGGTGGTGACGGTGCGAATGGCGCGGAGCGTGTGGCCCGCCGCGATGGCTTCCTCGATGAAGGCGAGAAAGCCTCCCGCCGGATGGCAGGGAATGACGTCGAAGGGCACCAGCACGTCTTCGGCGGCGCGGACGAGGTTTTTGTCGTGGGCATCGAAGACGCCGAGATTGTCTTCCGCGCGGTAGTAGGCGGCATCGGTGATTTTCACAAATCCGAGCGAGGCGAACCATACGTCGATTTCCCCGGTGTCCACCGGCACGATGTCGAAGCGGGGCTGGGAAGTGACGATGGCCATCTCATCGCCCGGCTGGACGATCAGCCCCTCAAACGCGTTGAGTCCGGGCACCAGCAGATTCTGGAGGTTGAGCCGTTCCAGATATTCGAGGGGCGAGGCTTCCCACAAGTGGAAGCGGCGGGCATCCTGCGCGGATGAGACGAGCGCGAGCTCGATGCCGGGACTGAGGCCGAAGACGCCGTTGCGGGTGACTTTGAAATAGCGGTCGGTGGCCTCGTCGTGAAACAACTCGTGCTCTTGGCCGCCGCGAATAACCCTTGCCGGAAGGTCCTCAGGACTCAGCAGGAGACCCAGACGGTCTGCCCATTGACGGAGGTCTTCCTTCTGCCGGGCGAGAGTGGGCGGCCGACATGTGCCGACATCTGCCGATACGCTTCCTCGGAGGAAATCGAGTGCCGCGAGGACAAGATCTCCTTGATCCGGCTCGCGCTGATCAGCGGGCGGACGGGGACTTGGACTGGCGGGATTGCTTTCACGGCTCATAGCCATAACCGAAGAAGGGATGTGGAACAAGTGGAGTTTTTGAGGGCGCGGTCATTGGCTCAGCCCTCCGAGCATCGTCAAAATCCGCTCGGTCACGTCTTCCAGCTCGGCGTCGATCTCGCCGCGCAGCAAATCGGCGACGGACCCGATGAAGGAGAAGAGATTGGATTCGGCCATGGATGCGGGTGATGGGAAAAGGGACTTTTTAGCAGACGAGGTGGGTCAAGTGCAGGGGTAGGGTCGATAAACCTGAAAATAATTTGCAAGTCCGACTAATCAGCAACTGTGTGGCCTAAACAATCACTTTCTAACTGCCGTCTCAAGGGGAATCGGGGAAAACGCGGATCAGCGCTTGGCGACGATGACGATGGGATTTAGCCGCAAGGAGGCGCAGGAAGACGGAGTTTCGGAGGCCGGAGTTTCGGAGAGGCGAACGGGATTTAGCCGCAAGGAGGCGCAAGAAAACGCAAAAAGGAAGATGGATTTGGATTCTCCTTTTGCGCCTGTTTTTCGCCTTTTGCGTCTGAAAATCGAGAAACCACGAAACGCACGGAACTTCACGAAATCAAAGAAGCCGACTGAAGATCGGCGCTCCTTAGTTTCTAAGCCGCGGTCAGACGGTGCGAGGGCGCGCGCGGGGACTAATGAGACTTGTGGCGAGGTTCACGAAGAGGGTGTTTAGGTGCTTTTTCATGGGAGGATTTGGAATTTGACCACAGTCGAGACTGCGGTTATCGCTAAGGCATGGTCATCTCGAAAGGAAAACTTAAAGCGAAGATGCTGGAGTATTTCCGTGAGGTGGAGCGGACCGGCGAACCGTTGATCGTGACCGACCACGGCCGCAGCGTGCTGGAAATCCGCCCGTTGCCGCAATCGGGCGCGAAAGCGGAGATCCTGGCGAAATTGCGGACTCAGTTGTTTGGAAATAAAACGGCGGACTCCATCGAAAGCGATCTCGTCATGGAGCCTGTGTGGCGCGAGGAAGACGAAGTGGATGACTCGTGGTGGACCCGCTCCAAACCCGGCACATTATCCTTTTCGACACACATGTCCTGTACTGGTGGCTCGGGGATCCTCTCCGACTGTCCGCCGCTGCCCGGGACTGGACCGAACAAACGGGACCTGATCCAAAGGTCATCCTGATTTCCACCGTGACACTTTGGGAGCTCGAATACAAACGGCGTGCCGGGAAACTTACCTTTGCGACCTCACTCAGGGAGGCATGGCCTACCTTGAAGCTCCTGCCCGGAGTGGAGTGGGTTAGCCCGTCTGCGGAGGATTGGCTGCTGGCCGCCGAACTGGGCTGGAGCCATCGCGATCCATCCGACCGTCTCATTGCGGCGATTGCCTTGAATCGTGGAGTGCCGGTGCTCAGCAAGGACGAGCGGTTTCATGAAGACGACTCGCCGGTGAAGGCGGTTTGGTGAACGGCGAGCTGAGTGCTGAACCACGCCTGCACGCCGCGTTTGAAGCGCATGGCTTTCGGGCGTTTTTGGCCACTGACGTGTTGCGAGGGTTGGCAGTGCGGTCGCTAACAGGAGGAAAAATAAAAGGCGGAGTGGAGGCGGTGGGCGGCGATGAAGCCGGGAGTTTAGCCGCAAGGAGGCGCAAGAAAACGCAAAAATGAAGATGGATTGGGATTCTCCTTTTTCGCCTGTTTTTCGCCTTTTTGCGGCAGAAAATCGAGTAACCACGAAACGCACGAAACGCACGAAACTTCACGAAATCGAAGAAGCCGACTGAAGATCGGCGCTCCTTAGTTTTTAAACCGCGGTCAGACGGTGACGGTGGGGTTTAGCCGCGAGGAGGCGCAGGAAGACGGAGTTTCGGAGGCCGGAGTTTCGGAGGCCGGAGTTTCAGAGGGCGGAGTTTCAGAGTCTTTTTTTGCGCCTGTTTTTCGCCTTTTTGCGGCTAAAGCTCCCCCGCGCCGGATTCCCTCCCGGGTCAGGCGGGTTGCGAGGGTGTGAAGTGGGACGCGTAGCTTGGTTTCTCCTTCATGGCAGATATCGATGGCGGAGCCAAATTCGGTCGATTTGCTTTTACAGGGTGGGCGCGGGTTGTTGAATCATTCCCCCCCCCGCTGCTGGCATCCTGTTCTCGCAGTCCTTTTCTGTCTTGGTAGTTTCGCGGCTTATGGACAGAAGGAACGTCTTTGTGGAATGGCGCAAGGCTACTGAGCAAGGTCATACCGAAGCGTAATACGCCCTTGGTATCGGTTACTCTAGCGGCGTTGGTGTTCCCCAAGACGATGTTGAGGCGTTGCACTGCCTTAACGAGCTCTTCAGATGGCAACAACTCCCCCCACCCAACCACCCAGCGACTTGAATAGGGGTAAACCGATTTGAAAGAGGGAAATCCGATTTGAAAGAGGGACAAACCGATTTGAAAGAGGGAAATCCGATTTGAAAGAGGGAAATCCGATTTGAAAGAGGGGCAAACCGATTTGAAAGAGGGGTAAACCGATTTGGAAGAGGTAAATTCGATTTTAAAGAGGGCGTGTCAAAAATTTTGTGTAAGTTCAGATCCGCTGATTAGGTGTTAGTGGGAGGTTGGCATGCGGTCGGCAAACTCGATGGCGAACCGGTTTAGGGCGTCGCGCCAGTTCGGCACGGGCTTGGT
>Ga0194063_10001077_pt1 | contig 18329 bp, 16 predicted proteins | sample SepL3720m_MetaG_FD_155459 | JGI IMG/M metagenome (GOLD analysis project Ga0194063, IMG submission 155459) | Anoxic zone freshwater microbial communities from boreal shield lake in IISD Experimental Lakes Area, Ontario, Canada - Sep2016-L373-20m | ecosystem: Environmental > Aquatic > Freshwater... | reverse complement strand
GAAACAAATTATTAAAAAAATTACTGAACGTTGGGTAACACATTCATTTATCTAACGGTAACCGTTTCGGTAACACTTATGACTTATCTAATGGTGAATCTATGAGAATCTACTACTTCTTTATGCTCCGTGCTTGATCACCACTATATCACCATCTTTCACTATATATTCTTTACCTTCCAAACGTAATTTACCATTCTTTCTGGCTTCTTCCCAACCTCCTAAAGCAATGAAGTCTTGATATCCCACTACATCAGCAGCGATAAACTTTTTTTCAAAATCAGTATGAATTACTCCTGAAGCAACTTTAATAGTACTATTTTTTTTAATAGTCCAAGCACGAATCTCATCAGGACCAACAGTAAAGAAACTGATTAAACCAAGAGTATTGTATGTTTCTCTAGTTAATAAATCCAATCCTGAATATTTAATTCCTAATGCTTCAATAAATTCCTGACGTTCCTCGAAATTTAATTGAGATAATTCATATTCTTCTTTAATATTCATCAATAAAATCGGGTATCTTTCTGGGATCTCTAAGTCTTTTCGATATGTTGAAATTAAGTTTTCAGAATTTTCATTCCAATCACCATTAATTAAATAGATTATTTGTTTATCAGTAAGTAAAAATAAATCTGACCTAAATGTATTTAACTCTTCATCTTCAGATTGAGCCATTGTGCTTACTAATTGACCTTTATTTAATACCGCCTCAATTTCTAAAAGATATGATTTGCATTTTTCATATGTTTTTAAAAATCTTTCTTCTTTTTGTAATTTTTGAGATTTTAATTTTACACTTTCCAAATCTTTTAAAATTAATTCCATTTCAATTATTTCTTTATCTCTTTTAGGATTAACAGTATTTTCAACATGAGTAACATCACTAGTTTTAAAATCTCTAATCAAATGAACAATAATATTAGTATTGCGAATATTTGCTAAAAAGGCATTTCCCAAGCCTTCTCCAATATGGGCATCTTTTACCAAACCAGCAATATCATGAAATTCGATAACAGCAGGAATTATTTTTTTAGTTGCTACTAAAGAATTTAATTCAATAAGCCTTTTATCGGCTACTGCTACAATTCCGATGTTTGGCTCAATCGTACAGAATGGATAATTTTCAGCTGGAATTTGTAAATTTGTTAAGGCATTAAATAACGTAGATTTACCAACATTTGGTAATCCAACAATACCGATGGAAATATTCATAAGAAAATTTAATAAAATGATAATTAATTTTATATCCTATATCACAAGTTGTACAGCATGCAAACTAAGAAAAATACTTGTGAATAAAATTTTAACAATTTCATTTCAGGCGGAATTGTATATTGACTGGATACATTTCCTAGCTATAAGTGGCTCGAGTCAATTAGGCTGGTATTTACTTAAAATACAAAAAATGTTTGATCAAATATTTTAATTTGAATATTTGATATAGAATTAGCAATGATATCATTTCAAATTCAGGCGTAAAATATAGGCAACAAATAATTGTAACATCTATATCACATCCGATATTAGTGGAACAAACCAAGCAAATATATTAGGGGGGTTAAGAAAAAACCTATATTTCGTGGATGGATCCTAGCTCAGGTACAATAGTATTGTAACCGAAACCATCTTTGATTATTTTCTGGAATATTAAAAGTCTTTCAGGTTCAGCATGTACTAGAAATATATTTGTTGTAATTTTCTTAGGAATTGATTTTAACCATTCATGCAAATCATTATTTCCCGCATGGGCTGAAAATGAAGTGAAATTATAGATGTGGGATTTGATTCTTAATTTAGTATTATTTATCGTAATTTCTCGTTGTCCTTCTGTCAATTCTCTACCGTGTGTGCCTTGAGCTTGAAATCCAACAAAAATAATTGAATTACTAGGGGATCTACCAAGTGCATAGATGTGTTGTAAGATACGTCCCCCATCTGCCATACCACTTCCTGCAATTATTATGCTGTTTCTCTTCTTGTCTAAGCTTAGCGATTGACGATGATGATTGATAATTTTAAGATTATCGAAACTAAACATGTCATTCGCTGTCTCGATATTTAAGAATTTATTATAACTATTTGTTACATCATATTCGCCCTTTTCTTCTGTGTATACCTTGGTGATTAAATTGCCTAACGGAGTATCTAAATTTATTTGTACATTATCTTTAATATGACTATTTTCTATAGCACTTCTAAGAATTAATATCATCTCCTGTGTCCGATGTAATGCGAAGGAAGGAATCATAACAATTCCGTTTCTTTCAGTATTTTGATTAATGATCTGTTCGATCTCTTTTATCTCCTGATATCTGTCACCGTGTTCTTCTCCTGCATATAAACTCTCCATAATTATTGCATCAATTTCTTCATTCTTCTCATGTAAATACCAATTATCTTTTGCAAATGATTTAATGATACTTTGATCTTCTCTCCCTAAATCTCCCGAAAAAACTATAAGTTTATTTTCTACTTTAACTAAAACTGATGCTGCTCCAAGAATATGTCCAGCTCTGATTAACTTAAATTCAATTCCAGAATCAGAAATCATTACTTGATGAAAAGGTATTGAAATGAATTTATTGATTGTATTTTTCGCATGCTCAGTATCGTATAATGTTTCCTGAATAAATCCACGACGATAATTATCTTCCTGAATTTTAGCAGCATCAAGTAATAATAATTCTGTAATCCTGGCAGTGGGACCAGTTAGATATATCTTATTTCTAAAACCATATTTTATTAGTTTCGGTAATAATCCTGAATGATCGATATGACTATGAGTAAGAATTACAAAATCAAGTTCTTGAGGATTAAATTTAAAAGCATTACTATTCATATTCTCTACATCAGGGCCTTGAAACATTCCACAGTCAATTAAAAATTTTACTTTCCCTGTTTCTACTAAATAACAAGATCCTGTTACAGTTTTACTCGCACCTAAAAATGTAATTTTCATAATATTTTATTTAATAATTTAATTATCAGAAAATGTTTTAAATATTTTTTCTGCTAAAGGTTTTAACTCACTAAATTGATTTAACCTTGGTTCATCCAAAATAATTTCAAGTAATTCTCTCAATACTTTTCCAATCATTGGTCCTTCTGGAATGCCTATATTAATTAAATCAATACCATTAATTTTTAAATCTGTTATTTTTAATGCCATATCTTCAGCTCTTACTTGACCTATACGAGCTTCCAATGCAGTCAACTCTTCAGTGTTGAATTCAGATTTTTGATTGGCTGCTGCATCTGCAATTCGTAACTTAAATAAATCATCAATTAAATCTTCTCCCCCAATGTTATTAATAAATCTTCTAATTGCAGCATCACTCCATCCTCCGTTTTTTGGTAAACTATCAGCTTCAGCAAATTTTTCCGGAAAAGCAAAACTTTTTCTCCAATCTGCTGAAGGATAATAAAACATATGCCAACGTACTAATGTAGCTACGCGCTTTACTTCTAGCTTAGGAAGTCTTAATCGATTTAGTATTTCACTTACCATTGCAGCACCTTTAATATCATGACCAAAAAAATGTGTGCCCTTTTCATCTTGACTCATCGTAACTGATTTTCCTATGTCATGAAGCAGTCCAGCTAATTTAATTGAATCTTCAGATACATCAAGAGTTTTCAGACTATGTTGATAAACATCATCAGTATGCCACTCAGGCTGAGTTATTCCGATTCCCAAAAGTAATTCAGGTAAAAATATCGCTAATAAGCCTGATTCTCTAAGTAGTTCGATCCCATATGAAGGCTTGGGAGAATGCCTTAACAACTTTAAAAATTCGTCTCGAATTCTTTCAATCGAAATTAACTTAGCAATTGAAATAGTTTCTGTAATAGCTCTAAATGTAGCCAGCTCAATTTTAAATTCCAATTCAGAAGCCAGCCGGCACGCTCTAAACCCTCTTAAACCATCTTCTGTAAGTCTTGCTAATGGATCACCAACAGCACGAATAGTTTTTTCTCGTAAATCATTTTGTCCTTTAAAAGGATCAATAATTATTTCTTCCAAAATTGCCGTAGTATCCCAAACCAATTGTAAATTTAAGGCCATGGCATTTATTGTAAAATCTCTTCTGGACAAATCATCATTGATTTCCGAAGTAAATTCTACATGTGAAGGCCATCTACCACCGATATAATCTTCTTCTTTTCGATATGTAGTAACTTCAATATCAAAACTTTCACCATGTTCATCTGTCATGATTACTAAAATCGTGCCAAAATGAGCATTGGTATTAACTGTTTTGGGAAAAATCTTTTGAATTTCATCAGGTAAAGCATTGGTAGCGATATCAAAGTCTTTTGGATTTTTTCCAATCAATAAATCCCGGACAGCACCACCAGCCAGATAAGCTTGATATCCATTTTCATTCAAAATATCAGCAGTACGAAAAACATACTCCGGAATGGTAGTTTGTAATTTTGTAATATTGAGTGACATGATTTTTTTTACAAGATAAATGCTAACTATTTATACAGCGAATCATACTGTACATAAATAATATAAGCAAAGAAAAAATCATGATTGGGTTTGTATACAGAAAGAATACACAATAGGTTGATCGTGAAACGGAGAAAAATGGGAGGAGAAAAGTATCATGTATCATGTATCATGTATCATGTATCATGTATCATGTATCATGTATCATGTATCATGTATCATGTATCATGTAGAAATTGTAAACGAAATATTATTAGTGTCAAGTTTGATTTGTAGAGTGTAAACGGTAAACGGTAAACGGTAAACTGTAGACAGGAAAATCAAATTATTCAATCCTGACTACTTCAGCCAAAGGCTGATTAGCCTCTGGCTGGGTCTACTATCCGCCTTCTACTGTCTACTAACTACAGATCAGTCCGGAATCTAACGGTATTCTACTTTGTATGTTCGGATTCCAGATTTCAGATTACAATTCCGTCCTACCAATTAATGCCCTGGAAAGTGTATATTTATCAGTATAATCAAGGTCTGCTCCGCTAGGCACACCCCGGGCAATTCTAGAAATTTTGATCTCAGAAGCAACTTTTGACATTTCATTCTTTACATACATAGCTGTAGCTTCTCCTTCTAAATTCGGATTTGTAGCAATAATCAATTCCTGAAAATTACCTTTTGCAAAACGCAAAAATAAACTCGTCAAAAACAATTCGTTGGGACCTATCCCATTAACTGGAGAAATAACACCACCAAGCACATGATATAGTCCCCGATATTCATGTAAACGTTCAAAAGCAATTAAATCTAATACATCCTCTACCAGCATTATTTGAGTTTGATCCCGTGATTCATCACTACAGATGTTACAAACTTCTTTTTCACCTAAATTATGACAAATAGTACAGAATTTTAATTCACTTTTAAGCCTAATCAAAGTATTTGCAAATTCTGTCACTTGATTTTCTGGCATATTTACTAAATGAAAAGCAATCCTAGCTGCTGACTTTGGACCGATCCCAGGCAATTTCCCTAATTGCTCAATTAATTGGTTAAGAATTTTTGGAGAAGCAGAACTAGTTACCATTTAACCTAACATATTTTTAATTTGCGACATATCCATATCTTTCATCATTTCTTTTTGAAGTTTTTGCTGAGCATTTTTGGTCGCTTGTTTGATACCTCGAATCAAATCCCTTTTGCTTTCTGGATTTAGTAATTCATCTGCAATTGTAAGATCCAGAATCTCTTGAGTTCCATCAATTGAAATAGTAACTAGTTCATCATCAGATAACCCGGTCAATCTAATTGCTTTCATTTTTTTTTGCATGGCACGAGCCTCTTTTTGTAATTTAAAAAGATCTTTTGCTTGATTAAAAATCCCTGCCATAATAAATTTAATAATAATTAAAGATAACTAGTATTATATCGAAAATTTGAAATTTGCAAATTGAATTTTTCACTTAATTTATTTCTTACTCTTCTTTTTTTAAACGCAAAAAGTATTTATTACAATTAAAGAAGTTTTTACAAATCTGCAAAAACTTCTTCTACTACGCTACTATTTGATTCTACATCAATTGGAATTTCTTGATTCTGTACTAATTTTATCTTCGATTTATCAATAATGCAATTTAATGTCAATCCTTGTCCCAAAAGAGATTTCGTGATCTCAAAGAATTTATCTTGGGAACTAGGTTGCTCGAGAGTCTTTTTGTGAAGCGCAAATGGTACGTTTACCTTAAGCTCACTTTCATTTATCTCTAAAGGTTCTGCCTTGGATAAAAAAGCTGCCAGATGATGATTATAATTTTTGGCTGTTTCAATAATAGTAAGCCATTTATCTTTTACCAGAACAATGTCCACTGAAACATCCGGACTTTTGTTTTCGATTTTTTTTACTTGAAATTCAGTTTTTGTAATATTATCTTCCACATTTTTATTTATAGCTGTTGTTTTTAATAATTCAACCTTTTCAATTTTCTTGACAGGAAGATCTGAAGAATATATTGGTGAATTAATCCCAGTTAAATTGACCACCGCCATTTCCAAAGCCAACTCAGGAATTAATGCGCTTTGGATTTCATTCGCAGCTTGTGAAAATGCTTTAATTCCTTGAGTAATGAGTGTTAAAGAGAATCTGCTTTTACCTTCATCTTCAATAATTGTCAACATTTCTCTTCGTAAAAATTCTAATATCTGCCTAATTAACTGAGTGATATTTGAACCATTATCAAATACCCCCCTTAATAATAGTAAGGCTGCCCTACTATCTTTTTGCTGAATCTGAAGAAAAATTTCATTGATTGAATCCAAGGCTGCCATTCCCAGAATTTTTTCCACAGTAGCTTTTGCAATTACTTCCTTGTTTGAATATCCAGTTGAAGCAATGACTTTTTCTAAAATTGTCTCTGTATCCCGAAAACTTCCAGCGCCTGCTGTGGTAATCATTGAAATAATTTCATCAGAAAACTGCAACCCTTCATTTTTCAAAATAAATTGAATTTTTTGAGAAAGTTCAGTTTCCAGTGCTAACTTAAAATCCAAACGTTGAGTCCGGGAGATAATAGTTAAAGGGATTTTATGAGGCTCTGTGGTCGCTAAAATGAATAGAACATTAATTGGTGGCTCTTCCAGGGTCTTGAGCAATGCATTAAATGCTTCCAGCGTAAGCATATGTACTTCATCAATAATATATATTTTATATTTTCCTTCTACCGGCAAAAAACCAACCCGTTCTTTCAACTGACGAATTTCATCAATACCACGATTGGAAGCAGCATCAATCTCAATCAAATCCAAAAATTTATTTTGATTAATTGCAATACAATTCGGACATTGATTACATGGCTCAAAATCACTATCTTCATTGCGATCGAGACAATTAAGCGCCTTAGCAAGGATCCTTGCTGTACTTGTCTTGCCAGTGCCTCGTGGCCCAGAAAAAAGATAAGCGTGTGCGACACGCTTATCTTTAATTGCTTGACTAAGAATATTTTTAATCGCATCCTGTCCGAAAATTTCAGAAAAATTTCGTGAACGATATTTCCGGTATAGGACTTGAGGCATAATTTACTAAATTTTGAAAATAATTATTTACCTTTTTGAGCAAGGCGTCTTTTTGCGGAACGTCTTCTTTTTTTCATTTTGGCCCAAACCTTTTTAAACTCATGGTTTTTGGAGGTTTGAGTTACACGGTATCTGCGTTCCAATAGAACTGCAGGAATATTTTCGCGATTAGCTTCGCGCCATAACATCTTCAATGCCTGATCAATCGGCATATCATCATGAACTATTACTGACATAAATAAACACCTCCTTTGTGAAATTTCGAAGACAAATTATACCCTGTCAATCAAAAAACTGCAATTTTTAATTATTGGATAACGTGCTGGAACAAACCAACTATCCAATGCAGTAATTTACTCGGGTATTGAAAATAAAAAATGTCTTTGAAAATAATTAGCAATGAAAAAATCATAATTCCCCAAAAAGCAATGATGGCAATTTTTTCCTGCTTTGAAGCAGATAATGGTTTACCCCGCAATTTCTCCAAAATCAAAAACATCACATGTCCGCCATCCAGCAAAGGAATTGGTAAAATATTCATAATAGCGATGGCCGAACTTAAAAATGCTGTTAAATTAATGATGCTCATAAAATCATTTAGCTTAACTAAATCATTAGTAAAATAAGCTATTGTCACTACACTACCTACACTTTCTGATACCGGTTTGATACTTTTTTTCTTCACTGATTCAGCAATTTTTACTGCCAAACCTTGAAAATTATAACAATTAATATTTATCGTATGGGCAATTGGACTAAACCATTTATGATCTGAATAGTCCAAAGTAACATATTGTTTATCAAGGAAGAGATCATTGGGGACCATAGAAATTCCTAAAATGGGTTTGTCAGAATCAGGAACTGCTACAGCAGCAGTAATTATCTCATTTTTTTCAAAATCAAAATATTCCAGATCAATAGTTTTAGCTACATTGGCATCTCGGATTTGGGAAATCTGATTATTGGAAGTAATTGCCACTCCATTAAAACGTAAAATCATACTGTATGGCTTAATTTTAGCAAGTGCTGCAGGACTATCTTTGGTAATATCAGCAATAAAAACTTTATTTTTTGCATCAAGATCAAGATTGGAAGCTATGCCATCACCATTTAAGATTAACTTTGTTTCAATAAATTTTCCTTTTCGTAAAGATAATAATTTCACTCCAAGCTCTTGATTGGGTTTTGATTGTAAATATTCTTCCAAAACATCCTGATTGGTAAAAACCTGATTATCAATACTAATAATCAAACTATCTTTCAGTTCCTGATCACCATTATTGATGGTAATCAACTGTAATAATTTATCATTGGTAATAGCACCAATACTTACTGGCTTTGTCAGATATGGAAAAACTGTCAGATAATGATTTATTGGTAAAATAAATGCAAAAATCACAATAGCCAAAATCAAATTCATCGTAACCCCACCAACCATAATGGCCATTTTATTCCAAAATGATACATTATCATAGTTACCCGGATGTTGAGGAAAATAACTCCAGGCAAAATAATTACTAAGTAAAGTATAATCTCCTTTATTTAGAAGTTTTTCCTGATCTAAAATATATTGACGCACTACCTCATAACGGGCAGTTTTCAAGTGAATCTTTCCCTGTTGAAAAATTTTTTTAATTTTTTGTAGATCCTGATCAGGGAGGTGCTTGGGAAAATAATAATAGGCAAAATAATTTTCCAGCAATGCTAATTCTTTTTCAGATACTTTTCCCTTTTGCTGATGAACAAACTCCTCAACTGCTGCAAAGCTAGCTGTTTTCAAATCAATTTTCGCCTGAGAAAAAATTGCCTTAATTTGAATAAGTTCATCAGGAAAAATATGTTTCTTTCCGATCCGCTGTAAACTACTACCATCTTGATCACCAGCCATTTTTACATATCCTCCAAGAGGAAAAAGATTTATCCGGTATTCGGTTTCGCGATATTTCCAGCCAAAAAGTTTAGGACCAAAACCAAAAGCAAACTCATCGATCAAGACCCCTGCCCTTTTAGAAATCAAAAAATGTCCACCTTCATGAACAAAAACTAATAATCCAAAAATCGCTATTAATACAACCACTGTTATCAAAAATTGGATCATCTCAAATCTAAATAAAATAAAAATGCCACAGCAATATTACAAATTACTTCTCAGAAAATATTTTAAACGCGGAGTAAATCAGCTTCTTTTTCTTTACCAATAATTTCTACCTGCTCATTAGAATTATCTACCATGTGTTGTAGCTCTTTTACCTTGCGATCATAGTCATCTTCAGTTAAAATTCCTTCTTTTTTCTCTTCTTCCAAACCAATGATAACTTCTTTACGAATTTGACGGATGGTAATTCTCTCTTCTTCCAATTTTACTTTCATAAGTTTGATATATTCCAGTCTACGCTCTTCAGTGAGTGCTGGAATGGGTAGACGGATATTTCCACCATCAACAGTGGGATTAATACCTAAGCCAGCAAATTCAAGAGTTTTTTTCACAGTTTCTAGGTTGCCTTTATCCCATGGTTGCACGATCAACAAAGTAGGATCAGCAACAAAAATATTTGCCAATTGCTTTAAAGGCATTTTTTGACCATAAGCATCAATAATGATATTTTCGACAAGACCAGTACTAGCTCTACCAGCCCTAATTCCTGAAAGTTCAGTTTGAAGATGTGCTAATGCCGTTGAAAATTTTTCTTCAGCTTGAGTAAATGTAATCCGCATAAATGTATTTGTGAAAAGTAAATTTTGCTAATTACAATCTAACAAAATTTCTTATAATCCACAAGAAGCTGGCTCAGCAATTTGAAATCTACAAAATCTACCAATTTCAATTTTTTCTCCAATTGCACTAATAGTCTCATTGATTAAATCTTGAATTTTTTTTGATTCATCTCGAACATATCTTTGCTCAAGTAAAACTACTTCTTCATAATATTTTACCAGTTTACCCTCAACAATTTTTTCACGGATTTCTACTGGTTTCTTTTCATCAATATTCATTCCAGCTAATGCTTTTTCTTTATTTAATTCATCAACTGGAATATTATCTTTGGAAATATATCGTGGATTTGTAGCAGCAATATGAATTGCCAAATCATTTGCAAGTTTGCGAAATTTCTCATTTCTAGCAGTAAAGTCTGTTTCAGAATTTAATTCCACAAGCACACCAATAGTGCCTTCACCATGAATATAATAAGCAATATAACCATTATCAGCTGATTTACCTGATCGTTTTGCAGCTTTAAGCATGCCTTTTTCGCGTAAATAATTAATTGATTTATCAATATCACCATTTGAATGATCCAATGCTTCTTTGACTACTGTAACTCCTGCACCAGTTAAACGGCGCAATTCCTTAATTTGCTCTAATGTAATTGGCATATTATTATAGTAAAAAGTAATATCAGATTACTAAATTATTCCTTAGTTCTAGTTTTCTCAGCCTTTTTAATTTTTATTGTTTCCGCTTCTTTTTGAATTGATTCCAACATTCCTTTTTTATCTTGCGATTTAGCTTTTCCTGTTTTTAATTTTTGAGTTAGTTGTACTACTGGAGTAACTGCTAACACTCGCTTTGGTGCTTCAGTAGAAACTATTTCAGCTACTTCTGCCTCAGTGCCTTGTGACTTAACAATTTTAATATCTTCTTTGGCATAATCTTTATAAAAATGTCTGACGCCACGACCTTGATTACCTTTTTTAACAGCAGCTGCAATTAAGCTAATGATTAATTTAATAGAACTCAATGCATCATCATTTGCTGGGATCACATAATCCACAACAGTAGGATCAGAATTGGTATCTACCATGGCTACTACAGGAATTTTCAACTTTCTTGCTTCTTTCACTGCATTTCTTTCATAATGTGAATCTACGATCACCACGACTTTAGGAAAACGATCCATTTTCTTAATCCCCTCATAGAGACGATTCATTTTTGCCCAGTCTTTTTTCATTTGTGAGACCTCAAATTTTGTACGATCTTGAACTCCTGTTTCAAATTCACTTTCTAAGGCATTAAATTGTTTTAAACTTTTTTTAATTAATTCGAAATTAGTGAGCAGACCACCTGGCCAACGTGTAGTGATATAATATGCTCCTGCTTCCATTGCAGCCTCTTTTACAATTTCACTTGCTTGTCTCTTGGTACCTACGAAAAGCAAATCACCGGTGGCAGCTGCTTTTGCCAAAAAGTCTAAAGCAGTTTCCAACATTGGTAAAGTTTTGGTGAGATCGATAATATGAATGTTACCTCTTTTGGTGAAAATATATTCACGCATTTTTGGATTCCATTTGTTCACCTGATGTCCGAATTGTGAACCAGCTTTCAAAAATAATTGCATTTCTGGAATTGAAGTTTTAACTGTAACTTCGACAGGATTGGGATTTGTCATAATAAACTCCTTTTATAACCTCCACTCGCATGGCCAATGATCTGGCAAAGGAAATTTGCAAGTGTGTGTATTAAATAAAAATATGTTTGTAATTATAGCATAACCGGAAACTTACGCAACTCCCAGTTCTAACTTTTTTGCTTTTACTTCTTTCACATTGACACGAATCACTTCTTTCACCTCAGGATATTTTGCATGAGCCCAAAATTCGCCAAAACGACCTCTTCGTAAAATCATTTCTGAGCCATCTTTTGCCTTGGGAATTTCACCGTAGATCTGTTTTTGAATTGACAGCAATAATTTCAAAGGCTGAGCATCTTTAACTTTGGGATAATCAGGATGTGCCCAGAATTGACCAAATCGACCTCTTTTCAATACATAATTCCTCTTATCATCAGTTAAAGGTGCTTTTTTATATAATTTCTGAAAAGCTGGTGTTTCACTTTCTTTAGCAATATCAGCTTCGGATTTTCCTTCCATAGAAAGCATTCCTTTGCATTCAGGAAATTTGGCACAACTCAAAAACTTACCAAACCGTCCCAATTTTATGTTCATTTTACCTTTACAATCCGGACATTTTATTTTACTGGTACCTAAAATCGTAAAATCTTCTTTTTTAATTTCCTGCTCAGATCTCTCCAGCTGTTTAATTAAAGGCTGATAATATTTATTTAATACTTCCACATATGATAACTTACCAGTGGCAATAGCATCCAATTCATCTTCCACGCTAGCAGTAAAGCCTGTATCCACAATTTCTTTAAAATATTTTGTCAGTAATTTAATAACGATTATTCCAATATCTGTAGGAATCAAATATTTATTTATTTTTTCAACATATTTTCGGACAATAATTGTCGAGATTATCGAGGCATATGTAGAAGGTCGTCCAATACCAAAAGCTTCAAGAGCTTTTATCAAACTGGCTTCTGAATATCGTGCCGGTGGCTGAGTGAATTTTTGTAAAGCTAAAAACTGAGTAGCATATAATAAACTACCTACCGATATATCAGGTAATTGAAACTCGGACACTTGCATATTATATATTTTTAAAAACCCAGGGAAAAGAATCCTTTGGCCATTCACCTGTAACTGGTAATCACCTGCAGAAACAACTAACACACTGGTTTCTAATTCAGCTTCCTTCATCTGACAAGCTACTGCTCTACTCCAAATCAAATCATATAATTGTTTCTCCTTACCAGTCAAAGTAAGTGTACTGGAATTCATATAGGCGCTAGTGGGACGAATCGCTTCATGAGCCTCCTGAGCTAATTTTGATTTTGTAGCATAAAACTTTTTCTGTGAAGGTAAATATTGTCCACCTACCTTTTCCTGAATATATTTACGAATTTCAATCACTGCTTTATCTGCCATATGGACAGAATCAGTTCTCATATAAGTAATGAAACCAGCTTCATATAATTTCTGAGCTATGCGCATAGTTTCCTTAGCACTAAGTCCAATTTTTCCTGAAGCAGTTTGCTGTAAAGTACTTGTAGTAAAAGGCGGCTTGGGATATCGTAATACTTTTTTACTCGTTTTATCAGACACAATTAAATTTTGTTGGGATATTTCTGAGATGATTCTTTCTGCTTGTTTTTTATCTTTAACTAGCAACTTTTTATTTTTATATTTTACTAATTCCAATTGAATTATATCTGGATTAATAACTGGAACTATTTCGATTTTGTCATCACTTGCATTTTGAATTTTAATCACTGGTTTGGAATTTGACTTTTTAGTTTGTGCATCTACTTTAAGATCCCAATATTCATCTGGTTTGAAAATATTTCTTTCTGCTTCACGGTCTACAATCAATTTCAAAGCCACAGATTGGACACGACCAGCTGATAGGCCATAGCGAATTTTCTTCCATAGTAAAGGTGAAAGTTTATAACCAACAATACGATCCAAAACTCTGCGAGCCTGTTGTGCATCTACCAGATTAATATCAATTTTTCTAGGATTTGCCAAAGCAGCCTGTACAGCTTCTTTTGTAATTTCAGTAAAAACAATTCTAGATAATTTGGTATCAGCCTTTTTCAATTTGCCTTTTTCAGTAATCAACTTGAGCTCTCTGGCAATATGCCAGCCAATTGCTTCCCCCTCACGATCAGGGTCCACTGCTAGAATCAAACCTGTTTTACCTACATAAGCCTTTTTGATATCTTGTAAAGCTTTTTCTTTACTTACAATATACTTAGGCTTAAAATTTTTTTCCAGATCTACTCCCAATTCTGACTTGGGTAAATCTACTACGTGCCCTTTAGAAGCAATTACCTGATATCCTTTACCAAGATATTTCTCAATTGTCTTAGCTTTGGCTGGTGATTCTACAATAACTAATTGCATTATTTCGAAATTAAAAAGAAATAGTATAGATTAATAACTTAAAAACAGCAAAATTAATATTTTTTCATTATTCCAATCAGAATTATTCAATATTGAAAGAATTTAGTACTAATTATTTACAAAGATAAGTACCAGTCAAATCTTTTAATATTATTGCTCTCAGCTCCAGCTTAGTTAATAAATTTGTTACCTGATCACGTTCATATTCTGATTCGGACACAATTCTTTCCAGAGTATTGACACGATTTCTGATCAACTCTAATATCCTTGTTTCTGGCTCAGAAAGATTTGCAGTTATAAGTATTTTACTGGATATGTCAAGTTTTGGTTGGTTATCTTTAATATTATCCTCAGCAAATATCTGGCTTGAATTATAAATAATTTGTGCTTTATTATCATAAATCAGCTTATTGGATCCCAAGCATTGCAAATTAGTAATCTCGCCTGGTACTACCCAAACCTCCCGATTATAATGAAATGCCATATTTGCAGTGATCAAAGCACCACTTTTTTCTGGAGCTTCTACTACAATAGTTTTCATCGAAAGCCCTGCAATAATTCGATTCCGCTTTGGAAAATTCCAATCTGCATATGGATCAGTATAATATTCTGTTAACAATAACCCTCCAGCTGTTAAAATTTCTTCATAAACCTTTTTATTACTTTGCGGAAAAAAATCAGTTAGTTTAGTACCTAGTACTGCAATGGTTTTCCCGTGAGAATTAATAGCTGTTTGATGTGCCAGCAAATCAATTCCTTTAGCTAAACCACTAACTATTATAAATCCATTCAATACAAAATCCTCAACTAATAATTTAGTGGCTTTGGCACCATAATAGCTATGATTTCTGGTCCCTACTACACTGATTGTCTTGGAACTTTGTAATAAATTCAGATCACCTTTGTAATATAAAACAATGGGAGGATCATTGATTTCACTCAATAATTTTGGATAGACTGTTTCCCCATAGACAAAATACTCATTCTCATCTAATTTTTCCAATATTGCTCTTTTCTCCGGCGAAATTTTAATATATGAAAAATTATTTAAAAATGTCAAGGCAGAACCGAATTTTTCAAGAATTTTTAGAAACTTTCCACAGCTTATGCCTTCATAGTTTGCTAAAAACAAACGAGCTCTTTTTTCCTGATTTGATAAATTAGATGTTCTCACAGCTGGTTGCAAAATCTTTATTGATACAATTAATAAATTTTTGAATTGAAGGAACAGAATTGTATCCCCAATTACCCCATTGATGTAAAACAGTAAAACAATAATTTTTACCAGAGGCATCAAAACACCCCATCACCCATGAATGTGCCCCACAATATGGCTTACCATTTATCTGTTCACAAGTCTCAGCTGACCCGGTTTTGGCAATGATATTATTTGGTAAATCAGCTAATTTTCTTGCAGTACCAGTTTTTGCTGCCTGATGCATCCCCTCTTTAATAATTTGAAAAGTACTATCTTTAATTGCCAAATCACGAATCACTTGTGGCTCAATCGTTTTTATTAATACTCCCTGATCGTTGGAAATCTCTTTTACCAATCTTGGCTGCAATACTTTACCCTGATTATTTATCGTGGCTGCCACCACAGTCATCTGAAGTGGCGTCACTGCTACAAAACCCTGACCAATAATGGCGTTACAAGTATCACCAATATACCAGGGCTGTTTCCATAGTTTTTCTTTCAGATCCGGAGTAGCCATAGTCCCTTTTTGTTCACCAGGCAAATCAATTCCTGTCAAAACGCCAATACCATAATCGCTGGCATATTTATCAAGCTCAGCGATCCCCCCTTTATTTTGCAAATTCAAAGCCACATTACAAAAAAAAATATTACTGGATCTTGATAAAGCAGCGACAACATTTACTGATCCGATATAGGCTTTATTGGCTTCACAAAACTGAATTTTACCTGGTAATTCCATACATCGATTAGAAAGATATTCTGTACTTTTATTTATCGTACCTGTTTCCAAACCAGTAGTAGCACCAATTACTTTAAAAATTGAACCAGGTGGCAGTTGTGCTCCAATGACACGATTCATTTGAGGCTTTTTCGGATCATTTACTAATTCATTATAATTTGTATAGCTGATCCCGTTTACAAAGAGATTATTATCAAAATTGGGAATGCTAACAAGTGCTACCACTTCGCCAGTATCACTATCCATGATGACTGCTGCACCACCATACGCTTTAACTTTTTCTGCTTCAGAAGCCATAATATCAGTCAACTTTTCTTGCCATCGGCTGTCAATTGTTAAAGTTAGATTATTTCCATACTGCATTGCTTTGGTCTGATAAGATTTATCTGCAATTCCTGCTGCGCTACTTATTACTTCAATGCCTGGAATACCCCGCAATTCCTGATCATATGATTTTTCAATCCCACTTTTCCCAACGCTGGCTTTGGAATATATCCCTTGATCAATATCTTCCTGTGAAGGATCTCCTGTATAACCAATTACATGTGCAAAATAATTACCATCATTATATGTACGAACAGCCTCTACCTCGATAAATACCCCAGGTAATTCTCGAATCGCTCCGATACTATCAATATACTTATTAAAATCTATATCTTTTAAAACTGTAACTTTCTGAGCAGCAATTTTCTTTTCATTTTTATATACCAAATCATGATAATTATTATTTAATGCCTGTTGATCAATTTTAAAAACAGTGGCAATATTATTTAAAACAGTTAATTCGTCCTCTGCTTTCAATTGTGTAGGATCAAGATAAAGTGTATACGAAGGAATATTGGATGCCAGCTTCACTCCATTACGATCAAAAATTAAGCCTCTTGGTGGTAAATCTACTTTATTTATCGTACCGGTCACTGTAGCTTTTATCAAATATTCATCCCCTTTTATCACTTGTAACTGAAAAAGATTAAAGAAAATAAATCCAAAAACCGCAATTGTCACAAAATAAATTGGTAAGATTCTCCAACCTTGTTCTTTGCTTTTTCCAGAATGATATTCATTATAAATAATATTCCGGTGTTTATTTCTTAAATACATGACTAACAGTAAATTTATTAACTAAATAAATTATAAAAAAATACAACAAAAGATTGGCAATCAAAACCGAAAAGCTAAAACTGAAATTCTGATTATTTATCATAGTCTTCAAAAATAAAATATTCAAAATGCTTAATACAAGTACTATTCCACCAACAATTTTATCAGAGCTACTTCTTCTTAGGGGTAATAAAGAGAATAAAAAGTAAACTAAAAAAGCTGCAAGATAAAATCCCAATGCTTTGATTCCAATTGTTTGTAAACTTAATAATTCCACTACAGCTGATGCCGATAATACATATATAAAACTATTACGATATTGTTTGATTAAAATAAAAAATATTCCTATCAAAACTACTAGTTGTAAATTCATTAAAAATGAAATTTGAGAATTGCTTAATACCACCTCCAGAATTGGAATTAAAAATAATATTAAAATTTTTAACAATGTTTCAGTTTTCATCAATACGTCTTAATAAATATATCTCTCTAAGATCATTAAACTTTACCTGATTTGATAAATCAGCATTTTTGGTAAGTGCACTGGCTATTTTATTTATCTTAATTACTTTTCCCAAAATCAATCCAGCAGGAAAATTGCTATTAATTCCTGAAGTAACAATTGTCTCATCCTTTTCCAAAGGACTATCTACGAGAACTTCATCTAAAAATATTCCTTTTTGTACATCACCAATAATAATTCCTTTTGTCTTTGTTTGTAATGAAATTGCTGGAATTTTACTTTTTGGTGAAATCACTAATCTAACTAACGCTCCTGTATTGGAAATACTAATTACTTCACCGATTGCATATTTTTCTAAAACCAGAATATCACCGATTTGGACATTATCCCTTGCACCTTTATTAATAAAAATTTCTCCATATTGATCCTGATTCACTCTCACCACTAAAACCGGTTTTAAATCATAGTTAAGACCAAAACTTTCCTGTAACTTTTGTTGAGTAATATTATCTAATTGCTCCTCCAATATTACTTTTTCTGAAGAAATTTTTAAATTTTCTATT
>Ga0194063_10001076_pt1 | contig 18331 bp, 16 predicted proteins | sample SepL3720m_MetaG_FD_155459 | JGI IMG/M metagenome (GOLD analysis project Ga0194063, IMG submission 155459) | Anoxic zone freshwater microbial communities from boreal shield lake in IISD Experimental Lakes Area, Ontario, Canada - Sep2016-L373-20m | ecosystem: Environmental > Aquatic > Freshwater... | reverse complement strand
GAGGATCAAGTAATAGTCTATCTGTACAGGGGAGTACTACAGGAGTCGCGTCAAACGCGACTGGTATTCGTAACAGTGCCTATACCTTTGATGGATCTACGGGATATCTGAGACAAGCAACCATAGCGATGAATATAGGGAGTCTATCGTACTCAGGGAGTACATTCACTGATGATGGACAAACATTCACTCCATACAAGTCAGGGAATCCTGCTACTCATATCATTGTTATTACCAATTCAGACAATACAACATCCTGGGGATATATAGGGACAGGAGGGGTAGCTACCCTCATCAATGTGTATACCACCAAGGCTGAAGGAGTACTGGGATGGAATGGTACCTCTCCTACCGGGAAGACTCCTGTGGGGTATGAAGTGAGGAAGAGTGATTATCAGATTACGGGGAGTATGAGTGTGGGGGCGTGGTGGAAATCAACTACTGCTGGCCCCGCTAATATCCTTTCTAAAATTGGACCGAGCCTTGGCGTGAATACATATAGGCTTGTTAGTTATTCTGGCAACTCGATAGCATTTGGCGTAAATGGCGGTATTAAATACAGTACTGTAAGCGTTTCGGATAATAATTGGCACTTTCTCACTGCAACTTATGATGGCAGCGGATCATTTGCTGGCATAACCATATATATCGATGGTACTTCGGTTGCAACGACGACTGTTGGTAGCTTTCCTGGTTTGGTAGACAATTTTGAACCCTTAACTATAGGGGGAGAACTGTACGGCAGCAATTTTCAATATAGTCGAGGTTCCATCGATGAGCCGTTTGTGACAGATGTTGTGTTGACTCCCGGACAGATATTCGATATGTACAATAGCGGAAGGTAGAGAGGATAGTCCATAAAGTCCATAAAGTCCATAAAGTCCGACTTTACAGACTATTTCATCTTTTCTCAACTGCATAGAGAGCGTTGCGAATGGAGATATTGCCCGGAGCTCGCAAGTTGAACAGGGGTTTGAACTCTGATCCTGATATCGATACCTGTCCTCTATTTGTGTTGAATCGTATTTCACTGGTGTATCCGTCTTTTGAGAATGAGTAAGATACTTCGGAAACGCTCGTATATCGCCCTCCATATTTATCGGCAACTTGAGCCATCTCATCCATCGAATATGGGTCGCCGCTTGCGCCGGCAATGGAACATTGATTGATTGTTATGGGGAGTATCCTGCCGACCTCATCATTACTGCCACTTTTGCGCACTTGCCAGGCATTGAGGATGTCGGCCATCTCTTGCTCATTCAACCATGGATGAGTACGTCCGCAACTATCCGAAGTGTTGCTATATCCTGATCGGTACCATGCTTTATAAAACCACGGTGATTTTGCCTTTCTTTCCCATGCGGTGTTAAGAAAGTCGCCACTTTGCCCATCAGTGGTATCCCAACCCGAGCTGATGAGGTAGCCCCCAGTCGTTGAAGAGTAATATGCCTTCGCATAATCTCCCCCATCTTTGAGCACCATACCACGCGTTTCATCGACTGCTTCTTTCCATGCTTGCGGTACATTTGCAGACTTTGATGGAGAGTACACCTGACAACTTTCGGTGGTACATATCTCTCGATCAAGTCCTCCGGTATATCGCAATGCATATGTACGCGCCAGGATCGCCTGCGCCTTCAGCGCTTCTTTTGACCATGAAGAGGGCATTTCCGCAATACCATATAGATAGGTAGATTCAAAATTGATCTCACCCGATCCTGATACTTTGATATTCCCTCCTATCTCTCCCTTTTCTTCTAAGTTGCTGCCTGGGAAATATGCCTTGAGGATATCTCTGAAGTTTTGGCCTGCATCAGCACGCCCCTTTGCTCCAAATTGACTCATGCCGAGTCGGTGTGTGTATGCTCCGATTGAGAAAAATGCAAAAGCAGGTCGAAAGCCAGGATCAAATGATGATGATGCGCGATCATCATCTGACAAGTCATCATTGTTCGCATTCGCAGTGAACTGAGCAGACCGCGCGTCTATGATAGATTTCTGTCTGCTTGATAACTCTGATATCTTCTGCACAAGTACATTTTGATATTGTTTGGCGTTGGTTATCTCTCCAGCCAAAAATGCGCTCTGACGATCAAGCTCTGTCTTGAATGAAGCGAGGCGCGCTTGTTGGGATTCGAGCACCAACTGCGCTTCCTCAGTGTTTCTCACTCGAATAGCGAGTTGAATGATCAGATTTTGATTTTGTTCGACTACGGTCTGTTGTTGTTTTTGGGTCTGTGAAAAGTCTTCTAATGATGTTGTGAGAAAGTTGATGAGTGAGAGATCTGATTGAGACTGAATGAGCTTGTAGTGAGATGCCATTTGTGTCGATAGTAACTTCTGACGTTTTGCTATGGTAGCATCTCCTATTGAGACAGCTTGCTTTTTTTCTGCAACTTGCATACCAAGCACTTCAACAGATGCGCGGATATCTTGGATACGTGTTCTCAATTTGTTCAGCTCAGCCTCATTGGTTTGGGTTGCGCTCACTGATAACACCAAGTCTCGCTTGGTATCTTCGAGCTGCTTGGTGATCGTATCGAAATCGTCTGCATGAACTGTATTCAATGGAAGAACAAAAAGAAGAATGGAGATACACAAAACCAAGACGACAGCATATCGCATGAATACATTTTAGCAGCTGTGCGGTCATAGAGTCCGCTTGATTTGATCAGTCATCATCGGCTATAGTGTAGATATGAAAGGTTATGTATTATGGATTGGCTTCATCAGCCTCGCTTTATTGTTTTTGATCAATCCTCAGCGAGTATTTGCCGTACGATATGCATCTTGTGATGCATGTGGACTCTGCGTAAATTCTGATGGTACGTTCAAAAAAAACAAAGCGGGCGAGGATGTGATCCCTCAGGGATGGCCTTCGTGCGCAAAGTGCCTCTATACTGGGGTTACTTGGGCGCCAGGCGATACCCTGTCTGATGTGGTCAATGCCAACAAAGATAAAACGCTCAAAATCATCGATGTCACCATAACAAGCGTCCCACCTCGCACTGTACCTGGCACAGATCCTCCTCAAACGATCTCGGGTAAGTATTTCACTCAGTTGGGCTGTTTCGACATCGGATCTGAGTTTGATAATCCAAACATCTCATCTTCGTTCATTGGCAGCCTTCTTTCGATCATCCAATCAGTTACCGGGGCAGTTGGATTTTTGTATCTGCTTTATGGGGCTTTCCTCGTACTCACCAGTCGTGGGGATGTGGTCAAGCTCAAAAGCGGACAGCAAGCTGTCATTTGGGCTATTATAGGCACGATATTCACTATTCTTGCAGTATTTGTAGTCAGATTCGTAGCTGTCGATCTCCTGCGTATCCCGGGAATACAGTAAGAAAGATGAGGTAGTCCATAAAGTCTGTAAAGACTGTAAAGTCCGTAAAGTGACACCTCAGTGTCATCCCTCCGGGCATAGCCTACGGGCGGTGCCCGTGCAGGCGCGTGAGCGAGACACGGGATCTAGTCTATAAAGTAAGAATAGCCGCGAGCTGCGAGCAGATTTAGCCTCACTTCATCGCCCCCTCGGGTATAATCACCCTCAATGATCCGCCCTTCTGCGTATATTCTCATTGCAGCCTTTGAAGAAGCGACCGTGATCGGTCAGGTGATCGCCGACTGCCAAAAGGCAGGTTATGATCATGTCATCATCGTTGATGATGGGTCTTCAGATATAACAGGGGACATAGCCCGGCAAGCTGGTGGTATCGTACTCACACATGTACTCAATTGTGGCAAGTCAGCCTCAATATCAACGGGATTACGATACATACAGAGTCTCGCAGGTCCAGATGATATCGTTGTGCTGATTGATGCCGATGGGCAACATCTCCCCTCTGAGATCACGCTCCTCGTTCAGCCGTTGCTGACTAATACCTCTCTTGATCTAACCTATGGTGTCCGCACGCTCACTCGTGATACGCCTCTTATAAATAGACTCGGCCGTATACTCGGAGACTGGATCAGCATCCTATACACGGGCAAGCGCTTCGAAGATTCGCAATGCGGATTCCGTGCTCTGAGACTCAGAACGATCACGGGACTTGAACTCGGTATCGATCGATACGCTATCGAGACACAGATGCTCCGGCACATCGTCGAACATCATCTCACCAGCATGCCGGTGAAGATTTCAAATGTATACACCTCATATTCAAAAAACAAACACCATAAGCAGGGTGTCATGCAGGGACTTAAAACTTTGGTATCATTGGCCCAATGAGTAGCCCTTCAATCAATCCAGTACTGCTTTTGGTCGGACTCATATCACTATCTGGCGCTATCACTTCTATCCGCAGATTCATCAAACATGAGTCTGGATTCAGCCTGCTGAAACTCATTGTGCATCTCATGATTGCTGGGGCGATGATGATCGTCGCATGGTTCCCCCAATCTGCTCGTGCAGCAACGAAATATCTTGGTTTTGGTGAGAATCTCAACACGCTCATTTTTGTGGCATTTCTCATACAATTTGTAATGATCTACAAACTCGCGCGGACTGTCGAAGTGCTTGAGGGTAGGATTGTGAAACTAACTCAGAAAATCTCTCTTAACAAGACACAATAGGTATGCGTATAGCTGTCCTTCTCCTCTATTATCGTCAACCTCAATATATCAATGCTTGTGTCCAGTCTTTGTTGGATCAGTCATACCATGATATGGATATAGTCTGTATTGATAATGCATCGAATGATGGAGCAGTCGCTACTCTCGCTCAACGGTTTCCTACAGTGAAAGTGCACGCTTCAGAGGTGAACGCAGGGTACTCCAAAACATACAATATCTGGATGAAACACTATTTCGAATCCGGATATGATGCATGCATCGTGATGAATACTGACACAGTCGCGAACTCTGATATGGTTCATGAGCTGGTGGCAAGTTATACAAACGCACGGGATAAGGTGAAGATCGGACTACTCCAACCATCTATCCTGCTCATGTCAGATCCGAACCAAATCAATACCATTGGCAACAGCATTCTATTTACTGGGATCGGATACTGTCCTGATTACAAGAAGCCAATCAGTATAATTCCCCACGCAGACACTTCCATCATATCCGTTAGTGGATGTTGTATGTTTGTACCAAGAGCCTATTTCCTCGAGATGGGTGGATTTGATGAGAGATATTTCATGTACATGGAAGATCAGGAGTATTCTGTGCGTGGATTGATGAAGGGATACACGCATCTTGTATCTGTTCGTGCGCTGCTCAGGCATGACTACTCACTGAAGTTTAGTGTTAAAAAAATCCTCTTGCTTGTCGGAGGTTTGATGAGATTCACACTGTCATATCCTTTCGTATATCTGAAATTGGCGCGCATCACCAAAATACACATATGAAGAAAGTGGTTTTTCTCATTTCATTTCTCTCAAAGCATCTCCTGCGGGGAATCTCTGTGTATAAGCACTATTTCGCCGTACATTTTGCATTATTTGTGAAAAGAAAGGATATCGTCGTAGAGCTATATGATGGCGCGAAATACTACATCCGCAGTGGGTATTTTGATATCACTACTCTTGATCAGATATATATAGAGCATGTCTATGACCCGTCTGGATATGAGTTGAAGCCAGATGACGTGGTTTTTGATATTGGAGCATATATTGGGGATTATTCTGTGTATGCAGCACGGAAAGCTACTGCTGGCATGGTGTACGCGTTTGAGCCGGTCGTTGAAACATTTGCGCTACTCGAAAAAAACTGCACGCTCAATCGTTTGGACAACCTCCGGCGTTTCAATATTGGTCTCAGTGATTCAGATAGAACAGTCGAGTTCCGTACCGGTTCAGACATCTCACAACCAGGAGCAAGTGCGTATGATCTAGAGAAAATGGGTTACTCGACTGACGAATATAAAAAAACTAAGGTGAGCCTTCGCGACATAAATAGCTTCATCAAGGAGCAGAATATCAAGAAAATCAATGTACTCAAGATAGATTGTGAGGGAGAAGAGTTTGCGCTCATGTACCATCTCGATAAGGATATTTTGTTGGGTTGCCGCATGTGTATGATCGAGTACCACAATATTCATCATGACCCAACCTATACAGGCTCGCACTTGGCTGCATATCTCAAGAAGAATGGCTTTTCTGTAGATATTGAGGCGTATAATTTGGCTCAAAACACGGGGATGATCTACGCAAAAAATAAGCTATTTATATGAAAAAGTCCCCTATCCTATTTATCGTCTTTAATCGTCCTGAGCTGACTCGGCGTGTGTTTGAGATGATACGGATTGCACGACCAGATATCTTGTATATATCCTGTGATGCTCCGCGCAGAGCGAAGGGACAAGTTGAGTACGAAAAGGTTGAAGAGGTGAAAAAAATAATCCACCTGATTGATTGGCCATGCACTGTGCAGTACAAAATAGCTAAAGAAAATCTCGGGTGTGGGAAGTCTGTGAGTGAGGCTATTGAATGGGCATTCACCCATGAGGACAGGCTCATCATCCTCGAAGATGATTGTGTGCCCCATGCGGACTTTTTCACATATTGTGATGAGCTGCTGGAACGCTACAAAGATGACCAGCGTATTGGATGTATTGATGGCACATCACTTTTGACATCAATCAATCCGACAAAGCTAGACTCATATGAATATTCATACTATTTTTCTCGCATCCATTGCGTCTGGGGATGGGCAACCTGGAAACGTGTATGGCAAAACTATTCGTTTGATCTAGCTGACTGGCCAAAGATCAAGAAGCAAAGACTACTTGAACACTATTGGTCAACTCAGCGCAACTATGAACATACTGTGGCTCATCTCGAGATGATCCTCGACGGTCGAGTTGACTCGTGGGATTTTCAGCTTGTTGCCTCTCTAGCGCTTCAAAATCAATTGATCATCCACCCAAAGCAGAATCTCGTTGAGAATATTGGTGCCGGCAGAGATGCGCATCACAACAAAATAGTAACAAAACTAAACAACATCAAGACACATCAGCTCGAGTGGCCTCTCACGCACCCTCCATATGTGGCAAATCATAGTTACTTTGACTATCTGATTGAAAAATCATATACACAGCACAAAGTATTTATTAAAATCAAATCGCTTCTTTTTCCCTTAGTTAAAAAGATTCTATCCTAGCTATGTACTATATATTTCTTCTTATCACCCATGTGTTCTGGCACTCATTGCTGTGTCTGTGGTCAAAGCGGATTGTGATGAGCGAGAAGCTCTATTTAACCCTGCTATTTTTCCTCTACACGGGACTCCTCCCTCTGTCATACATCTTCCCCATTCGCAGCATTCGAGTGGGCAAATATATTATCAGTGGGGTTCCCTACCTCAATCTGTTGTTTCAGTTTTCTGAGATTTTCATCAAGCAGGAGTATGCAACAGATACGGTAGATCCGAAACATATCATCGATGCAGGAGCAAATATTGGTGTAGCAACCATATATTTTGCATATTACTATCCGAACTCAACGATAACTTCGATCGAGCCTGACCCAGAAATTTTTGCGATATTAAAGAATAATATTGAGGCAAACCATCTATCTGATCGGGTCACCCTCGTGAATGTTGCACTTGGCAGGACGAAAGGTCATGTCACACTCTATCACAATGGTCTACCAGGACGGACAACGATGAGTATCGTGCATGAACGAGAAAAGTCTGTTAGTGAGTTTAATGTGCCTATGGACACATTGTCCGCATACATCCCCTCTGAGATTGACATATTGAAGATCGATATTGAAGGAGCTGAGCATGAAGTGTTTGACGAGTTGACCCAATCATACACAATCGATCGTATCAAATCTATTGTAATGGAATATCACCATATCATGCCTCTTGGCAAGAGCAATCAATCATTAGGTTACTTCCTGGAGGGGCTTGAGAAGGCTGGATTTGTGTACAATATAGACTCATTTCACTCTCCCCTTTTTCCTCATCGTACTCAAGATATTCTTATCGGGGCAAGTAAGATGTAGTGTCTCATTTACATTTTTAATCCGCTTATGCAGACTGAAACATCCAATGTTAAAGACATATATCAGAGAAGATTTAATCAGACTCCAAATGAAGGAGTGATGCGAATGATGATGTGGAAAATATTAGTACATACCTTTTTTCAAAAATTTATCCCCTCCACTTCGACTGTGTTGGAGGTGGCATGTGGGTATGGTGAGTTTATAAACCAAGTTCATGCCCATCGGAAAATTGCTATCGATCTCAATCCTGACTCAAAATCGAAAGTATCTAGAGATGTTGAATTCCATGAGTCATCATCTACAGATATGGGAGCCATACCTTCAAGTAGTGTTGATATCATCTTCATGAGCAACTTTCTCGAACATATTACAAAAGAAGCAGTAATCCAAACTGTGCGCGAATGTAGGAGAGTATTGAAAAAGGATGGAAAACTTTTAATTCTCGGCCCCAATATGCGATATGTTGCGAATGACTTTTGGATATTCTGGGATCATATCCATCCAACAGATGACCGAGCAATATGCGAGATGCTTGAAATAGAAAATTGGACAATCACCCTCAATATTCCTCGATTTTTGCCGTATACAACGAAATCGCTCCTCCCCAATAGTCCAGCATTGATCGAGATTTATCTACGCTTTCCTCTCTTGTGGAGATTTTTCGGCAAACAGTTCTTCATCGTGGCGAAATGCTGATATCATTTCTCTGGAAGTCTTTGGTGAGTGGACTTTTGATAATCATTCGAAGAAAGCATTTTTTCAAGATAGCAATACAAGATGATGAAGAAATATCTCCCTCCCATTTCTTTAATTTTAAGCTTAGAAAATCCCACTTTCCTATTTGTCCAGTTCGTTGGTACAACTGCGTAGGTATATCCTCTTATTATCGCCTTGAGAGGCAATTCTACTGTTAAATTAAAATGTTGACTAAGAAAAGGTTTGAGCCCATTGATCGTTTGTCGTGAATACAACTTGAAAGCATTTGTCACATCGTTGTACGATATGAAAAAAAGTAACCGGATAATATTGTTTGTCAGTCTATTGAGGATGAGCTTGTAGATCGGATATCCGACAACTCGTGCCTGAGGTATGAATCTGCTGCCGAAAACGCAATCGTATCCTTGCTCGGTTTTTCTAAAGTATTTCACGAGATCGACTGGTCTATCCGACATATCGGCCATCACAATAGCCACATAATCTCCGCTGAAAGACTCGAGGCCCGCTGCAACTGCTCGTCCAAAACCATGGGGGGGATGATTATCAATGGATCTTAATTCGCCTATCTCTTTTTGCAGATTTAGCAAGATGGTCTTAGTTGAGTCTGAGCTATTATCATTGACGACGAGTATCTCGTGGTCAATATTTTCCTTTGTCAACTCCCTATGAAAAGCTCGTATTGTCTCCTCTATACATCCTTCTTCGTCGTGGGCAGGGATGAGTACGGTTAACTTTTTCATAGTGCTAGAACCGGTCTCAATGCATTTGAATGCTTATTAATCCATGTTGCAATATCAATCATGGTCTCTGTCGTATTCATATTTGGTTTCCAACCAGTGAGCTTGGTGAATTTGGTCGAATCGATGATGAGAGATCGAACATCAGATGGACGATCATTCAGAATAGAAGATATCTCTATTTTTTTTCCCGTTATATTTTCACAGATCACTGTTAGCTCTTGCAATGAAAGGCTGTTGCTCGTGCCTCCGCCGATATTAAAGGTCGCGCCGCTCAGTCTATCCAGATCATTGATCTCAATATCTATCATTTCAAAAAAATCATTGATATGGATGAGATCGCGGACTTGTTTGCCCTCTCCACCATAGCCTATGTATGCTAACTTTCCGCCAAAAATATGTCGTGCCATCCACAACACAAATACTCCTTGATCAACTTTTCCCATTTGCCATGGGCCGGTTATTACGCCACATCGATTTATGATCCCTTTGATACCAAAATTATAAATATATTCTTGCAACATCAGCTCTGATGCGAGCTTGGTAGTCCCATAGAGCGACCTCGCTCCAGTCAGGGGAAAATCTTCTGTTATGCCAGCCTGTGAAGCTCCAGGCATTTTTTGATTGTTAGATATGGCATATCTCGTTTTTCCTTCGGTGTATTTCAGATTGTTTATCTGCTCGATAGGATAGACCCTGCTCGTAGAAATGAATATAAAGGCAGATGTATTTTTTCGGGCAACTTCAAGACAGTTGATCGTGCCGGAGAGATTCGTATTGATCAGATAGGTAGGTGATGTTTCTAGTCCAGCTAAGACGGATGGCTCAGCCGAGCACTCAATGATCAGGTCAATGGTTCCTATCCCTTCGAAATCTTCGACATTCCGTATATCCCCATGTACGAATGGTATGCCCACATCCTTGAGTCGCGGGATATTGAGCTCGGATCCTCTCCTTTTGAGGTTGTCCATGACTATTATATTCGACTTAGGATACTTTTCTTTCAATTTGATTGCTGTATTCGAACCAACAAATCCAGCGCCGCCAGTGATCAAAATATGTTTATATTTCATAATTCATCTTTTTAATAGTGCCCATGGCTACACAGTTCGGCAAGAATACTGTCAATATCGTATTTGAACTTCCAATTTGGATAATCTTTCATAAATTTTGTGACGCTGCTGATATACCAGATATGATCACCATTTCGATTTTCATTCTCGTAGCTATATATCGCTTTTTTACCTAAGATCTTTTCAATTTTTTCTATAGCTTCTAGTATGGAGATATTCGAATGGCGTGATCCCCCCATATTGTATACCTCACCTTTGTTTGGCTTCTGATATACATGCCAAAAGGCATTGACGAGGTCATATGCATGAATATTGTCTCTGACCTGTTTTCCCTTGTATCCAAATATGTGATATTTCTTTCCTGTTGCGATACATCGGACGAGATAGGCAAGAAATCCGTGCAGTTGTGCTCCGCTATGTCCTGGTCCCGTAAGACATCCGCATCGAAATATAGTGGTATTGAGTCCGAAATATTTCCCATACTCTTGAACCATGATATCTGCAGCAGTTTTTGAAACACCAAAAATGCTGCGCTTGGAGTGGTCGATACTCATCGACTCATCAATCCCCTCATCATAAAATGCATGTGTTTTGGATATCTCATATCGTTTGTCTTGCTCTACCAGTGGAAGCGTGTTTGGAGTATCACCATATACTTTATTTGTGGAGGTAAAGATAAAAACCGCACTTGGACAGTATTTCCTCATATTTTCGAGGATCACTAGTGTGCCATTTGCATTGACCGTAAAATCGGTAATTGGTTCTTTTGCTGCCCAATCGTGGGAGGGTTGAGCTGCAGTATGAATAATAAGGTCGAAGGTATGCGCCTTAAACACATCTTCTATCTTTGTAAGATCTCTAATATCTACGGCATATTGGGTGATCCTTTTGCCATATTCCTTCTTGAGCAATGTACCCTGCCATTTGGTACTGGCATCTTTTCCAAAGAAATATCCTCTCATGTCGTTGTCTATCCCAACAATATCAAATCCTTTATCGATAAAAAACCGCACAGATTCTGAGCCAATGAGTCCAGAGGAGCCAGTTATAAGAACAACCTTGCGAGTCATAGACATATAGTCAGTGGATTAGAGAAATAGGGTCAAGCTCCTGTGGAATGCTTGAGCTGGTAGTCTACCACAATCTCATATTTGTTGCCTCTCACTCTATTTGTGTTATAGTCAGCTCCATACTATGTCAGTAAAAGTAACGTTTCTTCGATCGCAGTTCCTACACGGAATACAGAAACTGTCTCTCCGCTGGAAGCGCCTCTGTAGCAATAGATATGTATCTACTATAGGTAGTGCGGCTATGATACTGTTTGTGCTATCAGCTTTTGTGGTTCGCATCGTTGCATTATCTCCCAATTTCCTCTTATTTAATTTTGACTACAGCATGCGGTTTGCGACTAATTATGCTGTGGCTCACGGTCTCGTATTCGGCAAGGACATCATCTTTACCTATGGTCCATACGCCTCAGTAATGTCGATGGATTATTCTCCCTATACCGATCATCTTATGTTATTGGGTGGGATACTCTTAAGCTTTTCATATGCAGCGCTCCTCATTGGAGTATCTCGGAAATCATCCCCTTTCTGGCTGCTCATCATCTCGGTTGTTATTCTCGGGTTTAATATCTCTCAAGACTCATTATTTCTTTTTTTCCCTCTGCTTCTATCCACCTTCGTGTATCGGGTTTGTCTGCCTCGAGACCACTCTCTGCATATACCTCGATCAGCAATGGCTGGCATAACAATAGCAAGCTCTTTTATCGTGCTTGGGCTACTGCTCCTTATAAAAACATCTTTCATTCCAGTTATTCTCTGTCTTGGATCGCTTTGCATTGGCGTCCTCTGGTATGCAAAAATGAGGCGATTGGCTCTGATGAATTTCGTCACAATCATCCTTTCCATCGTTGCACTGTGGCTCTTCGCGGGTCAGCCGCTCGGTGGACTCCCTCAATATTTCATGACTTCTGTATACATGTTCTCTGGGTATGCAGAGGCCATGTCGCTCAAAGGAGATGCGGTACAGATATATCTCTATATATTGTCATGTTTGTCAATTTGCTTTGTGATATTTTTTGTTAATAAGGCCCCTTTTTTTCAAAGAATATTTTTGCTCATATCGTTTGTCATCTTTCTGTCAGCACTATTTAAGGTGAGTTATATACGCCATGATCAGCCGCATTTTATCGCTGGAAGCTCAGCTATATTACTGGTCGGATTGACATTGTGGCTTATTGTTAAAAGCAGGTATTTTACTTTGCTCGGTGTATTGCTATTGATCACATGGTTTTATAGTGAGAATATGTTAGCTTCTCCAGCTTCTATAGCGAGTATATATTCGACAGTGGCTTATGGATACTCACGGTCATTTGAAGGATTGGCAAATAGAATGAACTGTAAAGACTGCTTGCAACATGATTTCGCTTTAGTTTCGAAAGGAATCGGAAGATCTTGTCCAGTTCCAAAATTTTCTGGAACAACAGATACACACTCTGTTGCCCAAGCATTCTTGCTTGTAACAGGAAATGTATGGTCTCCTCGTCCAGTATTTCAGAGCTATGCAGCATACAATCCAACTTTGGCTGGACTAAATGCATCTCACCTGATCGGTCCTAGAGCGCCTGATACTATACTTTTCACATTGGAACCTATTGATTATAGATATCCTACTCTAGAGGAAGGTTTAAGCATGATCTATCTCATTCATAATTATTCTGTTGATCATATGGATAAGTGTTTCGCATATTTAAAAAAATCGAGCCCTGAAGGAGCTATCCCTCAGAAAAATGTTCTTTCAACAGGCAATCATGTGTTTGGAACATCAGTCTCTGTCCCATTAACTAACTCACTTATATATGCAGAGCTGGATATCGAGCAAACGATACCCGGTAAAATCTTATCAATGTTGTATAAGCCGCCTGAGCTTCATATTAAGGCAGATCTGGCTGACGGATCAACAAAAATGTATCGTATGATTTCAGGAATGGGAAAGTCTGGATTTATCATCTCGCCGCTTATCGAGAATACAGGTGAATTCACATACTTGTTTGGTGACAGTGGCCAGTTGAATTCGAAGAGAGTCAAGTCATTTGTAGTATTCTCTGACGATCCCGGGGCATACTTTTGGAATCAAAACTATGGAGTACGTCTGAGCTCGTTCACACTCACAGATCATCCGTCTATCCTAGGAACTGATGCAGGCGCAAACAAATAATCGTAGTGGCGGGTTCTTCTCATCCAGTCTAGCCTGTCAATCATCGAATACATGCGAATCATCCATCATCTTCTTTGTCTTTTTATCAGCAGCATAGTTTATGTATTTCTGAATAAGCTCAGTATTATCTATGATGTGAATACTCTTTTTGTTATAAACATCGGAGATGATGCTTGACGTGTAATCATTCATTGTGTCTTTAGATAGGGACCACTGGCCATTCTGAAATAGTCTTTTGGTGATAGCAGGACTATCGCCGTATACAAAGTATCCCAATATAGACTGCCCCCACCTGCCTATGACATATATACTTTGGCCATTCAAATCACCATAAGCAGCTGATAATGAGATCCATTTCTTTTGCATTTTGTAGGGGAAGTAGTTGGTATACCCATTCGCAACATGAAGCAGCAGATCATATCCCTTGGCATCCATATTCGCTTGGTTAAATACTGCAAAAAATAGTGATCCTGACAGCATGAGTGTGATCAGTGTCACAGCACCTTTTGTAATAAATCCCCGCGCATTTACTACATCGATTCTTTTTGATATATATGCCATCAGCGGTGGCAATCCCACAAACCCAATCGTCCAATATGATTTGAAGAAGTAATACCCAAAGTTATTCGTCTGTGTAAAGAAACTACTGGCGCCCATGATCATTTGGATGATCGTCATACCACATACAAGTATGCTCACCGTACGAATATATGCGTCTTTTTTCTCTTTCATGAGTGCACATACGAGCACGCCGATGAGCGATACAAATAGCCCGGTGAAAGATATGAAGGCTATTCCGTAGGTTGTATTCACTGAGTCGATTCGCTGAGTCAAGTTGAATAATATAAGTGGAACAACGCTCAGCACTACAGCAATATATGGCACATAGTTGCGTCTGCTCCGCTTGAGGAGAATATGTAAAAGGAAATACATGACCGCGGCTATCGGTATAAAGAGAAAGTAAGTCCATCCAACTGATATTGTCACCAGAGAGATGAGGGCAATCTCAGCAAGGGACATGTGCCCGCGTTTGGCAATTTCTCGAGACTCAATAAAGAGCACTAGGATGAGGTTAAATCCAACTAGTTGTGCATGGAAACCATAAATGTATAATTTTAGATAAAACTCGCTCAAGATGATGAAGAATCCTATGGTAAAAAGGAAGATGAAACTCGCGATACTTTTGGAGGCATACGTCCCATCTACAACTTGGAAAAAAAGGAATAAAAAGATGATCAATTGCAATGGTATATATACTGCGAATAGATCAAAGACAAGTTTGAGGTCGAACGTATTGGGTAACTGTGAATAATTTTTTAATACATGATATATATGCGCGGTATTGGCATACAGACCTACTGGATACCACTTGGTCACAGGGACAATCAATCCATCGTTGACCCCTTTTTTCACCAGCGGATTGTCAAATAGGAGCGACTCTCCCCTGATCGCTGCAGCTGTCATGGCCATATGATTCGCATTGTCATCATTCGTGCCCACGATAGGTATCGATCCATAACTCTTGTAGAGTCTGATTGAGTTGAAGACTATCGATAAGGCAAATATGGCCACGATCGCTGTCACCGCGGCGAGGGTGTAGGGACTCATGGACATCCGAGTTTGTGCCTTTGTTCGTAACTCGAAATATATATACAGAGCTTCAGTTCCAAGGACTGCTCCCTGAATAACATCGTGGTTTAGTCTGCCCATGAGTACTTGGGTAATGATCGACCATATAGTTACGAAACAAAAATAGAGCACCGTACTAAAACAAAGTCCATATATATATCCCCTCTTTTTTTTAAGAGCAATCGCTGGAAGGACTATACTTAAGATCAGAAGTATTATTGACATAAGATGGGTCATTATACATAGGAATCTGTTACCCGACATCGATGTTTTGGGGATATTATCGTAGTAAATATGTTCCCATGATTGGGAACAGGTACGAGATGAGGTAGGTCGGTCTAGTGAAACATTTCGACCAGTCTTTTGGACAATTGGGGACCGTGGTAAGCACGCCTTTTAGGGTTGTTTTCCCGTGCCCACCCAGATACTCGACAGCGAAGGGTCTATTTCCCACATCTGGCGAGATGATTTGGGTTTGTAGATCTACTGGCGTCGTCTTGGCACTCTTGGTAATATCGAGGCCAAAGGAATCTCGCATACGTATTGGTGCATAGACCGCCTTGTCTTGGATCGCGTAGAGGTGTGTAGGAATAGTGCTTTTCTTCTCATCGACCACTCTCCCTCTTTGTTCGGGGAATGTATATGGATAATGCTCAAAACGACTCGTGTTAAAGATTCCGATTTGATCGGCGTGAAAGTCCATATCACATCCGATCGACCTACAGTTTATGGTCATTGAGTATAGGTTTTTGTCTTTCCATATCCAAGACATTGAGTCGCGGGTTTCGACGACCGGGAACGTTGATGGGGCATATTGATTGTATGCGAGCTTTTTCTCGTTCGATTCAAATCCAAACAGAGATAGGTTTTTTTCTGCGAATACTGCCAATACCTCTCTCCGTGTGGGACTGAAGTACTGGATAGATATGGATCCGTCTGATTTTAGCGTCTTTGTCCTCCCGAGATTTTCTAATAATCGATCAGGCATCTTGAGAGAGGTGACTGCATGCCCAAAATCATTTTTTGAATGTAAAAAAATATCGTCGGGAGAATGATCTTCATACCATCGTGCGCCATTTATGAGAAATGGGGCAACCCAGTGTATCCCATCCTGTGCTATAGCTGTGTCATATGGATCAGTGAGAGAGGTATCATACACTCTAATATCGGTTATCCAGAGAGACTGTTTATCTGCGATGATGCGGTATCTATACTGTGGCGTGGTTATAAACCATGCAGTACGATCATCTAGTGTACGAGTGTAGACAGAGATCGGGTCACTAAACAGTGCGGGAATGTCAGAAGGATAGAGAGTTGAAACAGTGCTGGTTGAGAAATATTTAATTACATCTGCATTGCGTAGGAGATCTTTTGGGTCAGTGTTAGTGAGGTTAACACCTGCAAACCCTCTCTGACCTGCTGGCTGATCCAGAAGGGCATTTTTAAGGAGCGCAATATACTCCTGACTACTTATATTCGTCTCTTCAGCAGAGCCATACCCGCATAGTGGGTCTATGGTTCGCTTGCGTATCACCCACACCGGATCAGGATTGGTGTAGTCGGGTATTAGTAACCAGTTTTTTGATGCCGGGTATGGGTATTGTGGAGGGCCTCCATCAATGTCTTGATCTTCGGGATCTATATATTGATATCGGATGCCATAGGTGTCTTTGAGGTATTGTGCGCTTGATGAATCGATGATACGACTAGAAGCAAAAAGTGGATATTTCCCAAATACATCGTGGTACTGTGACAAGAGTGTGTCTAGGATTTTCTTGCGATCGGATGGGGAGTATGCCGCGAGTGTGCGCATATGGTCCTGAGCCATATCCCTCACCCCTTCGACGTGTGCGTCTGTGAGGAGTTGTGTGGTGACCTCTGCTAGGATACCAAAAGCATCGTCATATCGAGCTGTGCTGTATCCGATCATCAGGGCCTCATACGAGCTGTCTCGGAGTGCGTCATATCGAACTGCGTAGATCCCTCTCGCTTGGCTCGTGGTATTTTGTGAAAGTAACTGCTCGAAAATATTTATCGAGCCTGGGCGGTATGGGTCACCTCCTCTGATCTCATAGATGAGCGAGGCACCTACTGAAGGATTTGCTTCGGCTTTTGCAGATACAACTGAAGTGATTCCAAGCATCATGAAAGTAAGGATCGAGCTGATGAATATGATTCGTGCCTGCATACGGTGATTATACCGAAGCAAAGCACCAGGGGGGCTGCATCATCGTGAGATATCAGCGTGATACTTCGAGTGTGACTGCTGGTTCCTCGCCCATAGCTGAGATGGTAACTCTTCCACCTGAAACATACAAGCTATAGCCCGTATCAAATGTCGTGCAGCTGGTGTATGAGCCAGTTGTTGGATCATAGGGAAGCTTACTGATATACACACCCTTATCCCCCGTTGATCCAACAGATATCTGACCTGTCAACATCTGACAGAGAGAGCCCATATGGGTTAATCCAGCTCCTGTGCTTGTGGAAAGACGCAATGCAGTCGCTGAGCTGAGGGATGTAAGGTTAAAGGGTCCAGCGGTTGTTGGAAGTGAACCTTTGTTATCGATGATCAGCTGAGTGATGGCACTGGAGATAGCGTTGAGAGCTGAGTTTCTATTCGTATCATTTGCCATTCTGAATTGACGGGCAGGATTGATAGCGACGAGGGTGATAGATAGAAGTATGCCCACGATACCAATGACGACTAATAGTTCGATAAGGGTAAAACCCTGGTTACTGTGGTGATTGCGTTTCATGTTTAAATAATGATAATTGATGAAAATACGTTACTTACAGTTATCGTAACACGATATTTAATCTGGGTCAAGTGATATTATGACATATAGTTGGGAAAACCCCCACCAGGTAGGTGGGGGTAAGAGTTTCGTGTGATGAAATATCAGCGTGATACTTCGATGGTCTGTGCTGGTTCCTCGCCCATGGCTGAGATGGTGACTCTTCCACCTGAAACAGTCAAGCTATAGCCCGTATCAAA
>Ga0194063_10001075_pt1 | contig 18333 bp, 13 predicted proteins | sample SepL3720m_MetaG_FD_155459 | JGI IMG/M metagenome (GOLD analysis project Ga0194063, IMG submission 155459) | Anoxic zone freshwater microbial communities from boreal shield lake in IISD Experimental Lakes Area, Ontario, Canada - Sep2016-L373-20m | ecosystem: Environmental > Aquatic > Freshwater... | reverse complement strand
GTCGCCATCGGAACCTCTTTCCGAGCGTCGATTCGGTTTTCAAGCTCTTCTATCTGGGCCTGAAGAACATCAGCCGAAAATGGACCAAGCCCGTGCCGAACTGGCGCGACGCCCTAAACCGGTTCGCCATCGAGTTTGCCGACCGCATGCCAACCTCCCACTAACACCTAATCAGCGGATCTGAACTTACACAAAATTTTTGACACGCCCCCGAAAACGCTCGTTACCAGACTAAAAACGCTCGTTACCAGACCGAAAACGCTCGTTACCAGACCGAAAACGCTCGTTACCAGACCGAAAACGCTCGTTGCCAGACCGAAAACGCTCGTTGCCAGACCGAAAACGTGCGTTGCCAGACTAAAAAAACGGGTGTTGCAGCCATTTACAAGCTTTACGGGCGCGGTCGGGGGTGCCTAGGGTCGCCGCAAGTGAGTCTCCCCGCTAAAACCTCCAGCGGCCTTCAGCGGCGCAAGCACGGCTGGGTCCAGGTTCTTGCGGCTAACCCCGGCGATTTGGCCAATTAAATGGTGGCCGTGCCTGAGTCCCGACTTCTTCTCTTGGCGGAGGTCATGGTCCGCGTCGGCGTAAACCTGCAGCCGGGGCAGCCGTTGCTGATCACTGAACCCTACGAACTGCAGGGCGTCCACCCGGAGGCCGCGCCGCTGGTCGAGGCGATCCGCGCGACGACTCCTAATGAGGTGACGGTCATCGAGTCCGATCCCCGGCGCTTGCGCGCTTTTCTGGAGTTTAATGACCCGCACGGATTCGAGAGGCTGGTCATCGCCCATGTCCAGCGACTGGAGCAGCACCTCAGCCGTGGTGGGGCCTTTCTCTTTCTGATGGGGAGCCAGCCGCGGCTGATGTCCGGCCTGCCCGCGGAAAGGCTCAACAAGTTTGCTCGGATCAAGTGGCGGCATCTCGGTCCCTTGATCCAGCGTCTCATCCGCGGTGCCAGCCAATGGACCCTGGCCCCAGCGCCGTCGTCAGACTGGGCCGAGGCCGCTTATGGCGACCTTCCAGCAGCGGAACGCCTACCCGGGCTGTGGCGGGAGGTGTTCGCCTGCATGCGCGTGGATGCGGAGGATCCCGTGACGGCCTGGCGGACCCACCTCGCCACACTCGCGCGGCGGCGCGATGCGTTCAAGGCCGCCCGCCACCAGCGCATCATCTATACCGGGCCTGGTACCGACTTGCGCCTCGACCTGCCACGTTTCCACGCCTGGTGCACCGCCCAGCTGACCACCAAGGCCGGCGTGCCCTACGTTGTCAATCTGCCGACCGAGGAAATTTTCACCGCTCCGCACCAGCACTCTGCCACCGGCACCGTGCGCGTCGCGCGACCGATCGCCCACGGCGGCTCGGTCATCGACGGGATCGAGCTGGAGTTCCTGCGCGGGCGAGTCGTGGCCGCTCACGCCACCACCGGGCAGGACCTCCTTGAGCAGTTGCTGGGCACCGACGCGGGTGCGCGCCGGATCGGCGAGGTCGCGATCGTGCCAGGGGCGAATCACCTCACCCGGGCCGGGCGGGTCTTCCACCACACCCTGCTGGATGAGAATGCCTGCAGCCATATCGCCCTCGGCGAGGCCTACCGCTTCTGCAGCCGGGCCCTGCTGCCCCGGACCTTGAACACCAGCGTGATTCACATCGACCTGCCGCTCGACGCCACGGTGGAATTGATCTGAAGCCGTCGCTGGGGGCGGATGATTGATCCATTCCATCCCTAAAAAATTTGGTTGACTATCCAAATTCGCCTTATAGGGTGACGGACATGTTCAACTTTTTTCGGGCTCCATGGGTGATTGCCAGCGGCATTCTCGTGGTTGCATTCGCGGTGCCGGCGCAGGCAGCCGTAAAGCGGACCACCGTCACGGCCCCGCCGCCCACTACCACGAAGAACACCGGTAAGACCTTCGTCAGCCCTAAGTAAGCTTCCAAAATCTCACGACCTTTAAAACTAGACCAAACTAGACCAAACTAAATCCAAGACCATGAAAACCCACTTCTATCTGCTGCTGTTCGGATCGTTTACGGCAGTTTCCACGGTGTCCCATGCGGCGCTTTTCAGCCCGTACTTTGTCGGGCTGGCAGACAATGCGCCGTTGGTCTCCAACGGCGGTGTGGCCTATGACGGTTGGACCCAGAGCGAGCTGAATGCTGAGGATGACGACGGTGAGTATCCGTTAGCCTATGGCCATTCGGTCGAGATGGCACCAGGAGTCGTTTACCAAGGAGTGTCGCTTGGGGCTTACAAAGCGGTTCCAACATTAGACACGCTCCACATTGACCACGCCGTTGGGGGTGACTTGGTCGGCGCGACGATCTCACTGAGCTTTGTGCTGGACCGCTTTGAGCTGTTGGATGAGTTCGGAGTGGCATTAGTGAACCCGCAAAACACTTTCGAAATTGGAGCTTATTCCACCAGCAGTGGAAACTTGTTCTCCTTTGTGGCGGGTGCGACTATCGACCCGACAGTCTGGAACATGTATTACCGGGTCGGCTCTGGCAGCAATCAATCAGTCTCCAATGACTACGCTCTTTCGCTCGGGCAGGTCGCCACCATGACGCTGTCCTTCACCGGTTCCGGGGCGGACGCGCTCTTCAATCTATCGGTGATTGGTGAGGGCAGGACGGTCACCAAAGACGGCGTGATGACTGGAATGGCGACTGAGACCTTCGATGATTTCCGAGTATCCATGCTCCAGGTTCCCGGCACGACTCCAGGAGAACCTGACTCGTACGGCACAAATTCCATCACAATCGTCCCCGAGCCCGGCTCGGCCGCATTGCTGGGCTTGGCCGCTGGAGTGGTGATGCTGCGTCGGCGCCGAGCTTAGACCTCATCGAGCAGCGGTGAGCTTACGGCTGGCGGATTCCAGTTCTCCTTGACGAAATCCCCCGGATCAACGGTTGATTCGGAAGCGGCAAGATTGGAAAAACCCGTCGAACCAACGCAGGGGGAACTTTGCGTGGGTCTTTTTTCATTCTGCGCGGGGGTCGGTATTTGCGAACGCTGCCTCCAATTCGGGATGCCCGCGCGAGGATCGACGGATGTCGGCAAGAATGCGCTCCTTGCTCCATAGTGATCCCGGATGATGGAGGTCCATCCATTCCGCCCTGACCAAGGCTTCCCGCCACAACAAGGCAGTTTGCCGAGGGTCCGTCCGTGACCATGCCCAGGCTTGGCGCATGGGGCCATTGACCCAAGTGGGATCCAGTCGCCTAGCGATCTCGAAGGCCTGCGAAGACTTGGCGTCCAGATCTTCAAAATGCAGCCCGATGCATCCCTGGAGGTCGCGCAGTTGCCGATCAAGCGGCACCAGTCGGAGGGCGTCATCGAGTTCCGCCATGGCCTGCTCCAAGCGGTCTTCTCCAGGCGGCGGAGTGGAGGCTTGTCGATTCTCGTCCTTGGCCCGCTGCAGCGCACGATCGTCGGCGTAGAGGCTCAAGACCTTGTCAGCGGCCACTTGGCCGGAGGCTACCGCAGATTGATGACCGCCCCACCACTGGGCGTGGATCAGAAAAGCGGCGACGGCCAGCGTGACCAGGGCCCCGAGGCGAAAGGGCCAGCGGGCCGGTGGTGATTTCACAGACTCCTCCTTGGGTGCCCGTAGTGAAAGAGAAAAAAGGAACACCGCGCTCCAGGCGAGGGAGAAATGGTGCCCCGGCACATCGAAAAGGCCGTGGAGAGGGACCAACATGGCCGCGATAAGGCAGGCACCGCGCAGAGCACGATCCCGGCCGTGCAGGATGCGGCGCATCGACCTGCGGGCGGCCAGCAATACGAGGGCTGCCAGGGCGAGGGTGGCGGGTAGTCCGGTTTCCGCGGCCAGCCACAGCCAATCACTCTCCGGATGAAGGTGCTCCGCATCATTCGCGCTCGCTGAGAGCTTGCGGTATTGAGGGAAAATATAGGAAAACTGCCCGGCACCGACGCCTGTCCATTTGAAATCCCGGATCAAATCCAGCGTATCAAGCGCCGTGGGAACTCGGAAATCCAGAGCGCCCGGTGCATCGGTGATCCGCTTGGCGCTTGTCAGGTCGGTGGTCGCGGCGGGCTGGGCGACAGCCTCCGCTTTGCCGATGGTTTCCGCCAGCCGGCCCTTCACCGCGCTCTCGGAGATGAAAAACAGGCTGACCACGGTGAAGATGCCTAGTCCGACGACCCATCCGCCGCTGCGTCCGAGATAGCCCCGGCCAAGCACTGCAAGCCATGCGAGGCTGCCGACCAGCAATAGCAGCAATCCTCCGCGGCTGACGGACCAGCCCAACACCGCCCACACGCAAACGCCGGTGGCCGCGAGTGCCACGGCCATCACCGCAAAGCGCCGGTCGCGAATGGCTTGGAGCATGCTGCCCAGCCCGCAAATGGCACCCATCGCCAGATAAGTCGCGGTGTGATTGCGGTTGGCAAAGAGGCCGTAGTGTGTCGCTCCGCCAGCGTTGCCCGTCAGCAACGGCTCCTGCATGATTTTCGAGAAAATCGCATAAAAGGCCACCCCCACCGTGAATGCCAGCGCCCAAGTCCGTGCTTGGGCGGGTGACGGACGGTGACCGGCTAACCAGAGCCCGGTGAGCAATAGGATGGCGAACAAGCCCAGCGACTCGGCCGCATGGCGGGCCTGGATGACCACCGAGGGACCGGTCGCGATCCCAAGCTTCTCAAACTGGCCCCGCCACTCGGGCATCGCGAACCAGCCGGCCGGCAGAAATGCGCTGGCCCCGGCGGTGATGAAGACACCGGCAAGGATCCACCACAGACGCGGCAGGGAAACCACTGGCGGATGCCACCACATCAGCAAGCCCGCGCCCCCGATCATGAGGCCGTGAAAGCCCGCCCACGGCCCCGTGCCCCCCAAGGTCCCTAACAACAGCAAGGTCCACAAACCGCCAAAGACCCACCCCGAACTGCCGCCGCTCGAAACAGGGGCAATACTATCGGTGTATTGGTATTGCCAGCTGTTGGGGAGAAATCTCATTCGGGATAACCTTACTCAAAATAATCTAACAGGTCAACATCACAGCTCAGCATTTCTCCACGGCGCGGTGTGAGGCAATCCAAGGAGCCGAGGCGGTGCGGTTAACCGCATCACCCGTCTGATGGGTGGAGTATTTGCTGGATTCTCAAATCGGGCCTCAATTCTCTCCTTGATGTCACCGAGGAGAGTCCCTATCTCTCTGCCAAGGCCTGAGCTTTCATTGAAAATAAATGGAGGCGCGCAGTTCACCTGAAACCCATTCATGAGAAACATCGTCGCAGGAAAATCCAGTTACCGAGTGATGGGCATGGTGCTTTGTCACGGGGTATGGGCGAGTGCCGCACCATCTGTTGAGGAAATTCCCGCAGCTTCTCCCACCGTGACGGAAGAATCGGCGCTTGCTGCGGTGCTGCCGCAAACGGCTGCCACCGACGAGCTTCCCCTGCCCCTGCTTGCGAGCTTGGACGGTGCGCCCATGGATTTTAAGGAGGTTCTGCCACCCGCGATTTCCAGCCCGATTGAGGGGGCTGACGCGTTGCCAGCCGACGCGGCTACCCTGAACCCGAAATCATCTCAGGACTATTTTTCCAGCGGGCTCCCGTCACCCGGCCCGCCGAGTGGTTTCAGCAACACGCCGGCCGCATTTCCTCTGGGCAGCGGTTTGGACGGAGATCTCCTCGACGGCTTCAGTCTCAGCGCCACGCTGTCGGGGACCTATGACTCCAATCCATCACAAGGCTTCACCACGGCGGGAAGCACGGGCGGTGGGACGACGGCCGGTGGCGACTTTTTCACGACTCTGGGTGGCGGTCTCGGCTATCGCTCCACCCCTTCGGATTGGACCTTCGGTGCCGATTACAGCGGCAGTTACAGTGAGTATTTCGAGCAGTCGGATCTCAGTGGTTACAACCAAAGTTCGGCCGCGACGGTGGATTACGAGGTGGGGCCACTCAGCGCCTCCCTCACCGCGGGAGTCAATCTCGGAAGCGGAGCCAACCGTTATTACGCCGCTGTGGTGGACCAGTTGAGCGTGAACTACGGATTGAGCGCGCGCTACCGGATCAGCCCGAAAACATCGCTGACGTCGAGCTTGGCACAGACGTTTACCAGTGCCAGCGGCGGCAACTCTTCGGATACGAGTTCGTTTTCGCTCAACACTTCGGCCTTGTGGAGATACTCGGCCTTGACCGAGTTCGGCCCGGGCGTCCGCTATACCTCGGATACCGGAGAAAGCGGCCGGACTTCGATCGGTCCGACGCTCAATATGAATTACAAGCTGGCCAAAAAAGTGTCGATGACCTCCCAGGTCGGCATGGAGTTCTCTCAATACCAAGACGGCGGCTCCAGCGATCCGTCGCTGACGACATCGATCGGGCTGAATTACAAGGCCTCGCGCTTGTGGGGAATGAACCTCTCTTTGTACCGTGGCACGCAGGCCCATCCGACCACGGCAGGCGGCTTCGACGAGATCACTTCGCTGACTCTCGGCTACACCCGCAAGATCCGCCGGGCCTCTTTCAACCTCGGGCTGTCTTACGAAACCAACGCCGCGCAAACCACGGGCAATGGAGCAACAGCCAGAGTTGACACGGCTTACCCGAGTTACAACAGCTCCCTGAGCATGCCGCTTTTCGCCAACAAAGCCACCGGCAGCGTGTTCTTCAACTACCGCGGCCAGAGCGGCACCGACACCACCACCAACGGTAGCGGGGACTCTACCCAGACGGGCTTCCGCTTGGGCTGGAGTTTCTAGGGAGCGGCTGATCGATCCTACGGGATCACGTCGGGGAAGAGCCGGATCCTGCGAGGTTCCGAAAGCAAATTTGATTCGTGATCAATGATTATTAATTATCTAAAAGGATTGTTGCCAACCCCGAAAATCCTGCCACGCTTCATAAATCTTCAAAAACCCAAGCCTGTCCCAGTTCTGCCTCAAGATCTTTCGGATGAGCCTTTTCAAGACACATGTTAAACCCAGGTTCTGCAGTCAGTCGTTTTATTTTAGTGTTTGCCATGGCGATCTCGCTGCCTGCCTTCGCGGCCGGTGAAGAGGACACCAGCTACGTGCTACGGCCCAATGACTCGATCCGCGTGGCGGTTTACGAGGAGCCAGATCTTTCCGTTCAGGTCCGCATTCTCAAGACCGGGGAGGCTTCATTTCCCCTGGTAGGCTCGGTGAACGTCAGCGGATTGAGCGTGTCCGCTGCCGCTGCGAAAATCCGCGATCTCTATGCACGGGATTATCTCGTCGATCCGAAAGTGACCCTGACCGTTGATGAATACGCGACCGAACTCATCTCGGTGATCGGCGCAGTGAAAAGCCCCGGCCAGATCCCGATTCCGGTATCCGGCCAGCTCGACCTTGCGTCCGCGATGGCCACGGCCGGCGGACTCGCGGAGGACGCCAATCCCGGCGGTATCCAGTTGGTGCGCGCCTCCGGCACGACCTCCACTTTTTCCATGGCCGATATCCAAGCCGGAACCGTCGGCCGGATACGCCTGGATTCGGGCGATCGGATCATAGTCAACCGCAGCCCCTTCGTCGGCAAGACGCTCACCGTGCTCGGCCAGGTCGGCAGGCCGGGACCGATCGCGTTTCCAGCCAGCGGGCGCTTGGATTTGGTCAATGCCATCGCCCTTTGCGGCGGACTCACCGAGCTGGCCAACCCGAAGAAAACCACCATCAACCGGAAGGGCAAGATCATCTTGTTGGACTTCAGGGCCATCTCCCAGCGCGGCGACCAACCCTTCCTGCTCCAGCCCGAAGATGTGGTCACTGTGGCGGAGAGACTCTTCTGATTTCCGAATTTCGGTATTCCCACTTTTTTCCCGACCATGCCTCCGTCACTCCGCACACGCCGCCAAGCCCAAAACATCGATGACTACGATGAGGAGGACTTTGCAAACGACGGGCCTTCCCGTCAGATCGGTCAGGAAAAAACGAAGCAACTGCTGCTGGATTTAGTGGGGCGCTGGCACTGGATCATCCTCGGCCTGGTGCTCGGATTTTTGGGAGGCTCCTATTACCTGACCAAGGCGCCGCGTCTTTATCAAGCCAGCACCACGCTGCTGCTCAAGCAGCAGACCTCGTCGGTGCTGGCCAGAAGCCAGGCGGATGACATGGACCTCCGTTCGCTGGAGGCCATGAACACCATGGCCGAGCGGATCACGCGGCCGGAGCTGCTCCGCAAAGTGGCCGCCCGCCAGGAAGTGCAGGCGCTGCAGGGGCTGATGCCACGCCCGGTCGAATGGCTGCCCGATTGGCTGCTGCCCTGGCTTGGCAGACACAAGGAGGACCCGAAAGCCGCCGCCGAGACCGCGCCGCCGCCGGAAGCTCTGGCAGGCTCCATTTCCGGATGGGCGCGCATTTCGATCCGCCATAATACCCGACTGATGGACGTGCTGGTTTCCCATCCCGTCCCGGAGGTGGCCAAAACCATTGCCGACGCAATCAGCCTCGAATACCAAGCGGAACTCGCCGACGCGCGCAGCAGTGGGCGCAGCTCTGCCCTGCATATTCTGGTCGAGGAATCCGAGTCCGCGAAGAAGCGCCTGCAAACTGCCCAGAATGCCCTGGCCACCTATCAGCGCGCCCTCGCCACCCTGAAAGATCTCGAAAACCGCGAAGCCACCTCCGGTGAATTGTCGCGGCGCTATCTGCCGAAACACCCGAAGATCATCGCCGCGGTGGCTGGACAAGCGTCCGTGCAGCAACGCTTCATCGCCGAATTCGAAGCCGCGCGCAATTCCTCCGCCGATCGTGAATACTGGGACAGCCATGCCTCCGAGTGGCAACAGGTAGGCGGTGACAAAGCCGCCAAGCTGCTCACCGCCCGGCGCCTCCTGCTGGCCCGTGGCAACGTGCTGGAAAGCGAAATCGCCAGCCAGACGAGCGTTTTCAACAGCATCCTCACCCGCATGCAGGAGACCGGTATCAACCAGCAAGCGGTCGAGTCCGAGATGGAAATCAGCAGCTACGCCCAGTTGCCAGGTTGGCCGGTTTCCCCTGTCCGCTCGAAGATTCTCAGCACGGCCTCGATGGGCGGCCTCGCCTTCGGTCTTCTTCTGGCGCTGTTTTTCATCCGGCTCGACAACAAGATCCATACCGTCGACCAGCTCGAACGCGAAACCGGCCTGCCAGCCTTGGCCGCCATCAGCGAGATTTCGCTCAGCGCGCTCGCGGAGGCCACCCGCAAGAGCAAGCTCGATCCTGCGGACCTCCCCGAGGCCCGCAAGCGTTGGGACCCGATGCTGCTTTTCCGCGAGGGCGTCTCCACCACCACCTTTACCGAAATGTTCAGGGTGCTGCGGGCCTCGGTCTCCCTGCTAGGCGATGAAAAAAAACGCCGCATCACCCTCTTCAGCAGCGCCTTGCCCGGTGAGGGCAAGACCTTGGTCTCCAGCAACTTCGCTCTCGCCGCCGCGCAACAGGGGAAACGCACCCTGCTCATCGACTTCGACCTCCGCAGACCCGCTGTCCACAAGATCTTCGGCCTCAAGAGGGACACCCACCCGAATGGCGCGAGCGAAGTGCTCTCCGGCCAGGCGAAATTCGAGGATGCCATTTTCACCGACACCGGAGCCGAGCATCTCCATATCATGCTCGCCGGCAAAAAGGCTCCCAACCCCGGAGAACTCCTCAACGCCAGCACCCTCCAGGATTTCCTCGCCACCGCCGTGGCCCACTACGACCTGGTGGTGCTCGATTCCTCCCCGCTGCTCCCCGTGCCGGACACCCGCATCATTGCTCCGCTGGTGGACAATTTCTGCCTCGTGGTCCGCGGCAACTTCGTCTCAAAAGGCGCCGTCCGACGGGTCATTTCCCTGCTCGATAACGACCAAAACCTGCCCTGCGGCATCGTCTTCAACGGCTTCTCCGAAAAACGCCGCCTCATCGGTCAGAACTACTCCTACGGCAATTACCAAACCAACCGCTACGGCCAGCAATACCGCTACGGATACGGTTCCTACGGATCCTATGGTAGCGAAGACGATAAATAGCTTCATCGGGAACACGCGGAAAATCGGACGGCAATCCGCCGGATGATCTGACGCTCCAAGTCCCTATACTAATGATTTGTAATCATTGGGTTCCGAAATCACCTGACTGGTTCTCTCCTTCCTCTAGGAGATACGACCAAGGGCGGCAGCGTCTCAACAACCGATGACCCGGTAGAATTCGGAGCCGCTTGCCCGCCCCTCCCCGAAAACCGCGTGGTCGCCATCGCTCACCCTATGCCCCGCAGCGTCGCGATCATCGGATCCATGGTCCTCGCGTTCGGCGCAGTCGAGGCGCTGGCTTGGTGGTGGACGCATCCCACCCCCGCCGGACTCGGCCAACCGGTGCTGGTCTATCGTCCGGAGAACAGGAAACAGGAGTCAGGGATCAGGAGACAGGAACAAGCCGAGGGACAAGCACTGCCCAGCGAGAATCCCTCTTCCATTCAAAATTCAAAATTCAAAATTCAAAATCCCGTCTCCTCTTTCATCACCCCTCTCCCCGAGATCGTCGCCAATTCCCAGCCCTCCCTCCGCTGCTCAACAGGCACCGCCGCCCGCATCGACCGCGAAGATGGCGTCACCATCCATCTGGCCTTCTTCGAATGGGATCTCGCGGATGCCCGCGATGTGCTGGAGGCCTACAAACATCTTCCCGAGCAATGCCTGGGCGCGATCGGCATGAAGCTTGTCGAGAATCGGCCGGCACGCACCTATCAAGTTGGAACCGAAACCATCGCCTTCGATCACACCGTCTTCCGTGACCGGGCCGACATCCTCGTCCACTCCTTCAAGGGAACCTGGGTCTCGGGCATGAGCCGTCTGGCTGGCGATGGCTTCCCCAGCGGTGGTGATCCATGGCGAAACCTCCGCTGGAAAGCCGCACTCCACCGCTTCCACCCCGCCTATTCCCGCGTCGCCCAAGGTGCCGTCCGCGGCATCCCCAATCCCGATCTCGCCTGGCAGGCCTTCAGCCAAGCCATGCTGAACGACCTGCGTTTCGAAACAAGATAGGGCCGGACCGCTTGGCGCCATCGGCGTGAAATGCCAATCAATCGACCCAAGCATTCGCTCTCGATTCATCCATCACTCACTGGATTACTAGCTCTCCGCCTTCCTTTACCGGCCAAGAATCCCAGTTGCCCATTCGCAACAGGCCCGCTTACATCGAGCCAACTCTTCACTTTTATCCCCTTCCAATCTCGGACTCCCGATGCTCTCCACTGCAACACCGAATCACCGGCTTCCGCCTTCCGACCTCCCGGTCCGCGTCATCGTCCCGCATTCCGGCCTGGATGGTTTTCGTTACGCCCTGCGATCCCTATTCACCGGCTTTCCGCAAGCCCGCGAACTGGCTTGGCGTTTCTTTCTGCGAGACACCCGGGCCTCGCACCGCCAGAGTCTGCTAGGCTATTTCTGGCTTGTCTTTCCACCGCTGGTCAACACCCTCGTCTGGGTCATGCTCAACAAGAGCGATGTCATCCGCATCGATACCGGCGCCGTGCCTTATCCGCTATTCGTGCTGGCCGGCACCGTCCTGTGGACCGCCTTCAATGGGGCGATCATGGCATCCATGGGAGTCGTGGGAGAGGCCCGTGGCGTTCTTGCCAAGGTCAACTTTCCCCACGAGTCGCTGGTTTACACCGCCTTCCTCAAATCACTGGTCGATGCGGTCATTCCCGCCGTCCTGCTGCTACCCGCCCTTTGGATCTACCACGTCCCGCTGCAAGCCGCCGCGCTGTTGTTTCCCGTCTCATTAATCGCTGCGCTGCTACTCGGGCTGGCACTTGGGCTGATCCTCGTGCCCATTGCCTCGCTCTACGCGGATGTCGGCCGGGCCGTTCAACTGGCTTTGCGATTCGGCTTCTTCGTCACCCCGGTCATCTTCCCACTGCCCGCCGCGGGGCTTGCCCGCTCGTTCATGTGCCTCAACCCGCTCACCCCGATCCTCGTCAGCGGCCGCACCTGGCTCGCCGGCTCCGGCGAGGCGATGCCAATGACCTTCGTTGCCGTTCTGGCAGGTTCAGTGCTGCTCGCCGCCGCAGGCCTGCTGTTCTTCAAGGTCGCCATGCCGCACTTGATCGAACGTCTCAGCAGTTAGTCCTCATGATGAGACGGATCCGATCTGCTTCGTCCAGTCATTGATTTTTCCCGTTTTCCATTTTCCGACATGTCTTCCATTTCTTATTCTGAATCTTCTGACAGTGAAGTTCTTGTTAGGGTTGAAGGAGTCAGCAAAAAGTTCTGCCGCTCGCTCAAGAAGTCCCTCTGGTATGGCGTCACCGACGTTGCCTCGGCTCTGAATCCGTTTGGAAACCAGAGATCAGAGACCCGAGACCCGAGACCCGAGGGAGGAGACGAAATGCGTTTACCCCCGCTGCGAGCCGACGAATTCTGGGCGGTGCAGAACGTCTCCTTCGAACTCAAGCGCGGCGAGTGCCTCGGCCTGATCGGCCACAACGGTGCGGGCAAGAGCACTCTGCTCAAAGTCCTCAACGGCCTCATCCCGCCAGACACCGGGCGCATCACGATGAAGGGCCGCGTCTGCGCCCTCATCGAACTCAACGCCGGCTTCAACCCCATCCTCAGCGGCCGCGAGAACATCTTCAATCAGGCGGCCCTGCTTGGTTTCTCGAAGGAAGAGACCCTCGCCAAGTTCGATGCCATCGTGGACTTCTCCGAAATCGGCGACTTCATCGAGATGCCGGTCCAAAACTACAGCTCCGGCATGCGGGTCCGCCTCGGCTTCGCCATCGCCGCCCAGATGGAACCGGATGTGCTGATCATCGACGAGGTATTGGCCGTCGGTGACGTAGCGTTTCGCTTCAAATGCCTTAACGCGATCGGCGAGTTGATGAAGTCCGCTGCCGTGATTTTCGTCACCCACACCATGCCGCAGGTTTTCAGGATTTGCAGTGAGGTGATGGTCCTCGATCACGGCAAAGTAACTTTTCAAGGGCGGAATCTGGCCGACGGGGTGGGTATTTATCTTTCCCTGTTCAAAGGAACCGAAGAAAACATCAGCGGCACTGGGGAGGTCCAAGTCATCGGATTGCTGCTAGATGGAGATGATTCCAAGGCATTCATGGGTGAAACTCTCCGCATTAACCATGGCTCAAGCCTCACGCTTGAGGCGGCCCTCCAATTTGTACCGGGGCTCGGATCCGTTCGGCTGCAATTCCTTCTATGGAATGCCGAGATGCTTCCAGTTCTGGATATCATGGGGCAGGATTTATGTGGTTATTCATTCGACGTCCCGCCATCCGGTCAGTTGGAAATACGAGCCACTATTCCACACCTCGATTTGAACTCAGGGAAATATTCCTTGAGTGTCATCGCTGCCTCCACAGACCTCACCCGTACCTTGTGCAGGCACGATAACGCCGCATACATCCAGATTGATGCTGCCTCCGACAGTGGCGCTCACGTTCTATCAGTAGCACGCTGGGCAGTCGTCCAAAATACTCCGTCATGAGTGCATCCGTCAAAGCTTGTCCCATGTCAAAACGACCCGCGAAACTCCTCGTCGTCATCGGTACCATCGCCCACATGGGCGGTGCGGAGCGGCAGGCGCTCTATCTGGTCGAGCATCTGGCCTCATTGCCGGGATGCCGGGTCGAGGTATTGACGTTCGAGGACGGCGCAGCCCTCCGCCCTGCGCTCGATGCGCTGGGAGTTCCCATCCACGTGCACCCATACTATTTCCTTTGGCCCCGCGCCAGGCGGACGATGGCGTTGCTGAAATTGGCACGGCTCTTGAAGTTCAAGATCAAGCCGGATGCCTTGTTGCCATTCGTGGGCATCCATAGCAAAGCGATGGCCCAAGTCTGGCCGCTTTCCGGGGCGCGATTCTGTTGGTGGAACCAGCAGGACGAGGGGCGGGATCTGCACGGGACAGCGGAGGAAGGCCGCATCCTGCGTAAGGTTTCCTGTGTCAATTCGAACTCCGAGGCAGGACGTGATTTTCTGGCCGGAACTTACGGCCTGCCGCCGGCGTCGATTCTCGTTTATAACAATGGCACGCCTGTTCCAGATGCCCCGAACATCAGCGGCGCTTGGCGGACCAAGCTGGATCTGGGACAGCGGACGATCGTCAGCATGGTCGCCAACATCACCTCGTTCAAAGACCATGCGACCTTGATCGATGCGTGGGTGACCGTGCGCCAGCATTTCAGCGGGCGGGCATCGCCGGTGTTGCTCTTGGCCGGCCATCTCAGAGAACAATCGACCGTGGCCAAACTCAAGCTGCAGGCCTTCGACTCCGGCTTGTCCAACGACGATATTCATTTCCTCGGCCCGCTGAACGATGTGCCGGAATTGATCGCCGAATCCGACATCGTGGTCCACAGCTCCCTCACCGAAGGCTGCCCCAATGCGGTCTGCGAAGCGATGGCGCTGGCGAAAGCGGTGGTTGCCACGGATATCCCCGGCTGCCGTCAGGCACTCGGAGAAGTGGGTGCACGATGGTTGGCCGAACCGCGGAATCCCGAAAGCCTCGCTGCTAAAATCATCCAACTCCTCGAAGACGAAAGCCTCAGAACCCGGCAAGGGCAGGATAATCTGGAGAGGATCAAAGCCGACTTTTCCATCGCCGGAATGAACCGATATTTTCAAGACCTGATTGAAAAGGGACTCGGCGTGAGTTTGGGCCAAGCTGCCATGGATCGAGCTTGATCGGGATACCTCCTTGCCAGCCTCGGCTATTCTGTAACCCAAATGTCCTTCTTCCCTCTCACACGCCGATTGAAAGGCTATCGCGAGCGGATCGCTCATGAATATTCCATGTGGGATCACCGCAGGAGCAGCGCGCGGAATCTTCGAAATTACGAACACTGGATTCAGAAGCTTCAGAATAATCCACCGGACGTTTTTCTGGGACCAGATCTGGCTTATGGCGGAGTCCGCGGTCATGTCAGGGCCATCCGAGAATACTCTGCCCTCAACGTGCAACTGGTGCCGGAAGAGGCCGCGATGGGCGGCTTGGAAAACTTCACGGCTGAAATCCGCGAGCACTTCATGGAGTTTAATCCCACGGGCGCACCGGCAGTTCATTCCCACGTTCTGCCATGGATGATCCATTGGTGCCGCAAGCAGCAGGAACGGGGGCTTCGCTGGATCCACACGTATCACCTTCCCTATTTTCCAGAACACGGAAAAGAGAGTCTCAGGCCCGATCAGATTGAGATTAATGACGCGCTGATTCACGAGGCCTGTCACGCCGATATCCGTCTCTCCGTCTCCCGCTGGCAGCAGGAATTTCTGCGCTCCGAGCATGGCATCGAGACGGACTATCTCCCCAATGGCGTGGATGTGAATGTCTGTGACCTTGGAGATGCGGATCGTTTCCGCCGCCGTCACCATCTCACTGGCCCATTCTTGCTCTACGTCGGTAGAAACGATCCGGTAAAGAACCCGGCCGACTTTGTTCGCCTTGCATTGGCCATGCCCGCACTGAGCTTTGTCATGATCGGTGGCGGACTCACAGCCGAAACCTTGCGTGAGGATTGGCAGGTGGACGCGCCAACGAATCTCACTCTCCCCGGCCCTGCCAGCCATGCGGGAGTTCAGGATGCCATCGCCGCCTGTTCCGTGCTGGTGGTCACCAGCAAGCGAGAGGGACTGCCGACGCTTGTTATGGAGGGAATGGCGCATCAGAAACCCGTGGTGGTACCCGACGAAGCCGGGTGCATGGAGGCCATCGGAGATGGAGAATTTGGTTACATTTACCAACAGGGCAACATCGATGATCTTGTTGCGAAGGTGGAACTCGCCATGAAGGATTCCTCCATCGGGTTGCGTGCCCGTCAGCGGGTGCACGAGGAATATGATTGGCGGGTGGTGGCTCCCAAGTTGGATGCGATTTACCAAGGCGGCATGCCTTCCTGACATTGCCTTTTCATGATGCTAAAAGTCACCTTCTGCACCTATGACAAACCCGGCTGCGTCGGCGGGCCGTTTTCGTGGTTACAGCGGCTGCTACCGACGTTGCGGGAGCATGGCATCGAGGCCCGCTGTCTGATTTTTCTCCATCATGGCGATACCGGCCCAACGCTCGAAGCCTTCCGCTCGGGAGGTATAGCCTGCGACTCGATTCTCTGCCACGAACGCACGGAAGACCGGGTTCGCTGGGTGCTTGAACGACTCCGGGAGAATCCACCGGATGTGTTTGTGCCGAACCTACCGGTCGCTGCTTATTTTGCCGGGGCCTGGCTGAGGACTGCGGGAATCCCGACGGTGGGAATCTTGCATTCGGACGATCCTTTCTATCGAGCACTACAAGATGATTTTGTCTCCGGGGCGAAAAAGTTTCAACTATCAGGTTTGGCCTGTGTGTCGCGAGAACTGGAAGCGCAAGTGATCTCACGCCGCCCGCAGACTTCCCGGGTCTGGCGAATCCCTTATGGAGTAACGGTCCCAGGTGGACGAGTCGAGCGTGCGCCTGGTGTTCTTCGCCTTGTCTACGTCGGCCGTTTGGCTGAAGAGCAGAAAAGGATCTCCGATTTGACCCGGGCCCTTTGCCGCGCAACGCAGGAAGTCCCCGGCACCACCGCCGTGCTCTACGGCGATGGCCCGGATAAGGAGGCAGTTGAAATCATCCTCGCCACAGAGGGAACGGGTCTCCCAGTTCATCTCGGCGGACTGGTCCCGAGCGAGTGCATCCAGAAAAAACTCTTGGAGTGCGATGTGCTGGTGCTGCTCTCGGATTACGAAGGCCTGCCCATCGCGTTGATGGAAGCCATGGCCTGCGGTTGTGTGCCGGTATGTCTGCGGATGCGCAGCGGAATCCCAGAATTGGTGGAGGATGGTGTGAGCGGACTGCTGGTCGATGACCGTGGGGACGGCTTTGTGGCTGTGATCCGCCGTCTACGCGATGAGCCAGGTTTATGGCAGCGATTGTCATTAGCCGCCAAGGCTCGGATTCAAGAGGAGTTTTCCGACACGGTCTGCAATGGCAAGTGGGCCGCCATGCTTCACGAACTCCAATCGTCCGCGGGGCCGAGCAAAGTGATCAAAATTCCCAGTCGCCTCCGACTGCCCAAGTGGAACCCTGCCCTTGAAACTGCCGAGAATCGATTAAAACCTCCGGCTCTGCCATTGAGGCTTTGGCGGAAAAGCCGGATCTTCGCAGGGCGTGTGAGACGCCAATTTCTCGGTCAAGAGCTCCCTTGATTTTTCCTACCAATGAGGTGTGCGTTCCCCCACAACCCACAACCCACAACCCGCAACTCTTCCGTGTCCAAACTCTGCATCATCGGCGTCGATAACCATAAGGTCCTCAAGGACTTCATCCGTGCGCATGTGGAGTACCTCGAGGGGGACAAGGTCTGCGTAGATCATTGGTATCCGGACTACACCCACGATGGCAAAACCATCCGCGCCTTCTACCGCAAGCATCCCCTGCTTTCCAGGTGCAAAAGCCTGCTCCCGCAATTTCTCTACCAGAGATGGGTGGCGCCGAAGTTGCTATCCGAAAAATCCGTTCATGCCTCCTTGGAAGCGTTCTTTGGTCGGCACAAGGTGGATGTGATCCTAGCCGAGTTTGGGCCGTCCGGTGCTGAAATCTGGCCGCACGCCGAAAAACTCGGGATTCCACTCATCGTGCATTTCCATGGCCACGACGCCCACCGTTCGGAAACCGTTGATCCGCTCCGGGAGAAATACCGTGGCATGTTCCGCGCTGCGTTCCGGATTATCAGCGTTTCGCGATACATGACGGATGCACTCGTCGCACTCGGTTGCGATCCTGCTAAAATCGTCACCAATCCCTACGGGCCGAGGGATCTGTTTTTCGAGGTGAAGCCAGACTACCGCCCCACCATCCTCGCGCTGGGACGCTTCACCGACATCAAGGCGAACTATCTGACCTTGATGGCCTTCAAGGAGGTGCTGGATTCCTGTCCTGAAGCAAAGCTGGTGATGGTCGGGGACGGCGAATTGCTGGAAAGTTGCAAGACCCTCGCGCTAGCCTGGGGCATAGCCGACTGCGTGACCTTCAAGGGGGCCATTCCCCATGCCGAGATCCTGTCCTTGTTTGGCCAAGCCTGCTGTTTCGTCCAACATTCGGTAATCCCATCCTATGGCGATGCTGAGGGCACACCCGTGGTGATTTTGGAAGCCCAAGCCGCTGGCCTGCCGGTCGTCGCCACCCGCCACGCTGGAATCACCGACGCCGTGGTCCATGGGGAGACCGGATTTCTCGTTGCAGAACGTGACGTCGATGGCATGGCGAAAGCCTTGCTGCAACTCGTCCGCGATCCGGCTCTTTGCCAGAGCATGGGTGACAATGCCCGCAGGCATATCTTCTCCAATTACAGCATGAAACGCCACATCGGCGCGCTACAGAGGGCAGTGAATG